>Ga0209296_1003125_pt1 | contig 11377 bp, 18 predicted proteins | sample S_130206_EF_Meta_FD_187319 | JGI IMG/M metagenome (GOLD analysis project Ga0209296, IMG submission 187319) | Freshwater microbial communities from Lake Simoncouche, Canada to study carbon cycling - S_130206_EF_MetaG (SPAdes) (version 2) | ecosystem: Environmental > Aquatic > Freshwater > Lake ...
AGGATTCCACATTGAACGTGTGGATCAAACAGAATTCACAGCCAGAGTGGCTGAAATATTAATGAAAGAAGGAGTAACTCCAGATTTAGAAACATTGGACACTTATGTTAAAGCCACATATCCAGATTTAAGAAAGTGTATCAATGTGGTACAAATGAACGCACAGAATGGCGTGTTATTAAAACCACAAAAAAGCGACACAGGAGAATCAGATTACAAATTACAAATGGTAGAATTATTCAAAGCAGGTAAAATCACTGAAGCAAGGAAATTAGTATGCAGTCAAGTGAGACCTGATGAAGTGGAAGACATTTACAAATGGATGTATGACAATATTACATTGTTTGGAGATGAAACACGCCAAGAAAAAGCCATATTAATCATAAAACAAGGACTAGTGGATCATACACTGGTGGGAGATCCTGAAATAAATCTTGCTGCTACAATGATACGACTACAAAATCTATAATGTACAAAGCCAGTCACATATTAATCGGTTATCAAGGTGCTTTGAGATACACAGGCCCTAGAACACAAGAAGAGGCCATGTTTGAAACTGCTAGAATAAGAAATGAAATTGCTCAAGGTATGATCACATTTGAAGATGCCGCTGTAAAATACAGTGATTGCCCCAGCAAAGTTAATCAAGGAAATTTAGGCACATTCAAACCCAGCACAATGGATCAAGATTTTATTGCTTTCATTGACACATTGCAAGTGGCTGAAGTCAGTGGGGTTTGTCCCACTGTGTACGGATATCACATTATCCGAAAAAATTAATCTCCGTAAATATCCAACACTTCTCGCACAGCAGGATGACGTTCAATGTCTCCTTTGTGAAAACTTACCATATCAATGCGTTGAGCTTTGTCTGTTTTATTTAATTTTTCGATAAAATCCAACAATCCATTGTCGTGCTGTCTATCTGCTTGATTCAAGTCACCTGTTACAGCCATTTTAGATCCTTGGCTCAAACGTGTGAGCAACATCTTCATTTGACTGTGTGTGGTATTTTGACACTCATCTGCCACTATGAATGCTCGGATAAAATTTCTTCCTCGCATGAATGCCAAGGGTGCTATTTCAATCACACCTTCATACATCATACTTCTTAAGTCATCTGTGCGAAAATATTCTTGAAACACATCAAATATAGGGCGTGTCCATGGTGCCATTTTTTCTTCCAAAGTACCAGGTAAAAATCCAATATCCTCATCCACACTCACTGCTGGTCTGGTGATTATGATTCGATCCACCTGTTTTTCTTTGAACATTTTAATGGCCACTTGAACTGCCAGCAATGTTTTGCCTGTGCCAGCAGGCCCCACACCAAATACGATATCTTTGCTGGGGTCTAACAGTTTGATTAAGTAGGACTCTTGGTTCTTATTGCGGGGTATTATTTGAACATCTTTTTGTTTTTCTGCTTGATATTGATTGATTTGAAGTACATTATTTTGTTTGGATCGCTTTTTGAAAGCATTTTTTGATCCCATCGACGCTCCTTGGTTAATGGTAATGTACAAGTATTTATGGAGATTAAGTGTCTATAAAACTACCATGTTATACACCATGCTGCGGCTAAATACACTATATTAAAGGACACAACATGCACGACACAGCAGAAATTTTAAAAAATATAGAAACTATCTATGGCAACGATAATGCTTTTGCTATATTGAAGGATTTTGAGAGAGTTTTAGAGGAATTAGATCTGTATGTGTATGCCAATTGGCAAGATGGCGAATTGGTTGAAGGACCAGTCATGACCAAACACTATATATCATGCAAATTCATGTGGCCTTTGAAACAGATGCCAGATCCCATGGGCGGCAAAAGATTATTGGATTACGACTGTAAAGTCACATACAAAAAAGATCAATTGATCACTCCAAGAAAAATAATAGAACCTGACGATGTTAGACCAGGCACTAAAAAAGGCAAGTTAGACACCATGCCTGTTTGGATTGTGGAAATTACCATGCCTATTAACTTGATGAAAAACATATTTGATGGCATGCAGAATCAAATGGATTTTAATCAAGAACCTACCAAAAATGATTCTATAATAGATTTAGATCAAACAGCAGCACAAGCAACACCAGCAATAGAAACATAATATTATGGCATTGAGAGAAAACGATTTAAAATATTGTGTGGATAACATATTCGAAATTGATTCGTACAAATCCAAAATGGGTGAAGATGAAAAAATAGTGGTGTTAAGTTTCACTGTAAAACAAAATGAAGCAGCCACAGATCTTGTAAATTTTATTGAAAAAGGTTATGATTTTGTGTTGGACGCTGACAAAACCAGTGGAGAACAACCAGATGGTTCTTACAGAGTATTTGTGGAGATTGAAAGAAGTAAAAACATCGGCAAACAAATCACAGAAATTTTAGATGGCGTTAAAAAACTATCTGACATTAATGAATTTAAATTTAGATATTACAAAAATTTTAGAAGTCAACCAGCAGATCAAAACACACTGGAAACCATAGTGCCCAAGGACGGCAACGAGTACAGCATACGCAAGAATGAAACCACTATGGAAAATTACAAAAATTTTTTTGCCAACAGTTATGTGGATGATGTGATAATGGAAGGTGATCGTATTGTGTTTCGTAAAAAATATGCTGAACCTTTGAGTTTTAAATTTGTAGATTTTGGTAACAAAATCAAATTGATTGGTGAAATCAAAGAATCCTACAACATAAACAAGTTTCCAGAAGTACTCTACCTTACCAAATACTTGGGTGATTACAACATAAGTATCTATGGTAACAAATATGTTATTGAAAACAACAACAACTGCGTCATACTAGAAAAATAAAATGTTTGGATTATTCGGTCAAGTAAAAATGGTCTTTACGATCATCATGCTGTTGGGTCTTGCAGGAGCAGGCGCTTATGTGCTGAAACTGAGAGGCGACAATGCCATACTTAAAGGCAATCAAGTTAAAATGGAAATGGCTCTGGAACAACAGACCAAATTCATTGAGCAACAGAAAAAAGATTACGAAGCCATATTAAAAGCCAATCAAGAAGTGAACAAACTGGTGGGCAATCTTAAAAAAGACATCGATGACTTGGATAAAAGATTCAACAAAGGAACCAGAGACTTGGGCAAGACAGCCTTGGAAAGACCCGAAGCAATGGAAAGAATTATTAACAAAGCATCAGACAAAGCATTGAGATGTGTGGAGATCGCAGGTGGTGCCAAACTAACAGAAGCAGAAAAAACAGCCACTAAAAAATCAGAGATTAATTCAGAATGCCCTTCAATTGCAAATCCAAAATATGTACCACACAATGATTAAGATAATTTCCGTTATAGCTTTGAGTTTATTTTTAACCAGTTGTGGTCTATTGCCTGAGAAGACTATCAGTATTTTCAGCATGGAAAAATCCCGAGAGAAATTGAATCTCAAGACTCCCACCATAGAAGAGATGGAGAAACTGAGATGGATTGTGATCACCAGCAACAATGCCAATGAAGTATTTGCCAAAATGAAAGCAGAAGGATTGGACCCTGTGCTGTTTGGATTGAGTGATGAAGATTATGAGTTATTGGCTAAAAATTTTGCACAGATTCGCAGCACACTAAAACAAACCCAAGACATACTGGATCGTTACAAAGAATATTATGAAGGAACAACTAAACAAAATACTGACAATAACAACATCAGCAAGTAAAACTGTTTTGTTTTCAGTTCGAACAGCTCTACAAGACTTTTGGAATTTTATTCGTCCCAGCAATCGTTCAAGCAATGGAGAAATAAAAAATTCTATATGGTTTAATTTAAAAATTTTCAGCATTAAAACTGCTGTTGCATTTGTTGCTGCAATAAAAAAAGCATTTGCTCATTCAAAATTTGCTACAATCAAAACAGGACACGGTTTAAAATTCACAATAAAGATATTATCAAAAATACTGCATGGCATTTGGATTGCAGTTAAATGGATTGTGCATCATATTGCTGACATGTTCCGTAAAATTCCTTCAGAATTGACCTATTGGCATGATGGAGAATTGTTCACTGTGCATGTGGATGATTTTGTTGAACTGGCTCCTAATCTTATACAGTACAGAGACAGTGACACTAAAAAAAGAGTCAAAGTCAAAGCAGAATATCCTATCAAATACATTCTTAAAGAAAAATAAACCTTTCTATCACTTGACTTTTTATAAAAATACATTATATTATACATATGGATCCATATAAAGTTTTAGGTGTAAATCGTAACACTGATGAACGCGAATTAAAAAAAGCCTACAAAACCAAGGCTATGAAATATCATCCTGATAGAGGAGGTGATGAGAATAAATTTAAAGAATTAAACGAAGCATATGATATATTAAAAGATCCTCAAAAGAAAGCAGCCTACGATAGATACGGTACCACAGATCCTAATCAAATGAATTCTCAAAATTTTCATTTTAATGGAGATATTAACGATGTTTTTAACACATTCTTTGGCGGTGGTGGCGGACCGTTTGGAGGCAGAGCTTATCAAAATCAAAGACAACGCAATCAAGATATTAATATTGAAGCAGTGGTGGACTTGGAAGATGTTCAGAATGGAAAATCATTAATTGCCAGTTATAGATTACCCAATGGTCGTCAAGAAAATGTGAACATTGATATACCGCCAGGAGTAGAACACAACAATATGATACGTTTTGCTGGACTGGGATCTGATACCTATAGCGGTATACCCAGAGGTGATCTTATTGTAAAAGTTAGAGTGAATAGACATCCTAGATGGGAACGAGATGGGGTACATTTGTATACAAAAATTCAAGTGAATGTTTTTGATCTTATGTTAGGTACTAAAAAAGAAATTCAAACATTGGGTGGTAAAAATTTATCTGTTACCATACCTAAAGGTACACAGCCAGGCACTGTGTTCAATGTCACAGAACAAGGATTACCACATGTACACACAGGTAGAAAAGGCAACATTTATATCACAGTGACCACAGATGTGCCTCGAGTTGAAAATCCGGAAATTTTACAAAAAATACAGAGGTTAAAAGATGATATTGGTTAAACATCCTAATGAATGGTTGGATCGAACTGTGGCTGATTTTGATTTCAGTAAACTTGATTCTGAAAAAATTGAATCAGAAATGATTGAATTAATGAAAGCAGAAAAAGGCATGGGACTAGCAGCCAATCAAGTGGCATTAGATGCCAAAATATTTGTGATGCAACCTCACAACACACCAGGACGCACAGAACCATTTGCATTGATTAATCCTAGCATTGAACAAACCACCACAGAAATGGTATTATTAGAAGAAGGTTGTTTGAGTTTTCCAGGGCTGTATTTACGAATCAAAAGACCACATACCATAGTGGTAAAATTTCTTGACAGCAAACAAAAAGAATATATAATTAAGTTAAATGGAACAGATGCCAGAATATTTTTGCATGAATATGATCATTTGTACGGAATTAATTTTATCAATAGAGTCAGTAAATTAAAATTAGATATGGCCCAAAAGAAACAACAAAAACTATTCAAATAATATGGTAGAACCCAGCAACGAACTACAATTGGTGTTTGATAAAGCAGTGGAAGATGCTGCCAAACTCAAACATGAATACATCACTGTGGAACATTTGTTGTTTGCCATGTTATGTGCTGAAAAGTTTGCTAAAATTATCAAGGACTTCGGCAGTGATCCAGATGCTATCAAAAAAAATTTAGAAAATTATCTTAAAACAAATCTTAAAGACATAGAATTAGCCACAACGCCTGTTAAATTTAAACCTAAAAAGACCGTGAGTGTGGAAAGAGTTTTAAACAGAGCATTCACGCAGGTATTATTCAGCGGCAGACAACAGATTGAATTGACTGACGTACTATTAAGCATGATGAGTGAGAAGAAGAGTTGGAGTTATTACTACATAACAAAAGCCAACATCAGCAAAGAAAAATTTGCTGAGTTTTTACACAGTGATGTGGAATCAGGTTATGAAGAAGAAGAAAACACATCAGCCACACAAAGAGCATTGAATTTATACACCACTAATTTAAACGCCGAAGCTAAAAAAGAAAAAATAGATCCAGTGATTGGTCGTCATGCTGAGTTGGATCAGATAGCATTGGCATTGGGTAGAAGAAATAAAAACAATGTAATCCTAGTGGGAGATCCAGGAGTGGGTAAAACTGCCATAGCAGAAGGATTAGCTTTGAACATTGTGACCAACAAAGTGCCAGAGTTTTTAAAAGAATATCAAGTGTACAATTTAGACATCGGTGCCATGTTAGCTGGTAGCAAATACAGAGGAGACTTTGAAGAAAGATTCAAAATGGTTCTACAAGCCTTGAAGAAAAAAGGCAAAACTATTGTGTTTATAGACGAAGCACACAATATCAGCGGAGCAGGAGCAGGTGGTGGAGACAAAGGATCCAATGATTTAGCAAATTTATTAAAACCAGTGCTGACCAAAGGCACACTAAAAGTTGTGGCCAGTACCACTTGGGAAGAATACAGAAAATACTTTGAAAAAGATCGTGCTCTTATGAGAAGATTCCAAAGAATCACTGTGGATGAACCCAGTCAAGAAGTGGCCATGGATATATTAAGAGGATTAAAAAAATACTATGAAAATTATCACAAAGCTGAAATCACAGACGAAGCCATTGAAACAGCAGTGAAATTAAGTTGCAAATATCAAACAGATAAAAAATTACCTGACAAAGCCATTGATTTGATTGATTTGGCATGTAGTAGATTCAATATTAAACCCAAAGATGATCGCAAAGTAGATTCTACTGAAGTAGAATTTGAATTAAGCAAAATGGTGAGCATACCTTTGGAAACTATTCAACAAAAAGAATCCAGCAACCTAGCTAATTTAGAAAAGAATATGAAGATGGAAGTATATGGTCAAGATGAAGCCATAGAAAAAATTGTGGACAAAATATGGGTGGCTCAAGCAGGATTAAAAGCAGAAAATAAACCAGTAGGTTCATTTATATTCATGGGACCAACAGGAGTGGGTAAAACAGAAACAGCCAAACAGTTGAGCAAACAATTAGGCGTTAAAATGGTTAGATTTGACATGAGTGAGTATCAAGAAAAACATAGTATTAGTAAATTGATTGGATCACCTCCGGGCTATGTGGGATATGAAGAAAATGCTGGATTATTGATTACAAAATTACAAGAATCACCCAACTGTGTGTTGTTATTGGATGAAATAGAAAAAGCACATCCTGATATTTCACAAATATTGTTACAGATCATGGACGAAGGCACAGTGACAGGCAGTAACGGCAAAGTGGCTGATTGTAAAAATATTGTGTTGATATTAACCACTAACCTTGGTGCTGAACAAGCAGAAAAAGGCAGCATAGGGTTTGCTCAATACATGGATGAAGCATATTCTGACACAGCATTTAAAAAATTCTTTACTCCAGAATTTAGAAACAGATTGGATGCAGTGGTTACATTTGGCAAATTAGCCAAACCAATCATGATTAAAATTGTGGGCAAATTCTTGATGGAATTAAAAGACAAATTAACAGATAAAAAAATAGAAGTTAATATCACAGATGAAGCCATTGATTATCTTGTGGAAAAAGGCTTTGATCCTAAAATGGGTGCTAGACCTATGCAAAGAACCATTGATCAAGAGATTAAAAAACCATTGTCTAAAGAACTATTGTTCGGCAAGCTGAAAAATGGTGGTAAATTAACCATTAACACAGTGGACAATAAGATAGTACTGGAAATAGCCGATACAGTGGAAATACTCAACACTTAACTGTGTTCAGTGTAGGGCATACACCGACTAAATATACACATGCCAGCAATTAGCGAAACAATTTTAGACGAAACAACACACCCAGTAGGTACAACTGAACTCACTGTTACAGGTGATGCCTACAAGGGCGATGGATATTATGGTCGCAGTGATGGATTTCACACTGTGCAAATGACCTTTGAAAATTTTGTTGGCACTGTAAAAATTCAAGCCACATTGGCCACTGAACCCACAACAACTGATTGGTTTGATGTGACTGATGTGGAACATGTGAGTGCTAATGATAGTACTGTGAATGCTGATGGCAGTTTCTTTTATAATTTCACAGGTAATTTTGTATGGATTAGAGCCAAGGTAGTTTATACCGGTGGCACTGTGAATTCAATCAAATTAAATCACTAATATGCAACATTTTTTCAGTATCATAGGAAAAAATATCAATCCAGAATCTTTGTTAGATGCAGCATTGAGCGAAAGTGCCATAGGATTGTTTGAAGATCAAACAAGATATACCATATTTGAAGATGAACAAGACAATCAAGTATTGCGAGTAGAATTACACAGATCATTGGATCAAACCGAAGCAGATGAATTAGCAGAAAATTTAAACGAAAAACTGAAAGCAATGGGCATTGAAGAGTTTGACCTAGAAGTCAGCACTGACGAAGATCTGGATGAAGAAACCTACGAAGAAGATGATTTCAATGATGCTTATGATTACATGTGGTTCAATGAAGATGAAACCTTGGATGAAGCAGAATACAGAGGACGCAAAGTGCCTTTGGGCAAACCCATGCGTGGTGATCGAAAAAAATTTAAAGTGTATGTGCGAAAACCCAACGGCAATGTGGTCAAAGTGAACTTTGGTGATCCCAACATGAGAATTAGAAAATCCAATCCAGCAAGACGTAGAAGTTTTAGAGCAAGACACAACTGTGCTAACCCAGGTCCAAGAACAAAGGCCCGTTATTGGAGTTGTCGCAAATGGTAAAAATTACAGATTACAAAACTCATAAAAAAACTATCTCCAAGGAAGATCAAGAAGTATTCGATTGGATTGGACAGCAATTACAAGATGTTTATGATGGCAAGAATGTGTATCTCTCAGAAGAAGCAGTGGAGAAAGATAAACAAGCATGGTTAAAAACACAAATCACAACAGAAGAAACAAGGTAATATATGGTTAAAGCAAAAGACTTTACAAATTACACCAAAGACAATATAAATTTTGATATTGTGGAAGACATACATGAATACATGTTGCATGATAGTGAATTTTTTAGAAAGAATTTCTTTCCTATGGCTAAAAAAATAAGTGATGCTAACTTTAATATGGAAGAAGCAGCCATGAAAGAAATGGTTATGCCTGTGATAGAACAAGGTATCAACAATTATTTTAAAAAATTTAAAATTCCAGCCAAGTCTCATAGATTAGTGGATCAATCTGATCGTAATCGATTAATGTCCAAAGTATTACAAGGACTCAAACAACATCCAGTGAAGAATGCACAATGAGACTCGTAGAAATAAGTCAGCCAGCGCCTAAAATTGCCGCATTTGCTTTCGGTAGAATGAATCCACCCACAACTGGTCATAAAAAATTAGTGGATACCATTGCGTCTCAGCCAGGAGATCATTTTTTATTTTTAACACACACTCAAGATTCTAAAACAAATCCTTTAAGTTTTGAAGACAAAGTACTGTATGCTCAAAAAATGTTTTCCAATGTCACTGTGGGAGATGCAGGAGTTAAAACCATTATTGATGCCATGAAGAAATTACAAGGCATGGGTTATAAAGATGTCATATATGTGGCAGGTTCAGACAGAGTACAACAATTTGATCAATTATTGAGCAAGTACAATGGCAAAGATTATCAGTTTGACAGTATTAGAACTGTGAATGCAGGCATGAGGGATCCAGATGCTGAAGGAACCACAGGAGCCAGTGCCAGCCGAGCCCGTGAATATGCCGTGCAAGGCGCTAGACGCAGTTTTTTAAGCACTATTCCCGCAGATGAAAAAACTGGCAACGAGATATATCAAAAAATAAGACAAAACCTAAAGCAAACAGCATAAATATTGTATGAACGATATTGAAAGATTAAAGAAACTGGCAGGCATAGACATTTATTCAAATTCAATGCCATCAGTGGAAAATATCAGTCACACAGCACAGGCATTAAAAGACAAAGAAAAAAAATTAGGCTTAAAACCAGGTGATCCAGAATGGTTCAAATTGTGGTTCAGTTTGCCTTATATGACTGGTTCTGTACAAAAGAAATTTAAAGGACGTAAAAAATGAAACTAAGACACATCATAAACGAAATGGGTTCTAGAATGCCATCATCAATGGTAAAAACTAAATCTAAACTAGACAGTATGAATCCAGATGAGATCAGAGCATTTTTTAAAAACAGAGAAGATTTTGCCAAACAACATGCTGATGGAGTTGTCCGTCCAGGTTTTTCAGCCAAAGAATTAGCACAGAGACAGGAGTTCAGCTATGGCAGAGAATTTGCCAAAGGTCGTCCTTACTCTAAACATTTTGAAAGCACAGAACTAGACGAAGGTTTAAAAGATTGGTTACAAAGAATGGCTGTGGCTGGAATTATCGTGGGCAGTGTGGCAGGCATTGGATCAATCAATAATGCTATCAATAATAATGTGCCAGTGATACAAGCCATGAACAAAGCATTGGATGTGGCCAATCAAAAAGGTGACAAGCAATTGATACAAAATATCAAACAAGATATCGATGTGGCTAAAATAAGTTTAGATTCAGGCAAAGATTTGAATACTGTAAAGCAATTACAAGATAGATATGCAAAATTTATGCCAGCTGATTACAAACCTTCTACTCCTGCTGTAAAATTTAAAGAAGAACAAACAGACAAAGTAGATTCATTAACTATAGATGTGCCTATGTTTATTAGATTGATGGAATATGCCAGAGAAGATGCCAAGACTGATATGGATCTACACAATGTTACCACAAATTTGTTAAAGATCAAAGACAGAACCATCAACATGGATGATTATGATCAAGTGGTTGTTTCTTCTGATGTTGAAACTGCTGACGAGAATTTTAAAGATAGAGTAATGAAAAAAATCGTTCAACCTGTAAAAGATTACAATAAAAACAAAGATCAAGAACCAAAAAAATCTTAATCATATGCCAAAAGAAAAACCATACTGCGTTAATTGTGGTGGACCTAGTCATTGTGGTAAAACTTTCCGAAGAAAAGAGAGCGAAACTGTCAATGATAAAGTCATACGAGAATGGACCATAGAAGTATGCCGCAATTGTCGCTGTCCAAAATGTGACAAAGAGTGATGAAAATAACCGAAATCATACATACCAAAATAACACTTGATTCACACAACGAAAAGTTGTATAATAGTACACACATGACAGAACAGAACAATGCCAAACCTGTGGTGTATTTGGACATGGATGGTGTGATTGCTGACTTTTTTGGTGGAGTGGAACGATTGTACGGTGTGGATCACTGGAAACAATTGACTTCTGACAAAACCAAAGATCTCAAACAAGAAGTGATAGACAGAATAGCCGGCACAGATTTCTTTGC
>Ga0209296_1003127_pt1 | contig 11373 bp, 10 predicted proteins | sample S_130206_EF_Meta_FD_187319 | JGI IMG/M metagenome (GOLD analysis project Ga0209296, IMG submission 187319) | Freshwater microbial communities from Lake Simoncouche, Canada to study carbon cycling - S_130206_EF_MetaG (SPAdes) (version 2) | ecosystem: Environmental > Aquatic > Freshwater > Lake ...
TTTATTCCACCACCAAGGAATCCCGTTGACGGCAAACACCGCCACGCCATCCTTGGCTAACAGACGCTCAATGGCAGCCGCAGAAGCGGGCAAGGCCTGTGCTTTTAAGGTCACTAGCACCACGTCTTGGGGCGGCAGCGAAGCAGGGTCGTCGGTCGCGGCAAACGGGCGGCCGGTGTAGATTTCTTCACCCCGAAACACCTTCAAGCCGTTTTGCTGAATCGCCCGAAGTTGCGCGCCACGCGCTACTAGCGATACCTCATCGAGCCCAGCCGTAATCAATCGCGCCGCCAAATGACCACCCACAGCACCCGCACCGTAAATACATATTTTCATGACTTAGCTCAAGTAACAAAAGTAACCAACGTAACCAGAGCCTCGCATTATCCGGTTGGCGGTGTTTGGCGCAAGTCGTTCATTAAAGAAAATTCGTAAACTGTGGACCTAAATGGATATTCGAGATATGGCTAAGAAATTTATAGTATTGAGACATGCAATGAGCTCTAAGGCTCAGCAGCGAAGTCTGGCGAAAGCCTATCAAATGCTCGCTGAAATACCTTCGAACGAAGAGAGAGAAGTTTGTGGATTAACGGAGGCTGATAAACCAATAATGCCAAATAACACTCAGAAACATTACTTTACATAATATACATTATGCGTATTATGCTAATAGATAAAAAGGGCATTTGCTCTTGCTTTCACTCTGCAAATGCCCTAGCGCAGCCTTAGTTACCAGTGAACTTCGGCTTACGCTTTTCTGAGAACGCCAAAATCGCTTCTTTGTAATCTTGCGTCGTTTGCACAAGCGCTTGATTGGCTGCTGCCATATCCAACGAGGTATGCAACGGCACGTGCTGTGAATCGCGAATCAAGCGCTTGCTGGCACGTGATGATTGCACTGGGTGCGACGCAATGCGTTGTGCAAGCTTTCTGGCCTCGTCCATCAGGTCGGCATCGTCGACAACTTTTGAAACCAAGCCAATCTTAGCTGCCTCATCGCCATCGATAAAATCCCCGGTAAAGGTCATTTCGTAGGCTTTAGACAACCCCACGGCGCGCGGCAAAAACCACGCTCCGCCGTCACCGGAAAGCAAACCCACACGCAAAAAGCTCTCGCCAAACTTGGCGCTACGTGCGGCGATGCGAATGTCGCACATGGTCGCTAAATCAAGCCCAGCACCAATCGCTGCACCGTTCACGGCCGCGATTGAGGGGGCCTCAAGGTTGTAGAGCGCCAAAGGAATACGCTGAATGCCTTCGTGGTAATACCGACGGGTTTCGGTGGGTGTCATGGGCCGGTCGACGGTTGCGCGGTCTTTCATCTTTTTCACGTTACCGCCCGACGAAAACCCCTCACCTGCACCTGTCAAAATGACGCAACCAACCGATAGGTCGGCGTTGATTCTGGCAACGTGCGCAACAATGGCGTCAATAATGGCCGGTGATAAGGCATTGCGCGTATCCGGTTCGTTGAGCGTCAGTGTGACAACGCCGCCGTCTTGCTCATAGGTCACTGCATCAGTCATCTTTAGATCCTATTTTGAAAGTACTTCGTTTTTGACGGCCGCTTGCCAGCGCGTTGTTTCGCTAGCGATATGGTTCTTGACATCGTCTGGGCTACCCATCTTGATTGCTGTTGCAAAACTGGCTAACCGGTCTTGCATTGCCTGCGTCTTTAATGCCGTATTGACGCTTGTGTTGAGCTTGGTGACGATGTCTGCGGGGATCCCGGCGGGGCCTAATAGAAAGAACGAAATATCAGGGGTCATGGTCGCAAAACCGGCTTCGATTGCGGTGGGTACGTCAGGCAGTGCACCCAAGCGTTTTTCACCCGTCACGGCCAACGCTGTGACTTTACCCCCCTTGACCAAGGGTAAGGCAGAGGCCGAGGTTGTGATCCAAAGCTGAATGCGCCCTGCCAATACATCGACTTGAGCGTCTGAGGTGGCCTTGTAAGGCACCATGACCATATCGACACCCGCGCCAGACTTAAACAGCGAGCCTAAAAAGGCCGACATACTGCCGGCGGGGCCGTTGTAATTCATTTCGCCTGGTTTGGCTTTGGCTAACGCCGCCAACTCTTTGAGTGTTTTTGCCGGCACGCTAGGTGGCACCGCCAGCACGTAAGGCAAGCCCGCCACAAACGCGATTGGTGTGAAGTCTTTAGACATAGTGGTTCGAATCGTGTTCGAGACCTGATAAATAATGCTGCTGGTACTGGTCAAGATCATCGTGTAGCCGTCAGGCTTGGCCTGAGCTGTGTAATCCATCGCAATGTTGCCGGTCGCACCCGCCTTGTTCTCAACCACAAAGGTCACACCTAATTGTTCAGTCAGGCGTTGCCCGATTTCACGCGCAATCATATCGTTACCACTACCTGGGCCATAAGGCACGACGATCGTGACTGGTTTGCTTGGATAGTTTTGCGCGGTGACGTTTACGCTGGCAAAGCAACTCGTTAAGAAAACAAACAGTACAAGCCATGCACGCAGAGTCGTTGTCATACAGTCTCCTGGTCGTTGTTTTTATAAATTGTGTTTAAAACTTTTTTACGTTAAATCAATACCTATGTTTGCGATGAACTGCCCCACCCGCTCTTTACTTTGGTTTAAGGCCAGCCTCTTTGGCAATCTTGGCGAAGCGCGCGATTTCTTCGAGTTGATACTGTCTCATTTTGTCAGCCTTTAAAGGCATTAACTCGACCAACACTTGGTCTGCGTATTCTTTTGCCAAGGGTGTGGCTAAAACGGTTTGAAGCGTCTCTTCGAGTTTATTGGTGATCTGATCAGGTGTGTCGCTTCGAACGTAAAACGATGTCCAGGTGTAGTTTGTAAACTCTGGAAAACCACTTTCAGCAATCGTCGGCACCTCTGGAAAATCTGGGTGGCGCTGATCTGAGGATAACGCCAGGGCTCTGTACTTCCCTGCCTTCAAAAGCGGCGCAGCGCCGTTAAAACTCACGATACCAAAATCTAACTGATCGCCCTGCAGACTCACCATAATCTCGCCTAGGCCCTTGTACAAAATATTTTCAAATTTCACGCTTGCTACGTTGGCCAACCAGGCAAGCGCCAATTCATACCCTAACGCATACGTACCGCCATTCAGTGGTACGGGTGAGGTCTTGGCCGCGGTAAGAAGTTCGGTGAACGATTTATATTTTGAATCTTTTCCGACCACAATCGCATTCACGCCACGCGTTAAGCCGCCGATCGGTTTAAAGTCTTTGACCGCATCGTATGTGAGCTCTTTGAGCATGATGGGGTTCACCGCCATCAGCGAGTTACTACCCATCAAAATCATGTATCCGTCGGCTGGCGCAGCCTTCACTGTGTTCATCGCCAACATACCCGCAGCACCGGTTCTGTTTTCAACCAAAAAACTTTGCCCCAGTTGCTTGGCCAACAGATCCCCAAAAAAACGTGAGGCGTGATCGGCACCACTACCGGCCGAAAACGGCACAATCACCTTAACCGAGCGCGTCGGGTAGTCGGTTTTTTGTGCATAACTGAAGCTGGGTATCAAACAAAGACCTAAGCAGCTTAGCCACAACTGGTACAAAAAACGTTTCATATGACGCCCTCTTTATACAAAGCCCCGAGTTCGGCATCTGTGAGCCCGAGCCAGTCTGAATAAATCTCTTTGTTGTGTTGACCAAGATCTGGGCTGGCGATTGTGTTGACACGATCGGTCCCGTGAATGATTAAGGGCGTGTGTGGCAACACCACCCGGCCCAAATCTTTATCGTCAAACCACTCAAGCATGCCACGCTCGTGCATATGTTTGTCGTTCATCACTTCAAGCAAATCGCGCACGGGTGCGGCCGGAAAACCGTGTTTTTTGCTCAAGGCAAAGAGCTCTGCCCTTGGCAGGCTTTCTGTCCAGAGCGTGATCTCAGCGTCTGTCTCAGAAATATTTTCAACACGTAATTTGTTGCTCTCAAACCGAGGATCTGTACTGAGATCCTCGCGACCCATTGCCGCTAACAAGTGAAGCCAATGCGGTTCAGTCACACAAACAATCGCAATGTAACCATCTTTTGCTGGGTAAACGTTGTAAGGGGCTAACGCGAGCCCACCGTGGCGGTTACCGACCCGCGGTGGCACCACGCCAACAGATTTATGCGTGATGCCCATGTTCGAGGCAAGGGTTGGGTAGGCGGTTTCTTGCATCGAGACCTCAACCAAGCGCCCCACTCCAGTTTGCGAACGCTCATAGAGTGCTGTCATGATCCCGGCGTAGAGATGCACTCCACTTAAGAAATCAACAATCGAGGCGCCCGCGCGTAACGGTGGGCCATCGGGGGTGCCTGTGACGCTCATGATTCCAGAGGCAGCTTGAATCGTGACATCCATTGCCAGATTGTCGCGATCAGGGCCTGACAAACCGTAGCCGGTACCCGAGCCATAAATCAAACGCGGATTGAGTTCGTGCAAGACTGACCAGCCCACGCCTAGACGATCCATCACGCCTGGTGCAAAGTTTTCAACCACGATGTCAGCGCGTTTGACCAACTCTTTGAAAAGGTCGCGACCTTTGGCAGTTTTTAAATTAAGGGTGATGCCGCGCTTATTGGTATTGAGCATGGCCATTGGTAACGAGGCACCCCCACTTACCTTGGCGCGTATCCGCGAGGGCTCGCCGTTGAGCGGTTCGATCTTGATGACATTCGCGCCTGCTTTTGCCATCAAAAATGTCGCGTAAGGACCTTGATAAATTTGAGTCAAGTCAATGACTGTGATCCCAGCGAGAGGTGTATTCGCGCGAGGGGGCTGTGGCGTGGTGATTGCCATCTTAACGTGCCTCTTTGAGGATTTTTTTCGCAAGCGACATACGGTGAACTTCGGCTGGACCTTCGTACACGCGCATGACTCGCACACGTTGCGCCATCAGTTGCAAGGGCAGCTCTTTGGTCACGCCCATGGCTCCAAAGGTTTGCATCGCATGGTCAAGAATCTCGGCAGCCATTTCGGTGGCATACACCTTAATCATCGAAGCCTCAGTGCGCACATCGATGCCTTGATCTTGCTTGCGCGCTGCATCTTGCACCATCAGACGACAGGCATGCATCTTCATCGCGGCATCGGCAATCCACCATTGAATTGCCTGACGATCTGACAAGAGCGCACCAAAGGTCGTACGTTGCTTGGCGTGCGTGCACATCATGTCTAAGGCGCGACGGCACATACCAATACACCACGTACCAATTTGCAAACGACGAACCACCAAACGCAACTGCATGGGCGCGAAGCCAGCACCGATCTCGCCTAAGACGTTTTCAGCTGGTATACGGCAATCTTCAAAGACAAGCTCATAAGTGCGGTGGCCGCCAAGCATGGGGATCTCGCGCAAAATCTCAAAGCCGGGTGTGTTTTTTTCGACGATGAAGGCGGTAATACCCTCGTGGCGTTTACCTGCGCCGACCCGTGCCATCACGATCACAAAATCAGCAGATGGTACCTTGCTGACCCAGATCTTGCGGCCATTGATCACCCACTCGTTGCCAACTTTTTCAGCACGCGTGATCATGCCAGAAGGGTCGCCACCAGCATTGGGCTCAGAAATCGCGATCGCCGATTTAGCCGTACCTGCGGCGTAGGGCTCAAGATATTTCTTTTTTTGTTCTGGCGTGCCCACAGCCAGCAGCATATGCATGTTGGGCGAGTCGGGCGGAAACACAAAAGGCGTGACCGTGCGACCCAGCTCTTCGTTTAACGCCATCCACGTTGTTGCTGAGAGATTCGCACCACCGAGTTCTTCGGGTGCATCTAAGGCCCATAGCCCTAACTCTTTACATTTTTTTAATAAAGGCGCTTCTTCTTCTGGCAGCAATTTGAGCTGTTCGCCCTTAATTTCACGTGCCAGCACAGCCGCCTCAAGGGGCATCAATTCTTGGTCAACAAACTTTGCCACCAGATCGATGATCATGCGTGCGTCGTCGGCTTGTTCTGCAGTACTTTGTTCTTGGCTCACCCTACTCTCCTTGTACGATAAGCACTATGTTAGCTGATTGAGCTACCTCAGTTGCACTTGGCCCTGCTGTAGCCTATGCTTAGCCGATAAAAAAACAATACGCGCAATGTTATAAAAAAGACTCAAGCGTTTGGTCGGACTGCACCGCTGACGCCAGGCCGTTAAAATACCGGAGAACAACATGACAACTCAGCCAAACGACGGCTATTACGAAGTTTTATGGCCCCGCAGCCCCATGCAAGTTCAGGGAAAATCCTTAGCGAAACGCCTCGATACCCTCGCTGGTAAAACCATTGTTCAACTTTGGGATTACGTCTTTAAAGGCGACCAAGTGTTTGCCGCGCTTGAGGACAGTCTGAAAGAAAAATACCCCGGCGTGAATTTCGTGCACTGGAGCGTGCTGGGAAATACACACGGCCCTGACGAACGTCAGATTTTGGCTGATTTACCCCGGCGCTTAAAAGAACTGAATGCCGATGCCGTCATCTCAGGGATGGGCTGCTGAGGCAGTTGCACGCCCGCCGTGTTGCGGGCCAGTGCAGTATGTGAAGAGGCTGGTGTACCAAGCTCTTCGTTAGTCAGTCAGGGTTTTTTAAAACTTGCTGAGGCCTCGTCGATTGGTCTGGGCTTTCCAAGCATGCCCGTCGCCTTGGTGCCCGGGCACCCAGGTGCACAAAGCGCGGCAATGTTGCGGCGCAACATTCTTGAGGTCACCGCGGCAGAGGTCATCAAGAATTTGACCGATGCTAGTGGCACGGGCACGCACACCTCTGAACCACTGGCGCAAGACGTTGTGTTCAAGGGTGGCTTTGATGCTGTGAATCAGTACTTTTTGACAAACGAATGGAGTGACGGGCTGCCGGTGGTTCCACCAACTAAAGCCAAGGTACAAGAATTTTTAAACTACACAGATCGTGCAGCAAGCGACGTTTTGGGAGTCTTGTTGCCCGACAATCGAGCCGCTACTGTGTGGAGCATCGCGGTCAATGGCGCGATGGCCGGCTGTCGCCCCGAGTACATGCCGATCTTGGTTGCGCTGGTGCAAGCGATGGCCGACCCAGCCTATGGCGTAGAGCATAGCGGCAACACCCCAGGCGGCGAGACGCTCATTATTTTGAACGGACCGATTGTTCAGCAACTCGGGTTTAACTACAAAGAAAACGTCTTGCGGGATGGCTTTCAGCCAAACACGTCGGTCGGCCGTTTTTGGCGCTTGTATCTGCGCAATGTCGCGGGCTTTTTATTGCACAAAAACGATAAAGCAACGTTTGGCAATACGTGGCGGGTAGTCGCGGCAGAAAATGAAGAGGTACTGAAAGCCATCGGCTGGAGCCCAACCAGTGTAGAGATGGGGTTCAACGCGACGGATAACACCGTCACGATTGCTCGCTATACGGGTGGCAATGTGATTGCCTCGGTGTCCGGCAGTACACCAGAAGAAATCATGCCGATTTTGGCCGATGCCGTGGTACGCCAAACCTCGTGGCAGATTACCTTCACCGTAGGTGGCGCCTATGGCACGCTTCGGCCGTTGGTGTTGCTCAGTCCGATTTTGGCTGAAGCGATTGCTCAGGGCGGCTGGTCTAAGCAAGACGTGAAGCAGTATTTGTTTGAGCACGCGCGTCTGCCCGCCTGGAAATTTGAACACATGCTGCGCGTCTGGGCCGACAAACCCATTTGGAATCTGACCGAAGAATATGCGGCTGGTCGGATCCCGAAAGTATTTTGTGAGTCTGACGACCCGAATCGCTTGGTACCCCTGATCACCTGCGCTGACGATTTCATGATCGCGGTCACTGGTGATCCACTCAGAACCAATGCATATGTATTTGCGCACAACGGGCGCCTGGGTTACCCAGTCGGGAAATTGATCGATTTACCGGCAAGTTGGCAATTTTGATATCTGTTCGCTACCAGTTCGAGCAAGTTGATCATTTTGATATCTGTTCGCGACTAGTTCGAGTAAGTTGGTAATTTGGATACCTGATGCTCACCCATTCGTGCAATAGATCGATTTAACGCTCGACGGACTTTTTTTGTTAGGTCTAGAATAGAAAAAAATACAGACAGGAGCCAATGATGAACGCTGAAAGCAAAATGACGATGGACATGCTGCGCGTGTTACATCCAGCAGTTGAGTCGCACACACCGGTTAAAAACCCGCATGACCTCATCCCTGAAGGTGGTAAAGCGCAAGGGCTGCGCCACCTCGCCCCTCGCCTGACAAGCCTGAAGGGCAAACGTCTTGCATTGTTGGATAACAACAAGGTCAACGCTCGCGAGCTCTTAACCGCGTTTGGTAAACAATTGCAGCTTCAGCACGGTGTGGGCGAGATCAAAATGTGGCGCAAGCCCACTTCTGCTGCGCCTGCTCCGTTTATCTCTGAGATCACGGCATGGAAACCCGACCTGATGCTCACTGCCTCAGGCGACTGAGGGTCGTGCTCGTCGTGGAGTGTCCACGACTCGCACACGATAGAGTCTCTGGGGATCCCCACAGTGACGTTCGTGACGCAACCCTTTCGGGGGATTGCAGCAACACGTTCAAAATCTTTAGGTCTGCCAAGTTTGCCGATTTTGTTAATCGACCACCCCTTAGCGAACCGTACGCCCGACGAGATCGACGCGATCGCATTGCAGCGTCTAGTCGATGCCGTACAGTTTTTAACGGATGTGCCCGCACGGTAAGCCTTGTGCGATGCGAGTATTTGGTTCGCGCGATGTTAAGTGAAGCCGTGACGCATTGCCAACAAACGCGGGTAGTACCGCGACGAATCGTTCAACCCTTGGAGGGCTTGTCATGAGCACCCACGCCACACTGTTAGAGCTAGCCCTGCCCGACGATTCTTTGCAAGACTATTTCGAACAACAGGGTTGGACAGATGGTCTGCCAATCGTGGCCCCGACGCCAGAGCGTGTTGCGGCGATGGTTGCTGGCAGCGGTTTAGCTGGCGATAGTGATATCGCTGCGATTGCGCCGGGCTATGCTTTATGCAGTGTTGAAAAGTTGGCAATTAACGCTGTGATGGCAGGTTGTAAGCCAAGTTATATGCCGGTGCTTATCGCTGCGTTGAAGGCGATGGCAGTGCCTCACTTTAATTTGTCTGGCATCCAGTCGACCACACATCCGGTGGCACCGATGTTTGTCGTCAATGGCCCGATTCGTCACGAGATCGGCTTGAACTTTGGTTCAAACGTGTTCGGACAGGGCTTTCGTGCCAATGCCACGATCGGGCGTGCGTTGCGCCTGGTACTCATGAATATTGGTCAAGGTATCCCCGGAAAGACGGACATGGCGACACATGGTACGCCTTGCAAGTTTAGTTTTTGTGCCGGTGAAAACGAAGAACAAAATCCTTGGGATCCCTTTCATGTTGAACATGGCTTAGCAAAAACGGACAGCAGTGTGTTGGTACACGCGGCAGAATCCCCCCATAACGTGCAAGATCATGCCAGCGCAAATGCTGCAGAACTTTTGTTAATGATCTCTGATGTGATGATGACGATTGGCGGCAACAACATGAGTTCGGGCGGTGAGATGCTACTGGTACTTGGCCCTGAACACGCGGCAATCTTAGCGAAACACGGCATGAGTAAAGATGATGTGCGGCACGACCTACACAAGCGGATGCGTTTGCAGTTAAGCCGTGTCAGTGAAGGCTGTCAAGAGTGGTATCGCACCAAACGAAAAACTTTTAATGTGCCACCCGGCACCACCCATATTCCCTACTTAGATGAGGCTTCACAAATTCAAATTGTGGTGGCTGGTGGTCAAGGCTTACATTCAATGGTGGTGCCTAGTTTTGGGATATCACACTTTGTGCTTGAAAAAATCGTCTAGCACTGCACCACATCTGATCAATACCGCCCTCGTCATCCCAACAGAGTACTTTCGCGCACCATGATTGTTGCAACCGCAGGCCACATTGATCACGGCAAGAGCACCTTGGTCAAAGCCTTATCGGGCGTCGACACCGATCGCTTGCCAGAAGAAAAAGCGAGAGGCATCTCGATTGATCTAGGCTTTGCTTACTTGACCCTGCCTGACACCCCGATGATTGGTTTTGTGGATGTGCCGGGTCATGAGCGCTTTGTACGCAATATGCTGGCCGGTGTCTGTGGCATAGACTATGTCATGTTAGTGGTTGCCGCCGATGATGGCGTCATGCCCCAAACCATTGAGCATCTCAGCATTGTGCAGTTGCTCGGCATCCACACGGGCGTTGCCGTCTTGACGAAAACTGATCGTGTATCGGCCGAGCGTGTGAAAGAAGTGCGTCAACAGGTACAGACGTTATTGCACAGCGCAAGGCTGGCTGGTTTTGAAATTGTCGAATGCTCGGTGTTCTCGCAGCAGGGTGTGAACGAGTTGCGCGAGCGGCTTGGTCAAGCCGCGCGTGAGACCCAGCGCACCGAAATCAAGGGGCGATCTTTTCGCTTTGCGATTGATCGGTCTTTTTCGATTGTTGGCAGCGGTACGGTTGTCACCGGTACTGTCTTTAATCATCAGGTGCAAGTCGGCGAGCGCTTAATACTCACGCCAAGCGGTCAAAGTGTCCGCGTTCGAGGTATCCATCAAAACAGTGCAGCGGTCACTGAAGCGCACGCAGGTGAACGCTGTGCGCTCAATCTGGTGGGTGTCAGCGCGCAAGACTGCGGTCGTGGTGACTGGGTCGTTGCCTCAGCCTTGCATGCCCCAACCTCACGTATTGACATTAGCCTGACCGTCTTGCATACCGAACCGCAAGCGTTGAGTCATTGGACTGAGGTTCATCTGCATTTAGGCACCACAGAGGTCATCGCTCGCGTCGCCATTGAGCGAGGCGGCTCCATACAGCCGGGTGCGACTGGCCACGCCCGGTTGGTCTTAAATAAACCGATTGCCTGTTTAAATGGTGATCGTTTGATTATTCGCGACCAAGCCGCGCAGCGCACGCTCGGCGGTGGAGTGGTACTTGACCCGTTTGCTCCGGCAAGAGTGCGTGACAAAGCACTCCGCCAAAAAGAAGTTGCCGCCTTTGCCCAGAAGGATCCTGCGATCGCGTTAAGTGCCCTGCTCGCTTGTCACTCAGAGACGGGCGTCGACTTAGACCACTTTGCGCGCAGCTTCAACCTGACTGACAGTGCCGTGGTAGATATGCTATCTAGCTTGGATGCAGTCCTGATTGCTAAGGCGCCTAACTTCGCTTTGCTTACCATCTCGGTTGAAAAGCTCGGCGCTCGCGTGGTCACAACACTGAAACAGCATCACCAGGCTCAGCCACAAGCGGCCGGGCTGAGCCTGAAAGACCTACGCAAACAGTCTGCGCCAAATATGAAGGCAGGCGTTTTTCTTGCTTTCATGCGCGCTATCGCCGCAGCGCAAAAAATCATACTGACTGGCACGGTTGCTGCGTTAGC
>Ga0209296_1003128_pt1 | contig 11371 bp, 7 predicted proteins | sample S_130206_EF_Meta_FD_187319 | JGI IMG/M metagenome (GOLD analysis project Ga0209296, IMG submission 187319) | Freshwater microbial communities from Lake Simoncouche, Canada to study carbon cycling - S_130206_EF_MetaG (SPAdes) (version 2) | ecosystem: Environmental > Aquatic > Freshwater > Lake ...
ATTGCTTGTATAGAAGATGTAATTACTTGAGTTATTATCATTAAGGTTTGCTTTATTTATCAAGTTATTGCTTGCAGTTAATATGTAGTTGCTTGAGTTTTTGTCATTTTCCTTAATCTTATTTATCAAGTTATTGCTTGCGGTTAATATATAGTTGCTTGAGTTTTCGTCATTAAGCTTTACTTTATTTATCAAGTTATTGCTCGCTGTTAAAATATAGTTGCTTGAGTTGTTATCGTTTTCTTTAACCTTATTTATCAAGTTATTGCTTGCTGTTAATATATAATTACTTGAGTTGTTATCATTCTCCTTAACCTTATTTATCAAGTTATTGCTCGCTGTTAATATATAATTACTTGAGTTGTTATCATTCTCCTTAACCTTATTTATCAAGTTATTACTTGCTGTTAGTATATAATTACTTGAATTGTTATCATTCTCTTTAACCTTGTTTATTAAGTTATTGCTTGCTGTTAATATGTAGTTGCTTGAGTTGTTATCATTTTCCTTAATTTTGTTTATCAAGTTATTGCTTGCAGTTAATATATAGTTGCTTGAGTTGTTATCATTGAGGTTTGCTTTGAGTATCAAGTTATTGCTCGCAGTTAGAATGTAGTTGCTTGAGTTTTTGTCATTGAGGTTTGCTTTGAGTATCAAGTTATTACTCGCTGTTAATATGTAATTACTTGAGTTTTCATCATTAAGCTTGGCTTTGTTAATAAGGTTATTACTCGCCGTTAATATGTAATTACTTGAGTTTTCGTCATTCTCTTTAATCTTGAGTATTAAGTTATTGCTTGCAGTTAAAATATAGTTGCTTGCATTCTCGTCATTGAGAGTCGCCTTGGCAGCTAAGACATTGCTCGTTGCTAATACATAATTGCTACTTATGGTATCATTGAGGTTTACTTTTAATGTTAATAATTTTAATTTGCAATCTACAAAAGCTATATTATTATACAAAATATTGCTTGTAGTTGCTACATAATTACTGCTATTGCTATCATTAGCGTCTGCTTTGAGAATCAAATTATTGCTCGCAGTTAATACATAATTGCTTGTATCATAGAAAACATCTCTATTATTTTTTTTATAAATACCAGAAATATTAACATCGCCATTATTAGCAATATTAAAGACTTTTGTGGTTAGATTTGAAGCTACAAAAATATCCATAAGGGCATCTTTCTGCTGGATCATCAATGTTATTGCAGTATTATTTGCATTAATTACTTCAAGCCGTTCAGTAGTATATACAATGGTATCCAGCCTCGTGCTATCGCCAAGAACTATTAAATTAGAATTAATAGTTAAATCACCATTAACTAAAAGATTATTGTTATACCTATGATTTATTATAAATTTTTTTGAGCTATCTAAATTCTCATTAATCATATCGGTAGTTAAGTCGGTTATCCGCTTTGAAATAATATTACTCGTGGATAATACATAGTTGCAAGCATTCTTATCTAATGTCGCTATTCTGGTTGACAAAATATTACTTGTCTCAATGGCATAGTTTGAAGTGCCAAGAATTATGCTATTAACATTATCTAACAGCTCTGTATTTTTTATATTAGTTGTTGTAACTGGATAGTAAGTTTTATTAGAACTATTATATACTATATTAGCATTTGCATCAATACCAATTGTTAAACTATTATTGCTGTTGTTTATGTTGTATAATTGAATATTACTTAAATTAATATTTTTATAATTTCCAAGCAAATCTTTGATATTCAAGTTAACATTTGAATCGCGAGAAATTACCAAATCATCTAAATATATACTATTGCCTGATAAATACAAGTCCTTCCATTTATTTGATGTTGAACCTAAATTATATACATTGCTACTGCTCGGTATTATGTCTCCTGCGACCTTAATATTACCTACAATATTTAATATATAATTGCTGACATCACTCACATTATATATATTATATATATACGGAGATGTCGCGATACCAATATTACCACTAACACCATCTATAATTAACCTATTTGAAGTTTTTAAATTATTATTATAATCAAAACTTAGTAGATTATTAGAATTACTTATTATCCACTCAGACCCTATGCCATTTTCTAAATTTATAGAGACTGATTTATTAGATACTGGATCATTCAATTTATTCTTAATTTTTAATTTAGCATTATCACCAAGTAATGTTAGCAATTGCTCAGGGTTTGTTGTTCCTATACCTACATTACCTCCGCTTGTTATACGCATCCTTTCAGTAGTTGCATTAGTAATAAACTGATGATACCCATTAGTATTCGTTGCTACATAAGAGATATTCCCACCTTGCGAAGCTCCATTTCTCGTATTCCCTGATATTTCTATCTTTGTATTTGTTGCATCATCTGCATCCGCTGTGCCAATGATAGTATAATCACTAATATTATTAGCTACACGAAGTCTTCCTGCATTTCCAATCTGTAAGATATTAGGCGGGTTCGTTATTCCTATACCTACATTGCCTATTGGCGTGATTGACATTTTAACAGAAGAATTGTTTGTAGCAGATGCTGTGATAAATTGTAAATCGCTTGCACCGATTGCACCTATCGCGTCGTTATATGTCGTTGAAGTTATTTTAGAGCGCGTTGCTGAATTATATGATGGTATCCCAAACTCAATGCCAGAAACCTGATTAATACCATTAGCATTTGTTTCAATTCTTATTAATTCTCCACTTGGATGCATTATATGTAGTTTTTTTAAAGGATCTACCGTGCCAATACCAACATTTCCCAAAGTATAGTTTAAGTTAAAGCTTTGACTATTAATAATCCAAGTATAAGGCAAGTAATCACCTAAGCGATTAACTATGATATTGCTCGTTGATAATATATAATTTGAAGTGTCATTTATAACATCTCTATTATTTCTTCTATAAGCACCAGTAATATTAGTATCACCTATAATATCAAGGGAATAGCCTGGAGAACTGCTTCCAATACCAATACGAGGTGTTCCGCCACCAATAAAATATAAATTACTTGCTGTATTAGTGTTTGTGCCAATTTGTGTTATTGGGGTTGTCGCAGATGTTGAAGATACTGTTAGACTATTTAAAGCATTTATTGTAGTCGCCGATATTCCATTATTAGCAGATAATAACCCTGAAGCACTGATAGTGGTTGCTAATATTCCTCCATTTGCTGATATTACACCAGATATATTAGCTCCACCAACAATATCAAGAGGGACATTCGGTGCTGAGCTACCTATACCAATACGCGCAGTGCCCCCTCCAATAAAATATAAATTGCTTGCAGCTGTTGTATTATTACCAAATTGTGCCACAGGAATAGTAGCTGTTGGTCTATCTGCTAATATGAAACCCTTTGCATTTATTGAAGATGCTGTTAGTCCGTTATTTGCCGTTATCAATTGCGAAGCATCTATAGTAGTAGTAATTAAACCGCCTACAGTTTTTATTGTGCTACTTGCTTCTATAGTTGTTCCTGTTATTGCCGCTGTTGCATTTATTGTGGTAACTGATAATCCACCATTTGCATTAACTATTCCTGCTGATGTAATTGTTGATGCATTTAATCCTGCATCTGCTTTTATTAATCCAGAAGCTACTATAGTTGCAGTTGTTATCCCACCATTTGCATTTACAAATCCAAAGGTGTCAAGTGATGTCGCTGTTATTCCATTGTTCGCAGTTATCAAACCGGAAGCATTTATAGTGGTAGCAGTGATGCCTCCATTTGCGGTTATTTGCTTCCCTACAGGAACTGTAATACCACCATTTGCTGTTATTAAACCGCCAGCAATTATTGTGCTTGAATAAATGCCAGTATTAGCAGATATACTGCTACTAACACCTATTGTATTTGTTAATATTGCCCCTGATATTGTAGCATCACCTACAATATCAAGAGAGACAGCAGGGTTAGAACTTCCTATACCTATGCGTGCTCTGCCGCCTCCAACAAAATATATATTATTAGTTGCATTTAAATTAGTTCCAAATTGAACAAGCGGTGTAGTTAAAGTAGTTGTTTTTGCTGTTATTATACCAGATGTTTCTAATGTGGTTGCAGATATTCCTCCATTTGCTGTCAATAAACTTCCAGCAGGAACTGTAATCCCGCCATTTGCATTAATTAAACCGCTTGTGCTCATAGTTGTTGCAATTATTCCTCCATTTGCTGTTAGCGGACTCCCTGCAGATACTGTGATTCCCTTATTAGCATTAATTAATTGTGTTGCATTCAATGACGATGTATAGATACCGCCTTGAGCAAGTATCGCATTCCCTGATGGCACAAAGATACCGCCTACAGCATATATTAATTCAGTTACATTTAATAAATCGGCATTTATTGTCGCTGTATTTATTGTGGTTGCATTAACAGTAGTAGCATTAATATCCCCTATAGTATTTAGGGTTGCACCTAAGGGCACGAGGATACCTCCATTTGCGGTTATTAATCTGCTAACATTAGCAGTCCCTGCTATATCAAGGGATGCTTGAGGTGATGAACTACCAATACCTATGCGAGCATTTGAACCGCCTGTAAAATAAATATTACTTTGCACATTTGCGTTTGTTCCAATCTGCGCGAGTGGTGTTATTTTGCTTGAATTACTAATAATAAAATTGGAAGATACAGTGGTTATTCCAAGTATATTAACAGCGCCTACAATATCAAGTAATGATTTTGGAGATGTGCTTCCAATACCTACATTGCCATTTTGTAATATGCAAAAATTAACACTATTTGTAGAATTATTAAATATATTAAATATACCATTATTATTAACAAGATTCCAATTGTCATAATTATAATTATTTTCACTGTATATTTCAATATTACTATTAATACACTTAATCATTTGTTATAGTTATAATATTTAATATATATATATATATTTAATAGTTGAATTAGATAGTTCAGCAATTATTTCTAAAAAGCGATTCATTATATAAAAATTGATAAGGTAATATATATATTATAATATAACAAAAATGTGTGAAGAAGTTGTCAATATCTATATTGATGGATCGTGTATTAACAATGGTAGTCCTAATGCCATTGCTGGTTATGGAGTTTATTTTAAGAATGATGATAAGCGTAATGATTATGCTCGCGTTGTTGGGAAACAAACTAATAATACGGGTGAATTAACTGCGTTTATTCGCGCTGTTGAGATAATGCACGACGAATTAACTAAAACACCTCCTCCTGCCAATAAAATCAATATATATACTGACTCTGAGTATGTAATAAAATGCGCAGGTCCTTATGGAGACAAGTTAGCTAAAAATGAATGGAAAACAAGCACTGGAAAAGTTCCACCTAATCTAACATTAATTCAAAGAATTCAAGAAATATACAGGCCATACAAGAAATATATTAATATACATCACATTAAAGCACATACAGGTTTGAGCGATGAGCATTCTATGGGAAATGCTGAAGCGGACAGATTAGCAAACCTGGCTGTAGGCGTTGTTGTTTCCGTTGCTGTTCCAGATTGCTTAGATAATACATTAATATCAAATATTAAGGAGGCTGCAAAATACGAGAAGCATTATATTAATATTAAAATAGAGTTTAAGGATAGTGTTAAGAAATTAGGTGCAAAATGGGATTTATCTTGTAAAAAATGGTATTATGAGGATAATATTGCAGATGCAAATAAAAAAGAGATCCTGGAGATTGAAACAAAGTCCTTAAATAGTGCTCCAAGTGATACATGGACAGATGATAATATTCATAAGAAGATATTTGTCAAGATTCCTTTTACAAATAAAGACGCTGTTAAAAAGCTTGGATGTCGCTGGGAACCCGAAAAGAAGTCTTGGTATTATATGTCAAATCTTGAAAAAAATAAAATAGATAGCATTAAAAAACTGGAAGCATAAGCTAAGAAGAATAGTAAGTAAGTTTCATATATATATCTGTATATGATTGATGTATATGATGTAATTATAATATATTTTTAAGTAAGAATGATAATATACCTTGAAATGAGTGAGGAGGATTACCGGAAATACAAGATGATATATCCTATACATAAGGAGGATAATACAGGTGTATATACTACATTGATACACATGATAAATATTTTATGGAATTAAGTGCTGGATTGCCATACATGCTATTACAATTTGTGATTAAAACGAAAGATAAAAGGCAATGGTATAAAGTATAAATATTATGAATTACATTTTTTTATATTTAATAATTTTACACTATCTATAATAGATATATATATGGGTTATACTTTAAGACCGCGTAAAAACGGCAAATTATTAAAGAGTATTATGGGTTTCCTCGCTATATTACTCGCCATCGTATGTATCGTATAAGAATTGCAGATTTATATTTTGTAATAATTAAAAGGTAATCACTATATAAAAAAAATATAATTATTAAATATATATAATAATATTAAAGAAGTTATAAAAACTATACCTGAATACTAATATCGGCATTGTAAATGTCCAAATGTGTATAATTTATTTTTTATATTTATTCTAATAATATTCTAACATTATTGCTAAATTTTTCGGTATATTCTTTTGGTATATTTTCAAAAGATATTAGCATCATATTCAAGATAAATTTGTCTTGGTAGCCGCATTCTTTAATATAGTTATCTCTTTCATCATCTTGCATATTAGATAGCATCAATGCTTTTTCTTTTGTTATTCCTGAACCAATCTTTGGGATATTGTCGCTTTTATCTCCATAAATAGCCTTAAATAATAAATCAATTTTAGGATCATTATAGCCGCGCTTCATAAGCTCTTTAAACTGCATATTATATACATGGACTTGCTTATCAACTAATTGTAAAAAGTCGTTGTCGTTTGTAATAATGATGATATTAATGTTAGTATTCTTTAATACTTCTAATTGCGATTTAATCATCTTTTGAGATAAATAAATTACATCATCGCCTTCTAATCTATCCTGTGATATATACTGAAAATTCAAAGAGTTAATATATTCATTAAATATGCTGAATATTTTTTTATTAAAATTGGTTTTTTGCGTCCTTGTAGCTTTGTAAGTATTATAGATGTCATTTCTCCATATTTCAGTTCGCTGGCAATCTACGCAAAATACTATGTTATCTTTGTTGGTATTCCACTTCTTACAGATTTTTTTGATATCATTATTAATATGTTTATAAAAGGCTGTAATAAATACTTCATTATTAACTATGTCATCAACAGAAACATCTATGTTTTGAAAAGAGAACCATCTGTAGGTCGCAAAATATCTATGAAATACATAATAACTACTATCAATAAGAATAATATTGTTCTTGTTAAAATTAATAGTATTCATTGATTATATTTTAATATAATTCAAATATTTAAATAATAATTAATCATTTTTTATTTAATATAGCAGCTATGATTATTTGCATCTATCATTATTAATCGCAATTCTTCAGGTTTATTCTTGTATTCCTTCCATTCTTCCCTTGCAGTATCGTAATTCTTTTTATTATCACTTGATGTTTTCTTCATTTCATAAATACGATAAGTAATAAACAAAGTATAATCTGTGGGTTTAATTGTTTTGCTAACCTTCGCCTTGTTTTTATTATCATTATCAGTGGCTATCTCTTCGGCTGCCGCGGCTGGTAGCAAATCTGTAAGATTATTTTGTGATATAGCAGTATCATCAAGAACTGCAGAAGCAGCTAAAGCAGCAGAAGCAGCTAAAGCAGCAGAAACAGCAGAAACAGCAGAAGCAGCAGAAGCAGCAGAAGGAATTGCTTGAGTCGCTTCGGTAGCTGCCGTAGCTGCCGTAGCTGCCACTACGCTTGCTGAAATTGTCCGTGCGTCATTTAATTCTGTAATTAAGGGGATCTCGTAGGTCATCTTGTTAATGTGCTCTTTTTTCGTCCAAACTTTTTTACTATTACGCACTTCAACAATCCATAACTCTTTGTCAAAACCTTCCATTATTGAATTAACTTCGTATCCTTCAGCGGATAACCCAAAATGTAATGGCGATTGCTCTTTTCCAGTATAATAAGATGACTGACTATTAATGCAAACCTTTTTACCAGACATATTAATATATTTAGTTGTATAGTAATATAAACCTAATCAATTTTTATTAGATAATAATATAAAATAAATTTGTTCTCTTTTTTGCAGTAATTTTTGAAAATTGATTATATATATACTTAGGTATATTCAACCGAAAATGACATCATTTTATGACAACATAAACGACTACTTTGACAAAGATATATTCATAAAGAATAATATTGCTAAACCTAATATTTATAATTTTCAATCCCAAATTATCAAAGAATATACTGACATATTGGAAGGAACATCGGGCGAATATTTTGAAGATAGGGTTATGACTGCATTTGACGAATATTTCAATAGATGCGAAAACGAGGACATTTACGACGACATCTGCAATCGCATCATATTTATATATTACAAAAGCATTGTAGAACTCAAAGAATATTATAGCAATATTTACAGAAAGAACCGATTTTATTTATTATAAAAATCATCTATCAATATATTAAATAGGAATATGGAATTAAATTTTCCAAAAGTTGTTATATATTTTTCATTGTTAATAATGACAATTTTTGTATCTTTTTATTTAATCAGGGGTATGTATACTGTATCTTTATCACCACCTATTAATGCTGTAGTTGGGGAACTTAGAGATTATACACTTACCACAAAGCAGCCTGTTATGGTCTTGCCTAATTATGTATATATGTTAATTAACTTGCCTATTATGCACAAAGCATATACTATATATTTATGTTTTGTCGCCGCAGTATTAGCATTTACTATATTATTTTGGCTTATTGGTATGGTTATACAAAAAATATTTTTATTAGGAGATAATCCATTTTCAAAAATAAACATTTATCCGCTTTTTTTTTGGGGCGAATTAAATGAGATGGGTTTTTTTGTATGGTTATTTGAAAAAACCCTTATAGATAAAAACAAGGATATTATAAATTTTATTCTTAATATTTTTAGAGCATTTTTAACACCCGAAGAATTTGAAACGGCACAAAAGAGGTGTCTTGAAAAATTTGAATCTTCTAACCCTTTCGGTGTGCTAACACAGTCTCAACTGTATCAGCCACCTTACAAAGAATATATTGATTATGATTTAAGGAAAGAGTATACCAAAGATAGGTTAGACGATACATTTTATACAGAATCATATAAATCAATAAAACAGCGAGAAGCTGCTAACATATATAGGAAGATGGTCATAATACGCCCGGATACTGTTAATGATTTTAGATTGCCTGAAATTGATATGGAAGATATTGTTAATATCAATAAGAGTTATGCATACATATAATATACATTATATTCATATAATATACATTATATTCATATAATATTAAATTAAAATATTATATTAAGAATAATATATTATAATGAATATGGATGTTTTTCAATGCCAACTTATTAATATAATAACTCAAAATAATGACATATATATACTTATGTATTATCATAATTATAAGCATATTCTTGTATTGGGATTTTATCTATAAGACTGCCAGGAAATACTCAAAGTGTAATAATATATCTAAAATTATAGATGATAATTACTTCAACGAAACGCCATATATTTACAGCATTATTATAATAAATACAAAGATGATCAAAAAGCCTCACGAATATATTATTAAAATAACTTATGACTTTAATAAAATGGCTACTAAAATTGACTATGGTAATACCGAAGGCGAAGGTAATATTTTTGTTAATAGAATAAATGAATATGTCGCTATATATAAGGACATAGGAATTTTAGAGAAAAAGAAGACGGATCTTGATGCACAAGTAAAGAGAGAGAGAAGAAAAAGCGATTTAGCACAATATAACAAGGTATCTATAGATTATGCTACTTTAATTAGCTCAGCTGATGGTAAGAAAGCATTGGATTTAAATAACAAACCCGGATATATTGAAACTTTTAAATATAACTACTATGATTTAAATAAAATGAATCCTGAAATTCTTGAAAATATTAGCACGCTAATAAATAGCAACGATTACAAGTATTATGCAGTGGATAGTAATTATAATATAGTAAATTCCTATACAACTACAGAGCTTATTAAGTTTACAAAAGCATATTCAAAGAATACAAGTTATCCCATAACAATAATTGACTATATTATTTTTTCTAAATTACAGCAAAAGAATAATATTAATATATAATGTCTTAATTATAATATATAATATATAATTAAGACATTATTATGAGTAATACTAATAATATTCTTAATGATATTCAAACATTGATTGAAAATATTGATGAAAGCTCTGACGAGTATATGTCAGACCTTTTATTTCTTACAGAAACTAAAATTTCTAATTATCAAATATTCATAAATATCCTTTTCCTACTTATAATTTTAGGTATATTTTATCTATTATATCGCGATTATATATTTCGCATTGCAAGCAAAATGACAAGATGCGCGGATATTAATGAGATTATCAACTTAAATTTAGATACAAATGATAATTCTTACATATACAACATATATATAGTTCATGTTAATAACACTAATAATGTAGTAAAAGATTTTGTTTTAAAATTAGAATATAACTTTCTTAAAGAGGAGACAAATATATTTTTTGGCGAAAATAAAATTATAGCGCCAGTATTATTTTCGCCAAGTGATAACATTGGAAAGATTAGCCACGCCTTCTATATTTTTGATTTGGCAGAAAAGAAAAAGAAGTTCGTTGATTACTATGATACCGAAGATAACAAAGTATATTTTTTTGATAGGAAAAAAATGGCAACGAAACAATATAAATACTATATAACTTCAAGTAGCGATAAAAAATTAACAGACGACAGCTCTATACATTTAGCAAACTTTGTAAAAAGATATGGATATAATGATAGTATTAATTTAGACCCCATATATAATATATTATATGCTATTGAAAGTAAAAAGAATATGGAATATTAAGATATTAAGATATATGTATAGATATATGTAGATATATGTAGATATATGTAGATATATGTAGATATATGTAGATATATGTAGATATATGTAGATATATGTAGATATATGTAGATATATGTAGATGGCTCTATCTTCATCCATCTACCCAAATATAGTTGGTCTTACTAATGCTTATTGCGACCCAGCCTTTTTTAGTTCAAAAATTAACAATCATCATATTTCAAACAATATGATTAAAACCGATAAGCAATATATATATCATATGATACCGCATCATCAAGTTGCTGTAGATATGTGTAAAATCCTTTTACAACATACTAAAAGCGACTTTCTTATTTATCTTGCATATCGTATGATAAGGGGAAAGGAATCAGAAATAATTTTGCTT
>Ga0209296_1003130_pt1 | contig 11370 bp, 10 predicted proteins | sample S_130206_EF_Meta_FD_187319 | JGI IMG/M metagenome (GOLD analysis project Ga0209296, IMG submission 187319) | Freshwater microbial communities from Lake Simoncouche, Canada to study carbon cycling - S_130206_EF_MetaG (SPAdes) (version 2) | ecosystem: Environmental > Aquatic > Freshwater > Lake ...
GCATCGACGGTGATGGTGACGGGGAAGGGCGCGGGTGGCGCCGGCGTCTGGGCGCGTAAGATCGAGATGCCGGTGAGCGCGAAGAGAACGGCGAAAAATGATGGGCTTAGTGGGAATTTCATGGGGAGATAAACGTGGGACCGTGTTGCGGAAAACGGGCGGTGGCGGGAGTGAGGTGGGTCGGTGCGATCAATCAAAACTCGGTCGCTGAAAAGGGAGGGGACGCAACGAAGCCGAGTCCGAGAGGGGAGAAGCCGTTCACACCGGCCGAGCGTTTGGGCTTAGTCACAAACACTCGCGTCGGCCTTGCGGAGGTGAAAGCACCCGGACGCCGAAGTCTGCTGCGGGAGCAAAATCGCGGGGATTGAGGGTGATGATCGTTTTACTTTCGACCGCGAGCGCAGCACAAACGAAGGGCAGGTCGTCCACGTCGGGCCACGCCGCTATTGGCACTGCAGCGGGTTCGATGAGGAGACCGGAGGCGCGGAGTTTCAGGATAATCCCAATCCGATCGTTGGGTGCAATCACCCCGGCAAACTCAGGTCGAGCCAGCACCTCCGCATACTCGCCAAAAATCGCCGGCGTGTAGGCGAGGTGCAAGCGGTCGGCAAGGAAGGCCTCAACCAGCGCCGAGGCGGCCCCGCGCCGCGCGATGAGTCCGGCTACGACCACGCTGGTATCGAGCACCACCGGCCTCATGCACGGCGAGCGCGACGGGTGGCCTTGATCACCGCGGTGATTTGCCGGGGCGTCATTTTATCGAGGTCCGTGGCCGCAGCGCGGGAGCGGACGCGGGCCAGCGCGGCGAAGGCCAAGCCATCGATGGCGAGTTTCTCTAATTCGCGGCCGAGACCACTGACGGGTTCGCCCTCGGCGGCCCGCTCGGCGGTTTCACGCAGAAAGCGGGACATCGGGATTCCGCGTTTCCGCGCAGCAGAGCGGATCTTCCGGGCCGTGACGGGAGAGGCGTGGAACGACAGTGTGGCCATGCGACATATAGTTTCCTCTAGGTAGGGCGAGTCAAGCGGGCGATCGACGCCGATCAGCTTGCGCATTTGATTTCGGGAATGGCGAGCCGCGGTTGACGATCGGTGGCGTGGTCTATCCCGCGTGCTGATTTGACGCGAACCTGAAAACGGCTTGGCCGAAAGGGCAATCTGCACACTCCCGCGATCCGTGGGTTGCGAGGGCATGGGCAGCTATTCGTCGGCCGAAGCGGCGGGCGGAGCGCCTGTGGTCCGCCGCAGGCGGCGGTTGAGCGAGCGGTCGATCTCCTCGAGCTCGGGGTCGGGGATGCGTGTGCAGGCGATGCGCATCGGGGCGTAGTCGGTCGCGCCTTGGGCGAGGCGGCGTTTTTTCCGCGGACGATGATACGGTGGCCATCCCACGTGCGGAGCCAAGGGGGCGGGGCGGCGGCGGGGTCGAGTTCGGCGTAGTGGATGCTCCACGGACCGTGGCTCAAAATGTAGTCACCAATACCGACGAGGAGGCCGCGCGCGTAGGCGTTGTTCGCCTCGAAGAGGAGGGCGACTTTGGCGATGGCGGCCGGCGCGGGCATGGGGAGAGAAGGCGGAGAGAAGGTTAAATGGGGAGACGGAGAGAGGGGCGGCAGAGAGAACGAAGACTGATTACGAGGAACGAGAACGATTCGGCCCCGCGGTCAGAGCTTCGGCGCAGCGGGTTTGTGCGGGGGCTCCCAAGCGTTGGTGCCGCGGACTTTTAGTTTTCGTTTATAGACCTTGTCGTTGCAGGAGGCATACAGCGTATCGAAATTCTCCCCACCGAAGACGAGGTTGGTGATGCGGCCGTTGGGGGTCGGGATGATCGCGTTCACGCGGCCGGCTTGGTCGCAGATCTGGATGCCAAGGCGCGTGGCGACGTAGAGATTGCCGTCGCGGTCGACTTTGAGGCCGTCGGCGAAGCTCTCGTCGTCTTCGTCGCGGGAGTGCAGGTGGAAGTAGCGCTGTTTGTGGGCGAGCGTGCCGTCGGGCTGGATGACGTAACTGTAAACCCAGTGCGAGCGGTAGTCGGCGACGTAGAGCAGCGTCTGGTCCGGCGAGAGCGCGATGCCGTTGGCGAACTTGAGGCCGGTGTCGACGACTTGTTTCGTGCCGTCGGGTTTGATGAGCCAGATTTTGCTCGGTTCGTTGGAGCCGCCGGCGGGCGGATTCGTGACGTAGAGGTTGCCGTTGTGGGCGACGACGAGGTCGTTGCCGGCGATTTCGGAGGCGATCACGGTGGGGGCGCCACCGCTGGCGGGGTAAGCGAGGATTTCGCGCGTGCCGGTGGCGACGGCGTAAAGGCGGCCGTCGGGTCCGAAGGCCTGGCCGTTCGAGCGTTTGGTGTCGGCGATGAACTCAGCCGGTTTTCCGTCACGGCCGATCTTATACGCTTTGCTCGCGGGGATGTCGGTGAAGAAGACCTCGCCCTAGACGTTGACGGCGGTGCCCTCGGAGAGGCGGTAGCCCTCGCCGACGAGTTGCCAGCCCTCGCCGGGGATCAGGAGCGGGCCGAGGCGCTCGAGGGGCGCGCGGCCGGCTTGGACGGGTTTCGGCCAATCGTGCCAGAGCCAGCGGATCGCATCGGGGAACAGTTGCGTGCCGTGTTTGCCGTTGTGGCCGCCGTCGCCCCAGACGTGGCGATGGTCGTAACCGGCGTAGGCCAGGGCGCGCTGCATGGTCTGGTTGGCCATCCACCAATCGCCGCCGTAGATATTGTTATCGTTGGCTCCGTCCTGGAGGAAAATGCGAAGCGGCTTGGGCTCGGTCTTGCGGATGAGGCCAGGATAGCGGTCGCCGCCGCGGAGACTGACGTAGGTGCCGACGACGCTGAAGACGCGGGAGAATTCCGCGGGACGTTCCCACGCCGCGGTGAAGGCGGCGATGGCACCGCTGCTGGAGCCGCCGATGGCGCGGTCGTTGCCGGATTTCGAGAGACGGATCGCGCGGCCGTCGGCGGTGGTCTTGGCTTCGACGGCCGGGAGGACTTCCTCGAGGAGGAAACGCGCGTAGGCGTCGCCGAGGCCGTCGAATTCGTAGCTGCGGTTAAAGCGATCGAGGGCGGTGGCGGGCGTGGCAGTTTTGACGACGCCGGGGCGGACGAAGACGCCGATGAGGACGGGAATTTCGCGGCGGGCGATCAGGTTGTCGAAGACGGTGGGGGCGCTCCACTGCACGCCGTCTTGGTTGACGTAGACGCAGGCGGGCTGGGTGGCGTCGTATTGGCGCGGGACGTAGATCGCGACCTCGCGAGTGGTGCCCGGAAAAATCTTGGAGGATGCGAATTCGAATTTGATCAGTTCGCCCTGGGGCACGCCGGGTTGGACTTTGGAATCCGGGCCCGGCGGATAGTCGTCGGCGGCGCTGAGCAAGAGGGCGGGGAAACAGGCGGAGAGGAAGAAAATGGCGGCGGCGGCGAGCGGGGCGCGGAGGGATGCAAACGGGATTGGCGAGGCGGGCGAGTGAGCGGCGGGGATTTTCATGGGGCGGTGGAGAGCGATGGAGAGAGGAAGCCTGGGAAAGTGGCGACGTTGGGCAGACCGAGTAAGCAGCGAGTGAGCGGGGAGTGAGAAGCGAAGTGTGATCCGCGATGATTGACGGTGGAGGGATGGCGTGAGGAGGCCGGCGATGTTCCTGGGCGCGGAGAGCCCATGCGAGGACGGCCTCGTGACCTCGTCCGCTACGATGGGGAGCGGACGAGTCGCTGGGTTTGTACAAATCAGCGTTGGCGGAAAACTACGCCGTGCGGATCGTGCGTTTCACGGAGTCGTAGAACGTCTTCTTGCCGGTGTCGTAGGAGGTCACGGCCATGAGGACGGCGACGGCGTGTTGGTAGCCGGCGTCGATGTTGGCGTTCGGGGTCTTGCCGTCGCGCATGCACTGCAGCCAATTCAAAAAATGGTCCGGGCTGGGGATCAGTTCGACGTTCATCTTGCCGCGGATCTTGCCGTCGCGCTTAGGACCACCGTCGGCGCTGTAGGTCGGGGCGTTCCAGTTGTCGACGGCGAGGGTGCCTTTGTCGCCGTAGAATTTCCGCGAGTTGCCGGAAAAATTGCCGAAATTGTTCGAGCTCGTGACCATGAAGCCCTCGGGGTAGTTCCACGTGGCGATGACGTTGTCGGGTGCCGTGAAGTTGTTTTCGTCTTTCCAATACGTGACGCCGCCCATGCACATGCACGACTCGGGCAGGCCGCAGCCGGTGACATAGTGCATAAGGTCGAGGAAGTGCGCGCCCCACTGCGGGACGGGGCCTTGGCAGAATTCGTAGTAGCCATACCACGCGGAGTATTGGGCGGCGTTGAAAGGCCGGGCCTCCCGGTCGCCGAGGAATTCCTTCCAGTTGACGTCCTCCTTCTTCACCGCGCGGTTGAGGTAAGAATACCAGTAGGGCTTCTCGCTGTTCCGCGTTTCGTCGATACGGGTGATCTTACCAATGACGCCGTCCTTCACGAGTTGGCGGGCGCCCACGATTCCCGGGAGGCTGCGGAGCTGTGTGCCGACTTGGATGATGCTGCCGGCGGCCTGCGCGGCCTTGGCGGCGTCGTAAGCGCGGACCAGTTTGTTCATCTCGGTGGCGAGGGGTTTCTCGACGTAAATGTGTTTGCGGGCTTTGGCGACGGCTTCGAGATGCGTCGTGTGGTGGAAATCTGGTGACGCGATCATGACTGCGTCGATGCCGTCCATGGCGAGGAGGTCCTGGTAGGACTCGAACTCCTTCGCTTCGCGGCCCCACGTGGCTTTGATGAGCGCGTTGGTGTTGCTGCGGGCCTGCTTCCACGGGTCGGCGATGGCGACGACTTCAAAGTTGGTCGCGGCGAGGTGCGGAATGATGCCCTTCTCGAGGTGGGCACCTTTGCCGCGGGAGCCGACGCCGATTTGGGCGATGCGGATGCGGTCGTTGGCGCCGATGGAGCGGGTGCGTTCGGCGGCGGTGAGGAAGCGCGGGGTGAGCGCGGCGCCGGCGGCGAGGGCGGCGGAGGTTTTCAAGAAATCACGGCGGGGGAGGGCGGGGGTGGTCATAAAGAGGTGGGAGAGGGAGGGACGGAGAGAGGGGGAGAAAACTGCAGAGTGTGCGGTGCTTCAGACGGCGAGGATGGCGTCGAGTTTTGCGGAGAGTTTCTCGAGGTAGGCTTGGTCGGTGAGGCCGTCGGCGCGCCACTGCTCGGTGATCAGCCAACCGTTGTAGCCGACGGAGTCGAGCGCCCCCATGACGGCGGGCCAATCGCTGTCGCCCTCCATCAGGTCGACTTTGAAGCCCTCGCGCAGACCTTTGGTGTCGCGGAGTTTTCGGCTGAATTCCTTCACGTGGATTTTCACGATGCGCGGGCCGAGGGTGCGAATCCAGTGCTCCGGGAAGCTGGAGTTGACGACGTTACCGACGTCGAAGTGCCACCTCACAAACGGGCTCTTGAACGCGTCGGCGAATTCGACGGCCTCGCGGGGGCTGAGGAGAAATTGGTTCCAGACATTTTCGATCGCGATCACGACGCCGAGTTCTTCCGCGAGGGGTACGGCCTTTTTGATTTCGGCGGCGGAGCGGGTGAAGGCCTCGGTGTAGCTGACTTGTTTAGTGACCGCGCCGGGCACGAGCAGGACGGAGCTGGCGCCGTAGGCTTTGGCGTCGCGCAAACCGTGGAGGAGGCCGTCGAGACCGATCTGGCGGGTGGCGGGATTGGGGTCGCTGAGGGGTTTGGCCCAGTGTGTGGCGATGCAGACGCTCGGGATTTGCAGGCCTGTGGCGTCGCGGGCTGCGAGCACCTCGGCCTGATTCATGGCGCTGGAGGGTTCGACGCCCGTGAAACCGGCATCGCGCAGCAGTTGGAATTTTTCGCGCAGGCTGAGTTTTTTCGCCGTCTCGCTGTTGAGCGTCGCGAACATGAAGCCCTTGGGGTTCTTGCGCGGAGCCTTGGTTGCAGTCGTTGGGGAGGCCGGCGCCGACTGGGCGGACAGCGACGAGGCGAACGGCGCGGTGGCGGCGAGCGCGGCGGTGGAGCGGAGAAACGAGCGGCGATTCATGGGCGGAGGCGGGGACGAACGCTGATTACATTCGAGTAGAGCGGGTGCCGCCCGCGGAAGGAACAGAAATCTTTATTCATGTTCACGTAGATCGATCACGAACATCTGCCGCGTGCTGTCGGGCGCGATGGTGGGTCCGACGAGGGCATCACCGGTGCGGTGCCAGCACGGTGCGCGCGATGCCGTCGACGGCGGGCGCGGCGACGACGGCGGTCCAATCGCGGGAGCCTTGGTAGGCGGTTACGGTCCGGAGGCGCGCCATGCGGGCGTAGTTGATCGCGAGGAAGTAGCCGCCGTTCTGAGCGACACCGCCATTGGCGACGGCTTTAGCGTCGAAAAGATACTCGCGCACGCGAACGCTGGGGGCGGTCGTCCCGGCGTTCGCGGGCGAGCCGCCGAGTGTGATGTCGAATAACACCGTGAAAACTTTGTCGGTCTTCGGGTCGCGGTCGTTGAACGGCCCACTGGTGAGCTGGCGCATGTGTGCGTGGGGTTCGGCATCAACGGCATGAGGCGAACCGGCGAGCGCGGTGGGCGCAAGCAACGCCCGGAGGAGCGCACCGGCGGGCTCGGAACTCCGGGCCCATCGGAGGATGCGACTAAAGGCGCAAAGTCTCGTGGGCACCGTGCAAACGATGGACTCTCGTAAGATTTGGCTGCTGATCAGAAAGAGTCTTTTTCGCGCCCCCTCCTCGCGGTTGTCTCTGTTCATCGAAAACGACGCCCCCTCCGTTCCTTCATGAACCCCGCTCACCTTCACCCTCTCGCCGCCGCGTTGGCCGCTGCCGCATGTACGTTCACGCCCGCCGGCGTCGATAAAAAATTCGGTGCGCTCCCAAAAAATCGCCCTCACCGAGCCGGATCTCGGCGACGACATCATCGCCGACAAGAATTCCCCCTGCTGGGGCCTCGCCTGGTTCGAACAAATGAAGGCGGCCGACGGCGGCATCCCGTTTGCCGAACGACGTATCTTGGGCACGCGCGACGAGGAGAAGCCGTTCGGTGTCGCGTGCTCGCAGCCCCACGCGCTCACGCAGGCCAACCGAAACGGCGATGCTGCGCCTGACGCGATCACCTCCTCGAAGCTCAGTATATTTGTTGCCCTCGATCGCCGTCACTCCGCCAAACCCTGAACCTCAAAACGAAAACTCTCCGATGAACATTCCTCCACCCTGCATCCGCTCTGCGCGCCTGCGGTTTTTCACCATATTCGCGCCGGCGTTCGCGATTGTCTCCGCCGCGTTCGCGCAATCCACCGTCACCGGCAGTGTGAGCAACGCCGCCACGCGCAGTTTTCTCACCGGCGCCCAAGTCACGCTCGCCGGCACGACCGAGACCGCGTTTACAGATCGTGACGGTCGCTTCGAACTCACGACGGTCGCGTCCGGCAGCTATACGCTCGAGGTCACCTACACGGGTCTCGACCGCTTCACGCAGCCTATCGTCGTCGCCCCCGGCCGCAACGTCGTCCCGACCATCGGGCTCAGCTCGGCGGTTTATCAACTCACCGCCTTCACTGTCGCCGGCCAACGCGAGGGCAGTGCCGCCGCGATCACGCGCCAGCGCAACGCCGATAACGTGAAAAGCGTCGTCGCCACCGACACGTTCGGCGAACTCGTCGATGGCAACGTCGGCGAGATGCTGAAGCGCGTTTCCGGCGTAGCTACCAATCTCAACGAGGGTGAGGTCGATCAGATCTTCGTGCGCGGGATGGGCTCGGCCTACAGCGCCGTCACGCTCGATGGCACGCGCCTCCCAAGTCCTGCCAGCGGCAAGAAGACCCGCAGCTTCGAGGTTGATAAACTGCCCGCCGACTACATCGACAGCATCGAGGTCATCAAGGCACCGACGCCTGACATGGACGCCGATTCCGTCGGCGGCACGGTGAACATGATCACTAAGTCGGCGTTCTCCCTCAATGGCCGCCGCATCGCCTATTCCTCCGGCGTGAATTACAAAACGCTCCGCCACCTCAGCAGCTTCTTCGGCGGCGTGCAGGCCTCCGAGGTGTTCGGCGAGAAGAAGAATCTTGGCGTCTATCTCTCCGTTTCCTACAGCGACAACTACGTGCCCCAGGATGTGACGCAGATGGATTTCGAGCGCGCGCCCGTGAGCCCTGCCTACATCTACCGCTTCCGTCTCGAGGATGCCATTCACCGCCGCAACCGAACGAATCTCGGCCTGAAGTTCGACTACCGCCTCGACGACAAGACCACGCTCTTTGCTGGAGTAATGTTTACGCACTACACTGACACCGTGGACCAAAAGCGCCTCACTATTGCTAGCCCCGAAAACGCCACCGCCTACGCGCCCGGCTACACCGACAAGGTCGTCGAGCACCTCGCCGCGACGTGGACCTACGAGATGAGCTACATCGAGCCCACGCAGGAAACCTACGCGTGGCAGCTGGGCGGCAAGACCCACTTAACTGGGCTCAAGCTCGACTACGCCGCCTCCTACGCGCCCGGTTTCGGCGACGAACGCCGCGCCACCTACGACACCGTGCTCGCTGGCCAGCGCACGCGTTTCGACCGCTCCCGCGACGTCTGGTATCCCACCTACACGAACCTCACACCCGGCGATCCCAACGACTACGACCGCCACAACCGCGGCCGCTTGCTCGCCGCCAGCGGGCGCACCGAAGAAGCCGTCTGGGGCACCGAACTCAACGCGCGCAAAGATTTCGCCACGACGCTCCCGTTCTCCGTCAAAGTCGGCGGACGCTACCGCAGCCAGAAAACCGACGTTGATACGAACCAGACGACCTCGGTCTATGTCGGCCCCAACGGCGTGCAGGGTGGTGGCGACGACAATCTCAACCAGTTCAAGCTGGCCAACTATTCCCACCAGGGCTTCGAAGGCCGCTACACGCAGGCCGTGTGGGCTGATGCGCCGAAAGTTTACAGTAGCTTCCTTAACAATCATAATCTCTGGAAGGACGACCTCGTCACCACGGCGCGCGACAACGTCCGCAGCGATGGTAAGGCGCGCGAGGATGTTTACGCCGCCTACGCGATGAGCACGGTGGATATCGGCAAGCTCCGCGTGCTCGGCGGCGTGCGCATGGAGCGCACCGACGTCGCCGCCACCGGCGTGTTGAACCGCCCGATCCTGCCCGCGCTCGCCGCGACCGTCGCCGAGGACATCCGTGCCGCCCGCGCCGCCGCCGAATACGGCAAGGTCACCAAGAAATCGAGTTACACGGACTGCTTCCCCGGTCTGCACGCACGCTCCACGCTGCGGAAGGACCTGCTCCTCCGTGCCAGCTACACCACAAGTTTCGCGCGGCCGAACTTCAGCGATTTGATCCCCGACACGACGGTGAGCGACTCGAACCTGACCATCTCGCAGAGCAACACCGCGATCAAACCGCAGCACGCCGAAAACTTCGACGTGAGCGCCGAGTTTTACTTCGAGCCCGCGGGCGTCCTCTCAGTTGGTTTGTTTAAGAAGAGCATTCGCGACTTCATCTTCACCGACACGCGCACGGTCGGCAGTGGTGCGAATAACGGTTTCGACGGCGAGTATGCCGGCTATCTGTTGAGCACGAAAAAGAACGGCGGCACCGGCGAAGCAAAGGGTCTCGAGTTCAGCTATAACCAGCAGCTCACGTTTCTACCGCGCGCGCTCCGCGGCTTCAGCGCCTACGCGACCTACACGTTGATCAATTCGCAGGGTAACTATAACAGCGGCGGCGTGCAATCCGACGACCAACTCGTGCAGTTCGTGCCCACCGCGTGGAACGTCGGCCTCGTTTACCAGCAGCACCAGTGGACGATCCGCGCGCAGCTCAACTACAACGACCGATTCCTGAACGCCTACACCGCGATCCCCGCCGCCCGCATCTACGACGACGACCGCAAGGACGGTGCGTTGAACGTGAAATACCAATTCAGCAAACTCCTCTCGGTGTACTGCGACTGGACCAATGCCCTCGACCAGACCATCGTCCGCGTGCAGGGCAAAGATACCTACCGCCCGCAGAAAGTTCGCTACAACGGCATGCGCTTCAACTTCGGCGTGAGCGGGAATTTCTGAGCGGGGTGCCCGACTGTAGGAGCGGGTTCGGCTTCCAAGTGATTATACCAACGGCCCGTATGTTTCAGACTTTTCCATTGTAGGCCCGCCCGTTGGGCGGGCAACCCGGCCACCGGTCTAGAAACCAAAGGACGTTGGTATCAGAAGCCTCCAAGCCGCCGCAGACGTCACTCAGGTTGCCGTGGGTAGGAGCTCGCTTGCGAGCGATTTGAGGCTGCGGAGCGCGGGCGATTTGAGGCTGCGACGTTCACCCGCGTCATATCGCCCGCAAGCGGGCTCCTACCTCATACCAACGGCCCGTATGTTTCAGACTTTTCCACTGTAGGCCCGCCCGTTGGGCGGGCAATCCGGCCTACAGTCTAGGAACCCAAGGACGTTGGTATTATTCCGCGGCGGGAAGCCGCGGCCGCGCTCCCGGCCGCTTTTGCAGGTTCGCCTGTGACCTTGTTTCGCGCCCCAAAAAAAGCGGCCTTGGCGGGCCGCGTTTTTTTGGTGATCGCGAAGGTTTCACGCTCAGTCGAACCACTCGTCATGCGGATCAAACGCAGGGATCGGCACGTTGAGGATCTTCATGCGGCCGATGGCGCGGTGGCGGCAGCCGGGTTTGATGAAAATCGCCGTGAGGGGTTTCACCGGGAAGCGTTCGCCGTCGAGCTCGATGAAGCCTTCGCCGTGCACTTCGAGCACGGTGTAAATCTCCGTCATTTTCTTGTGATAGTGCGTGCGCGCGTCGAGCTGGATGTCGACGACGTGGACGGTGGCGACGGGGTTGTCGGGTGTGGCAAAACTCCGGCTCGCCCAGCCGCACGGGCAGCGCACGGGCGGCACCTCGTCGAGTTGACTGATCATGAAATTTTTCGGGGCAGGGGCGGAGGTGGCGGCGCTCATGTTTTGAAGGGGAGCAGGGAGTGACGGCGGCGAAGTGATCTTTGTCAAAACCGTTGGCGGCTGCGGTGCGGCCTTGCGCCCACGCAACCGTCCGGCACGGTGAAGCCCATGAACCCCTTTCAAATTTCGCGTCGGTCGTTTCTCAAGCGGTGCAGCCTGGTGGCGGCGGTGTCGGGATTGCCGTTATGGTTTGTCGAGCGGCAGCTCGCCGCGGCGGAGGCGGGGAAGTCGAAGCCAAATTCGCCCAATAGCCGGCCGGGCATCGCGCTCATCGGCTGTGGCGGTCAGGGCAAAGGCGATACGACTAATGCGGCCAATCACGGGGACGTCGTCGCGGTGTGTGACGTCGATGCAAATCACGCGGCGGAGGCGGCGGCGAAATTCACGGTCGAGGGTAAGGTGCCGAAGATCTATGGCGATTTTCGCAAGG
>Ga0209296_1003132_pt1 | contig 11368 bp, 8 predicted proteins | sample S_130206_EF_Meta_FD_187319 | JGI IMG/M metagenome (GOLD analysis project Ga0209296, IMG submission 187319) | Freshwater microbial communities from Lake Simoncouche, Canada to study carbon cycling - S_130206_EF_MetaG (SPAdes) (version 2) | ecosystem: Environmental > Aquatic > Freshwater > Lake ...
CATATTAGTGTGGTGACAATGGTTATGAATAACCAAAACTTATTATCTTTTACAAATTCTAAAATATAGCCGATAATGATATTATTATTCATATGACGAATTACGCTATAATACTATTATAATAGACATATAATAATAGTAACAATTTGAATTTTATCATGAAAATTAACGTCTCTTGGGGGTATTCACAAGGCGAGCACGCTTTCCAGTCTTGGAGTTAATCTTAATCGCGCCGAACTTGCCCTTACGAGCGGTGTAGCCGTACTTGCGCAGACGGTTCTCCTTCTTGGCGGTAGCGTGCTTCTTTGCCGACACAATACGGCCGTGCTTATTGAAGATCAACTCGGCACGAGTAAGATTCCCAGGGGTCTTGTAAGCAGTTCCGTGCCACACTTGGGCGCGAGACCCCTCTAACATTTCGTACTTCTTGCCGTGCATGTGGTAAAAACCATCATCGCTGCGATCGCATCGTTTCACCATATTACTAAATTCGTCGTTATAAACTATCATTAGAAAAAAACGACAATCGAAGAAGTAGTTAAAAGGAGTTCGTAATGGGCGCACCATACCCGCCAGGAGCCCCCGACCACCTACCAAACCGATTACTATTATTCACCGCATATACCTTTTTCACATTTTTCGTTTCAGTGGCTACGCGGATGTCTTGCGCATAACGCATCTTCTTCGTAATATTGGTATTATTCGTGGATGTCGCCATACCCGCAGTTGGATTTGTCAAGGTTGGGCATTTGTAATATGGAATGCGAATGTCGTTGTTTTGATTATTGATAACGGTCGGATTGCCGCATGCGTCATATTGGACGAGGGCGTCGTTGATTCGGTATATATCACTACAGGTGAGACCCATCCCGTATGTTGTTCGATATCGTGGGGCAGCCATATCTCGTATGGGTATATAGTGTCGCTAAAGATACATAACAAGCGTAAAATAAAATTGAAGATGAGTTAAAACATTCGTCGGAATATACTGTACCTGATTCATCTCGTTTCATAATCAACTCATTCTCGTTATGCCTCCTAAAGCTGTTGCCGCCGCTGCTGCCGCCGCTGCCGCTGCCGAAGACCTTGGTAAGTATCAAAAAATGACAGACCGTGAACATATCCTCAAAAAACCGGATACCTATATTGGAACCATCGAGCCTACCGAAACAATGGAATATGTGATGGATGCTGCGCCCCCCGCCGCCGACGCTGCTCCGATGCTCACCCGACGCAACATCAACTACATCCCCGGCCTCTACAAGTTATTCGATGAAGGAATGGTGAATATGCGCGACCATGTTGTTCGTCAGGCGCAAGCTGTTTCGGATGGCAAACCCGACGCACTCCCCGTAACCACCTTGGAGGTGGAGATTGACCCCGCCGATGGAACTATCCACATGACCAACGACGGCAACGGGATCGACGTCGCACAGCATCCAGAGCATAAACTGTGGATTCCTGAAATGATATTCGGCCATCTTCGCACATCTACCAACTACGACGAGAATAAGAAAGAGAAGATCGTTGGCGGGAAGAACGGGTTCGGTTTCAAACTCGTCCTCATTTGGTCGGTGTGGGGTCGCGTGGAAACCGTCGATCACGTCCGCGGCCTTAAATACGTCCAAGAATTCAAGAACAATCTCTCGGAAATCGTGCCGCCAGTCATCGCCAAGTCGAAGGTCAAGCCTTATACCCGCGTCAGCTTCCGCCCTGATTACGCCCGTTTTGGCCTTCCCAGCAACAACCTCACGGCGGATATGGTCGCACTCTTTATGAAGCGCACCTACGATATTGCCGCAATCACCGACAAGACCGTGAAAGTCAAATACAACGGCACACTCGTCCCTGTCCGTCATTTCCAGCAGTATGTCGATTTGTATATTGGCGCGAAGGGCGCGGGCAGTGAGAGTGGCGGTGGCGTCAAGCGCATCTATGAGAATCCCGACCCCCGCTGGGAGTATGTCGTCTGCCTCACGACCACCGACGAGTTTGCCCACATCAGTTTTGTGAATGGCATCTACACGCCAAGGGGCGGCAAGCACGTCGAATACATCACCAATCAAATCGTGCGCAAGCTCGCAGAGGTGATTAAGAAGAAAAAGAAGGTCGATGTCAAGCCGAATACCATCAAGGAGCAACTGATGCTTTTCCTCCGCTGTGATATCGAGAATCCATCATTCTCCAGTCAGACCAAAGACGAGCTCGGTACCGCTGTCGCGAATTTCGGTTCGTCTTGTAAAGTCAGCGACGAATTCATCGAGAAACTCGCGAAAATGGGGGTCATGGACGCCGCATGTGCGCTCACTGAAGTCAAGGACACGAAGGCCGCGAAGAAGACGGACGGTGTAAAAACAAAGACGATTCGCGGAATCCCCAAACTCATCGATGCGAATTATGCGGGGTCGGCTGACAAATCGGCACAATGTACGATTATCTTATGCGAAGGTGATTCAGCCAAGGCCGGTATTATCAGCGGTCTAAGCAAAGAAGACCGGAATTATATCGGCGTTTATCCGATGAAAGGCAAGCTTTTCAACGTTCATGGCGAGACGACGAAACGCATCTCGGAAAACCGCGAAATTGCGGAAATCAAGCAGATTCTCGGCCTTGAAACCGGAAAGACATACACGCTCGCCGATGTGGCCACGCGGTTGCGTTACGGAAAGGTGCTCTTCATGACCGACCAAGATTTAGATGGCGCTCATATCCAAGGTCTCGGAATCAACCTTTTCCAGACAGAATGGCCGTCTCTTACGAAAATGCCCGGATTCATCGGGTTCATGAATACACCCATCCTGAAAGCCCGTCGTGGCGCACAAGAGGTGCTCTTCTACAACGATGGCGAGTTTGAGGAGTGGAAGAAGCAATTCAAGGACGCGGTGGTCCCCACGGCTTGGACCACTAAATATTACAAAGGTTTGGGCACCAGTACCGGAAAAGAGTTCAAGGAATATTTCGAGCATAAGAAGATGGTGTCGTTTGTTCATACTGGGAAGGAGAGCGACGACCACCTAGATATGGCCTTCAACAAGAAACGCGCGGATGACAGAAAGGAGTGGTTGGCGAACTATTCGCGCGAGGCGTTCCTCGATACATCGAAACCGGCGATCCCTTATGAAGAGTTCATCGACCGCGGCCTCATCCACTTCTCCATCTACGACAATGAGCGGTCGATTCCCAATCTGATGGATGGATTGAAGATTTCGCTGCGTAAAATTCTGTATGCGGCGTTCAAGAAGGGCGGCCTGAAGACGGAAATCAAGGTGGCGCAATTCAGCGGGTATGTCTCCGAGCATTCGGCGTACCACCATGGCGAGGCGAGTTTGAATGCGGCGATTGTCGGGATGGCACAGAACTTCGTCGGCAGCAACAATATCAACCTGTTAGAGCCGAATGGTCAGTTTGGATGTATTGACCCCGAAACACCAGTATTGTTGTGGAATGGCAACATAGAAAAGGCTAAAAATATAAAAGTGGGCGATAAACTGGTTGGAGATGATGGTGGATGTAGAATCGTTTCAAGATTGACAGAAGGAGTTGATGAAATGTATGAAGTAACAAATGGAAATATGGATAATTACATCGTGAATAGTCATCATATATTGACTGTGTGTTATTCGGGACACAAATCAATATTTTGGAAAAAGTCATCTAATTCATGGACTATGAATTATTTCGATCACGATACCAAACGAGTGAAATCTATATCTATGAATACTATTGACAGTACAAACGGAAGAACCCACTTCAACAAAACACACTTTACAAAAGAAGAAGCATATGAAAAAATGCTTGAATTTTCCAAAACAATACCAGATAATAACATATTTGACATCAATGTTCAAGAATATTTAGCTTTACCCGAATATGTTAAACACCACGTGAAAGGCGTTATCAATCGTTCGGTTGTCCAATGGGAAGAACAAGAATTGCCAATAGACCCATACATATTTGGATTGTGGTTAGGTGATGGAATGAGTATGTGCAACGCATTCGCAAGCATGGATTCTGAAATCATAAAGGCTTGGGCTATATGGACTGACACAGTTGGTTGTGAAATATGTCATGTCAAGAACATACCTCCACATGAAAATCACTCGTTTTACATTAGACGACGTGGTTCATCCACCGGAATAGCAACTGCTATTGGTGACCCAACACATAGTGGTTCTACATGTATTGGTTGTACAACTTCAAAATTTGTTTGTGCTGCGTGTGATTGGACCTTTGATAAACGAACGGATATCGTTAAAGGCGATGGTAAGAACAGCGACGGACGCAACGTCGTAAATCTGAATCCAGTTGTCGAATTATTCAAAAAACACAATCTTTACAAAAACAAACATGTTCCAATTCAATATATCATTAATTCGGAAGAAAATAGGTTAAAAATACTTGCTGGAATGATTGATACTGATGGTTGTTTGAAAAAGCAAAACGGCGGTAGTTGCTGTTATGAAATATCCCAATGTGAAGAAAAAAAACATTTATTGGAATCGTTTAGAATAATTGCTGGCTCATTAGGATTTAGAGCAAAAATATTAAAACCACGCGATGGTTTATATTCGTTGTTAATAACGGGAGACAACATTGACAAAATTCCGGTGAAAGTTCCAAGAAAACAAATCCAAAATCAAACAAGAATCACCAATTATGCGTCACACAATATAAAAATCAAAAGCATTGGTCCAGGAGCATTTTGTGGATGGAATATTGACAAAAATGAGCGATTCTTGCTCGGTGATTTTACAATCACGCACAATACTAGGCTTCATGGTGGCGATGACTCCGCAAGCGAAAGATACATCTTCACACAACTCAACAAGCTGACGCGACTCATCTACCGCCAAGAAGACGACGCGGTATTGACTTACATCGACGATGATGGTCAGATGGTGGAGCCAATCTATTACGCCCCCGCAATCCCGATGATTCTGGTGAATGGAACAAAGGGAATCGGAACGGGATTCAGCACGGAGGTTCTCCAGTATAACCCGCTACACATCATTGCGTATGTTCGCGCGATGCTCGCAACGACTTCTGTGGCCGACCGACCCGTCATCGAGCCCTACTTCAAGGGTTTCAAAGGAACGATACGGAATATCGGTGCTCCGGCTGCTTCCGCGGCTTCCGCGACCTCCGGTGCTCCTACATCCGTGTCCGCGACCTCCGGTGCTCCGGCTGCTTTCGCAGCCTCCGCCAAATACCTCATCAAAGGCACCTACGAAATCATCGCCGACCGTAAAGTCCGCATTACCGAGCTCCCGATTGGAACATGGACGGATGATTACAAAGTATTCTTGGAGAAGTTGATGGAAGCGCCTGCCGCAGCCGACAAGGACAAGGGCGACAAGGGCGGCGGCGTCCCCGTCCTGAAAGAATACAGTGACATGTCTACCGATACCGTCGTGGATATCACCGTCACGTTTCATCCGTCGTATCCTCATACACCGAAAGACTTACAAGCCGCCATCATCGATGCCGACGCAGGAACCAACAAACTGGAGAAACTGCTCGGGTTATTCACCACTCAAAGCACGACGAATATGAATCTGTTCGACGCACATGAGAAACTCCGGAAGTATGCGACCATCTACGACATCATCGAGGATTATTATGTCGAACGTATCTCACTATATGCCAAACGCAAAGCGGCGATGTTGGCACAGCTGACGAACGAGCTGCGCGTCCTCACGAACCGTGCGCGATACATTCAGGAAGTGCTTGACGACAAGTTGGAATTGCGTCGTCAGACGAAGGAGGCTATATTCGCGAAGATGACCGCGCATGGTTATGAGCACATTGAAGGCGATACCGAGTTCAAATACCTGCTGAAGATGCCGATGGATAGTGTAACGGATGAGAATGTCCGTCATCTTCTCTCGGAGCGTGATTCCAAGCGCGCGCAACACAAAGGACTCACGGATACATCGATTCAAGCATTATGGACACGAGACTTGGATGAACTGGAGGTCGAGTATAAGAAGTGGTCGGCGGCGGCGGAGGCTAGTGTTGTGAGTATGGCGTCGGGTGGTGGAGGCGCAGCAGCAAAGAAGAAGATGGTCATCAAGAAGGCGTAATCATGTAAGGTATTGCGTGGTGTAAATAATAATAATAATAAATAACATTTTTTATTATTCGTTTCTCGGCTCCGTCTCATTTCGCATTGCTCCATTCGACTCGCCTCGCATCGCATGATATGGGTCTTAATACGGAGCCAATATAGAGAAAGGCGAACGAGGCGCGAAACGACGGCGATAGCCGAGTGGAGCCCGAGTTCGAAATTAAAACCACGGCTTCAACTCCAGTGTCTTATGCTTGTAATCTGAGAAATTCGGGTGTGCCATCGGTATATGCATACTGCTCACATCACGCTTATACTGGATGTATCCTTCCGCCTCACCATGTACGCGCGGAACACAATATTCAAATACTAATTCGTTCAATTCAATAATCTGCTCGCGGATATCTGTAGGAGCATTCGCCGAGTTCTGAAGATAAATCGTGCGCATGATGATACGCAGAGTGTCGCAATCCTGTTCGCCAATGACATATTTGCCACGCGACCGCTGATATACACCTGCGCGAATTCCATTCTGAATAATCTGCATGTTCTCTTTGCTAAAGAAAGCATTTGAAAGAGGGGTGTTTTCCCAAATACCGTTCAACGCGTCACGATATGTCACGCACTGATGAACCGGATTTTTGTCATATAACGCAAACTGGTCTTGTATGGGTGGAGTAAGAATGTCAAGACGCCCATTTTTAGGTTGTCCAATAAATGTGTCTTCGGGAATTGTGCGATAATCGAAACGGTTCATAGTAAGATACGAAAATACGCCGGTTATTGTATATAGTATATATATATTTATATAGGTAGTATTTATACTTCTACTATGGATTTTATTTCGAGTTCAAAAAATATCGGGTCTTCCGCGTTTGGAAGTTCATCGTCTGGTTCTAGTGGCAATGGAAGTAGCGGTGGCATGTTTAGCAACTTTTTCAATCTTTCCATACAAAAAATGGTGTTGATTTTGGCAGTTATTGCGTTTATTATCTCAGTAGGTACCGTCGCGATTTTACTGTGGAAGTCCAAGAGCACACAGAAGTGGCCGCCTGAGATCGCCAAGTGCCCTGACCGAATGAGTTTAAATGCCACTGGTACAGGATGTGAGGATACATACGGATTGTCACCATCAGCATCTAGGACTGCTGGGGCTGATGACTGTGGTCAATTTTCGGGTATAAAAGATGCTACATTCGGAGCAAGCGGCCTAACCGGTGTGGATGGAGGCTACGTCCCATGGGAGGGTATCGTCGATGGACCAAAATCGCGCGCTAGTTCCTTGAAATGTCTCAACTAACCGCCTGTAACCCGCCTGTAACCCGCTTGTAAATAATAGTAATAATAGTAATATGACATAATACAGCTTATTATGTCATTACGTGTGTGCCGTGTGTGCGCTTTACATGCGATAAGCGCCTGGTGCCGCAACCGACGCCTGCTGTGCCACTGCGGGAAGAGAGTCAGATGGCGAACCCATGCCATATGTTCCAGCCTTCATGTTGCTGGTGACACACATCGAGTAGAACAGACGTGTCTGGAAGTACATGAGGGCATACACCAAAATCATCAAGAACGAATACAAACCGCTCATTATGGTGATTTTCCCCCTAAATAGAAGGACCAGCGACGAAACAAAGCCAAGCGCCGCAACCGCCAAGAAAATAAAATTCGCGACAGTGAGCCAATAAAACAGTAAGCAATAATCCTTATCAAGAGGAGCAAACAATTCCTGAATTGCGTTCATTTTCTGAATATACCCGGTTATAATATATAAAAACAAAAAAAGCTATTCATTACATACATAGATAGACTAGCATTGATTGATTGATTGGTTGATTGATTGATTGGTTAGTTATAATGGAAAACTATACCGCATTTCTTGGCCGTGAAACTATCTACAACAATATCCGAGATTTCTTGGTATCATTCCAGAAGAATAAGTCTGACCTCACATTCAAGCGAGGTATCTATATCTATGGTGCGCCCGGATGCGGAAAAACCGAATTCGTTGTCCGTCTATTAAAAGAGTTGAATTATGATATGGTGAAATATGACGCAGGAGATATCCGCAACAAATCCATCATCGAATCGATTACACAGCACAACATATCAGATAAAAACATCATGTCGATCTTCCAGCGTAAAATCCAGAAAATCGTCGTCGTCATGGATGAACTCGATGGAATGAATAATGGCGATAAAGGCGGAATCACGTCTCTCATCAAACTCATTCGTCCTAAAAAGACGAAGAAACAGAAACAGGAAGAGATCACGATGAACCCCATTATCTGTATCGGGAATTATCACATCGACAAGAAAATCAAGGAGCTCATGAAGGTATGCTATGTGTATGAGTTGAAAACACCGACACCAGCGCAAATGACGCAAATTATCGACATGACGTTGCCTAGTGTTGATGCGACGATGCGAAAGAATATCATCGAATTTGTCCAAGGCAATCTACGCAAACTGAGCGCGGTGATGGAGATGAGTAAAAAATCCAATACGATACTCGCCAATAATATTCTCCACGCAATATTTCAGCCGAAAACGTATAATGAAGACATCAAAAAAATCACCGAAAAATTACTGAATACAGAATATCCCATATCCGATCATAATGTGCTTATCAACGAGACAGACCGCACAACAATCGGGCTCTTATGGCACGAAAACGTCATCGATGTTCTTGAAAAAATGCCAGTATCTGTTTCAGCGCCGTTTTATAAACTCGTGCTCGACAATATCTGCCAAGCCGACTACTTTGACCGGATTACATTTCAGAACCAGATTTGGCTTTTCAATGAATTGTCATCTCTCATCAAGACGTTTTATAACCATTACTTGTATCACAAATCGTTTCCGAAGAAGGCACGGTTTCATCCGACGGAAGTTCGTTTCACCAAAGTCCTTACCAAATATAGCACCGAGTATAATAACCAATTATTTATACAGAATTTGTGTATTCAGCTTTCGATGGACCAACGCGACCTTTTTACGTTTTTCATGACGTTGAAAAAACAGTATAGCGAAGAAGAAATCCCGCGGATTTTAGAAATGTATGAAATAACGAAATTGGACGTAAATCGGATTTATCGATATTTAGACAAATATATGGAAAAAATGGAGCCGGAAATTGAGGATTGGTGTGACATAATATAGCGAAGCGAAGCGACGCCAAGCGACGCGTTTGAATAATGCCGAAAAGATATTATGAATATTTAGAACAAAATTCAATATGGGTGCTTCGATTTCTTTTGATTCAAAATATCGGTTGATTTTAGATACAGAGGTTGAGTGTGTTTCGCTTAATCCGCCATCTGATGCGCCTAAAAAAAAACAAAGCGGGGGCGGCGGCGGCGACCGAAAGAAGAATGACCGCGAAAGCGAGAGCAGCGGCAGTGACGGCAGTGACAGTGGCAGCGGCAGCGAAAGCGGCAGTGACAGTGGCAGTGGCAGTGACAGCGAGAGCGAGACCAACAAGAGCTATACTGTAAAACTCACAACCGAGATCGCAAGTTATATTCGAAGTTATCTTCGTAAAACCCAATTTTTAGACGAGTTTGATCTCGTGACCGAAATCGAACTTGATAATTATAATCACGCTCCGGGTTCCGCTCTGGTTTTCAATTCAGATTCGCTCGTGTTTAACGCGAATAATCAGACAATCGAATCTCTCGGAGATTGGGAATATCTTCCTCCCGACCACCAAGAAGCCGCCGACACGAAGTCGAAGTCGAAGTCGAAGTCGAAGTCGAAGAAGCGTCGCGGCGATGATAGCGACGGCGATGACGCCGCCGACGCCGATAACTCGAAGTATAAAACCAAGGACGACGACCTTCACGTAAGCGAGATTGAACATATTCTGAAGGAGAAATTCGAAGAATACAACAAAACCCGCGAATTCATTATCCATGAATCAAAGAACAGTTTTCTATGTTTGAAGATCAACTCGGTTGAGATCGTCAAAGCGTAACGTCGACAAAGGCGATAGTGAGGGTATGATTATAATAATTTCATAATATCAAATTTCAGTCAAATGTGATATTATTCTATTCGTAGTAAGCGTGGTTATACATAAATCGTTTCGGGTTCGGCATCGGTGTCGATTTTGTTTGTGGATTCGGTGGTGTCGGCGGCGGTGTCGGCGGCGGTGTCGGCGGCGGTGTCGGTGTCGGCGGTACTCGGAGCAACCGATAATTCCTTTCGTACTGTTTCATATTTGTGGTTCAACATCGCATTTTCATACTTCAAACGATCAATCTCCTTCTTTTGCACATCAACCTCCGTCTGTAATTTCTGAAGAATCTGGACGACCTGCTGATTATTTAACGTGATTGGAGGTTGTCCATCTTGATGGAGTATGATATTGCCGCCGCCCCCCGTAGCCGCCGCATCTTCCGCCATTTTTGCGCGATCCTTCTCGAGCTGAAGTGTCTGCGCGATGACATCGGGTTTCATGTCAGGTCGGCCAGGCGCATAATCTTCCAACAATTTCTCCAAATCCGACATATAAAACTTACGAAGCGCGTTGTCTTTGATGAAATCCATGACTTTCTTCGGTGAATCTCTCACAACATCCGGATTCGCATTCACCAATAACTTACGTTTATCAAACGTATTATGCTCATGCGAAAACACAAGAATCACCTTCATAGGGTCGAGTTGGACAAAGGGGACTGTATAATCTTTCAGGAACGCGCGCTCCTCTGCCAAGCACGCATCATCATTATACCGGTTATTTTTAATCAATTTGCGCTTGAATGCGAATGTTCCCGCCGTAGCATGGTTCGGTCCATAGGGGCCAAAACGTTTCATTTGTTGAATATGTTTGAAATAAATGTAAATCTCGCTAGACCCCGCACATAAAGCGTCAGGATGTGAAACCAGCATTTCTACCGCGTGAGAGACGCGTTTGGGTGGATAATAGTCGTCGTCATCCATATACACCAAGATTTCACCGCGCGACTTCTCGTGAAGCAGGTTACGCTTCTTTCCAAGTGTCATTTTGGTCTCGTATTTAAAATACTTAACACGAGGATGCGATGCGATGAGGTCTTCAACGGGGTCGGTTCCATCATCAATAATAATCCACTCCATACGATCATGTGGATAATCTTGTGCGTTGAAACAACTAATCATCGCGTGAATAAATGGCCGGCGGTTGAATGTGGGTGTACAAACACTGACAAACGGATATTTCTTGAAATACTCGGGGCTTGATTTTTCAATTGTCGCGGCAGAAGCGGCATGTGCGGCCGCCGTTCTATTCTTTCCACCCATGTTATCGTATAACGG
>Ga0209296_1003135_pt1 | contig 11364 bp, 8 predicted proteins | sample S_130206_EF_Meta_FD_187319 | JGI IMG/M metagenome (GOLD analysis project Ga0209296, IMG submission 187319) | Freshwater microbial communities from Lake Simoncouche, Canada to study carbon cycling - S_130206_EF_MetaG (SPAdes) (version 2) | ecosystem: Environmental > Aquatic > Freshwater > Lake ...
AATTTGCAGTCATCGATCTGCCCAAGGCTTCTGTTACTCCTTCGTCCTTCCTCGATCTTTCGGGAATGGAAGTGCAACTCGATCGCAAGGCTGAATGGAAACAAATTTACCACGAGTGCTGGCGTCAGATGCGCGACTTCTTCTACGACCCCAATCTTCATGGCGTTGATTGGATCGCACTTCGCAACCGCTACGAAACCCTTCTCCCCCATGTAAGGCATCGTGCTGATCTTTCCTATGTGATTGGCGAACTCATTGGCGAATTGAACGCAGGCCATGCTTATGTAGGGGGTGGCGATCTACCTACTGTGCGAAAGATTCCCCTCGGCCAACTTGGTGCAAAGCTTGAAAAGCATGCACCATCAGGATATGTAAAAATCACGCGCATCCTTGAAGGTTCAACATGGGAACCAGGCTTGGCTTCTCCCCTTGCTGCACCGGGAGTTAATGCAAAAGTTGGTGATTACCTAATCGCAATTGATAACAAGCCTGTCAATGAAATGGCTTCACCTTACCAGGCGCTGGTGAATAAAGTTGGTAAGCCTGTTGTGATTAAAATCAACTCCAAGCCCGAAGCCAATGGCGCAAGGGAAGTAGTGATTGTTCCGATCGATAATGAAGGGCCTCTTTATTATCGTGACTGGGTTGAAAAAAATCGTAAGCGTATTGATGAGGCTAGCAAGGGCAAAGTTGGATACATCCATGTGCCCGATATGATGCAAGCCGGGCTAAACGAATTCGCAAGGCAGTTCTATCCGCAATTAAAAAAGAGCGCATTGATAATTGATATGCGTGGCAACGGGGGCGGTAATGTTTCGCCCATGCTTATCGAAAGGCTTCGTAGGGAAATTGCAATGATTGGGATCGCTCGTGGCACGCCACCATCGGTTGATCCGCGCGGTATGATGCATGGCCCCATGGTCTGTCTCATGAATGAATTCTCTGCTTCGGATGGTGATTTATTCCCTTACCGTTTTCGCCAGCATAAGCTTGGAAAATTGATTGGTAAACGAAGCTGGGGTGGGGTGATAGGCATTCGAGGCACTCTTCCACTTTTGGATGGTGGTACTTTGAACAAACCTGAATTTAGCCGTTATGATATTGAGGGCAAGGAATGGATCATTGAAGGTAAGGGTGTTACCCCGGACATCATCGTTGATAACGATCCCGCAATTGAATATAGCGGGAAGGATCAACAATTGGAACGGGCCATCGAAGAGATTCTCAATGAGTTAAAGACAAAGGAAAAGAAGTTGCCCCCACCCCCGCCATTCCCAAAGAAATAATAACGGGGTGAGATTAAATAAGTATAACTGATGTGTTAAGCCCATTTGAAAATGGGTTTTCGTTGTGACTGAACACAATCATGTAAGTACATATTCATTAGATTTTGGTAAGGAATACCTGTTTGCTCTGCCAACTTCTGGAAGTACTCGACGATTTCAACTTCGAGACGGATGGTGATTTGTTTTTTCACAGCTTTCGTGTAGGGTGTCTTGGTCGCCTTCGAAAAATCATATTCTTTTCTCATGGTTTAGAACCTCCATGCTTCTTCTGATTAATTCGGGCTTTGTCCGGATCCCAAGAAAACTCAAGATTCATCATAATTATATTGTAACTACAATGTAATTATAAGTCAAGGGAGTTTAGTTAGTGTACTAATTATGGTTTGCCAAAGCGAAGTTTACCTTCGAATTCATCGCTCCAAACCAATTTCCAATCACTTGGATTGGAATCGAACGCATATGCAAAACCAAAGACAGCAAAAGAAAGGATGATCGAGCCAAGTATTTTTCCCATGATTAAAGTGCCTATCGAAGTTTGGAACCTTTTTTGCCGGTGAGTGAATCACCTAGTTCTTCTCTTATTTTATCGCCCAGTATTTGAAGTTTTTTAACTATATCGGGGTTTTGATCTGCGACATTTTTGGATTCAGTGATATCAGCATCGAGGTCGAACAGCGAGAGTTCGATCTTGCGTGTTTCGCCCTTCCCCGGTTTGCCATCGCTTCCACCTTCGATGATATGAAGGTAAGGGTGGGGGAAATGTAATTTCCATTTGCCACTGGTTACCGCATGAAGTGCATCACCCCAATAAAAATAGTAAGCCTCCTGAAGGCTTTTGGCATTAGGTTTCGCTTCGATAATTTCACTGATGTTCTTTCCATCAATTTTAGGGTCTGCCTGAACAACTCCACCTGCATAACCAACAAGGGTGGGTAAAAGATCGATGGTCATGGTGGGTTCATTGCTGGTAGTTGCAGCGGGAATTTTTCCGGGCCATCGTGCAACAAAGGGAACTCGTACACCTCCCTCAAACTCGGTGCCCTTGCCTTCACGTAACATCCCCTTCGAACCAGCATGATGCCCGTAGGAAAGCCATGGGCCGTTATCTGAAGTGAAGATCACTAGGGTGTTTTTATCTAAGGAATGTTTCTTGAGGGTTTCAAGAATGGCACCAACGGAAGCATCTATTTCTTCGATGACATCTCCATAAAGCCCATGGTTGCTTTTACCTTTGAATTTTTCTGAGGCATAAATAGGCACATGTGGCATTGAATGGGGCATGTACAAAAAGAAAGGTTTATCTTTATTCGCTTCAATGAACTTCACACCTCGATCGGTGTACCAGCCAGTTAATTTTGACTGATCCGGGTTAAGTTCTAAAACCTTGTCATCTTGGCGTAAAGGTAAAGGGGGAAAGTTTTTGGCAGTGGGATGATTGGGCCACATATCGTTCGAATAGGGAAGGCCGAAATAAGTATCAAACCCATGGCGTAATGGTGAATGCTGGGCGGAATCACCCAGATGCCATTTGCCAAAGATGGCGGTGGAGTAACCTAACTTTTTAAGATGTTCGGGAAGAAGGTTTTCTGCGTCTTTGATACCGTTTTTTGAATTAGGGCCAAGGGCTCCAAGAATACCAACACGATTTGGATAGCAGCCAGAGAGAAGAGCAGTACGCGAAGCAGAGCAAACTGCTTGAGGCACATGAAAGTTCGTGAGCTTAATGCCATCACGAGCAAGGGAATCAATGTTGGGGGTGCGAATCGTCGTCGATCCAAAGCAGCCTAGATCTGCATAGCCCAGATCATCTGCAAATATTAGCACGATATTCGGAGGCTTTTCGGCACTCCAAAGTAAGTTGTTGGAGAAAAATCCAAGTAGCGCAAGGGAGTATAGAATGATGTTTTTCATGAACTTATCAATACCAAATATCTTCGCACAATGCAAAAGAGAACAAGCAAAAATACTCTTGAATCAAAATGCAAAGGTGCAATTCCTATGCAGTTTGATTAAGATATGTTGATGATAAAAATAGGGGAATGGATCATGAAACTAGGTCGGCTTTTATTACTTCTAGTAATGATGTTTCCGATATTTTCTAGTTTACTTTTAGCGGATGATAAAGCGGATTGGGTTCATGTGGGCAGCCTTGCTGGAAAATTACTCGGTCCGCCACGTAATGGAAAGATTCGTGTCAGCCTTGCTCATCAATTTGGCGAAATCGATAGAGACATGGCGTTACGTGCAGAAGCCATGCGCAAGAAGTTGCTTGAAATCAGACAAAAAGGAATGGGGTTACCCAAGAATTCTCCTGCCCGGGAAGAGGCTGTTCAAGAATTGGAAAGCGGCCTTGCAGATCTCCAAGTGCTTCGGTCAAAAATATTATTGGTGCATCAAACAGGAGATGTGTTGGAGTTGGTACTTCGCAGCCCTTGCAATGTGCGCAGTACATTTCCACCTGGCGGTTTTTTTGATGAAAAAGGAAACATCAGGGTCTTCACCAAGAAAAGTGTTGCTGAGATGAGAGGGCCTTTAAAGCTCCCAGGATTCGCATCAACTTTGGAAAAATTAGACGAAAGCACCTCGGTGTTGGTGTATGTCTATAAGAAAAAACCACTCCCCAAAGGGCCTAACCCAAAACCCGATTTAGAGCAGTTTGACCTTTTTGCTGGCTTGATCATCATTCTGGATGCGGAATGAATTGCAGTTTATTTAGTAGAATAATGCAAATCGAAGAATCCGCTACTTCATGAGTTTTTCAATAATATTACGGGTGATCGCCATGGTCGATGGATCCTTCCCTGCCAAGCCATGTGCCCAATCCGTTGTGCCTACGGTGATTACCGTGCCGTTGTTCGAATAAGTGCCTATCACTGCATTTCCTGTACGGCCTTTTTCCCAGCGTTCATACCATTCGCAATCATCTGGGTGCCATTTGGCTGGTGCAGTTGCAAGGATGGAAAAGTTTTTAGGTGTGCCATCTGAAAAAGTAGGGATGGGTAGGCCATCTTTCCAAACAAGTTCACAGCCATCGCATTCGTAACCAACGATGGTATCTTTGCCACCAAAGGTAGAATCTTTTTTCATGTTGGTGTTTTGAAAAATCCAATGCTCAGGCCGATGTACCGTGAAAGCAGCAGAGCCATCCATGAATTGGCCATGACTCCGATGGTACCCGCCATAAAGAAACCCAACGCCTGTGAGGGTGTTTTCTGGTCTCTTTAACAAATGATGGCTCCAGAGTGAGGATATTAGTTTAGGGTCGCCTTTTTCAAAAAGAGGATCATCACGAAATGCCTGCTTGTAACAAACAAGGGCTTTACCTGAATCTTCAGAACGCACCTGCCAGCAGCAGGTATTACCACTGAAGAAAGCAACATTGCCACCGTTGGATATATATTTTTCAAGGTTATCCCGCATGGGGGTGGACCAATATTCATCATGGCCCACACTGAGTACGAGTTTATAGGTCTTTAAAATTTCAGGGTGATGTTCGAGATCGCTGTTGATTGCATAATCAAAAACAAACCCGGCTTCCTCGGCCCATTTGATGAAGGGATATTCCCAAGAACGAAACTGGCCTACCATTGGGCGTTCAAAAGAAACACGCCTACCTTGAACCTTGTATTTCCCATGAAAAGAATAAAGACTGTAACCACCCCAGTTGCAGTAGGCGTTATAGGTGTTCGTGGAAAGCTGAATTAGAATTTTAGAATCTTTACCCGGATTCGCATTTCGCACTACAAAAAACGCTTCGCTTGTAAGAACCTTACCTTCCTTGTTTTTCACACTAAGTGTTGCGTTGTAGTAACCGGTGCGCCAATCTTTGGGTATTTCAATTGCATAGGATTCTTTCCAGTTGCAACCATGCGAAGAAGCATTATCGGGAATCATCTGTTCCGAACAAACTAAATCTGTTTTGGTAAGCACCACTTCCCGCTTGGCGCCAAGCCTTGCAACTTCGATTCCGAAAGATGCGGATTTTGAGGAAACCCGCAACGAAACTTTTTCTCCGGGAAGATAACTAAGTTTGTCAAAGTATCCTTCGATTGCTGGCCTTGCTGCTGCAGGAGTTGGAAGCAAGGGTTTTAAAGTTGGTAGCATCACCTGTGCTTGGCGCATAAAACCAAGATCAGTCGGGTGCGAACTATCAACGGTTGCTTCGCCATCATCGCCCATCAGTGGTTCACCCGGTTGAACAAACAATCCTGTAATTCCCCGATCCTTCAGCCTTTGAATAGCTTCGGCATGTGCTTTGCGATTGCTTTCATTTTTTTGTCTTACGCCTGTAAGTATGCTGGCATTGGTATAGGTGCGATCTTCTACCAAAAGAATTGGCGTTAGCGGTTTTGCTTTTCGTAATGCAATTACAAATGGCTCTAACCTTTCAGTAATACGCTTTGCATCAAGATTAGGCAGGCAATCCAGCACATAAATCGAGGCATCAATTTCAGCAAACAGCGGAACAAACTCTGGGTCTAGTGTGCCATTGCCTGAAAAACCAAGATTAATAACAGGGCGATCTAACATGCGATGCAGGATATTAGTGTGCACCATGCCAGGTCTGGAAGCGCAACCACCTTGGGCAATGCTGGTGCCATAATAGACGATAGGCTGGATTAGATGAGCAGCACGGGGCGGTGCTTTTTCGAGTGTTGTTCCTTTGGTAACGCCAATCTTCACTTCTTTGACACCATTATAAAGCGGGAGATAAAGCAAGTACTCGCGTTTGCCTTTGGGAAGCCCGGTTGCAAGTGCAGCTTTGTTGGTTACTGCGGAAGGCCTGCCATTAGCCACCCATTTCCAAGCGCCTTTATCATCGCGTGCATAAAGATCCAAACCGCTGACACCAGTTGCGGGCATATGGGGCATTGCCAGATTGGGAGATGTTAAAGTCCATTGGGCATGAATTTCAGAAGAGTCAGTGATAAACCTGCAAGCCAAACCAGCGCTATTTCTGGATAGGCTCCACACGGGTGGGCGCACTATTTTTTCAACGCTTTTGGGAAGTCGATCGTAGGGAGAAAGAGTTTCTTTCCATCCTTGGTTTTCGAGACCGATCTCTGCAGCTTCTTTCCAAATTAATTTGTCGGCTTCGGCTTGTTGAAATAAAAGGCTGAGAAATAGAAACGCTTTAATGCTTAACATCGTAAAACCCTCAAGAAGGTAGGAATGATTAAATCATCAACTAAGAAGAGGCCATGATCAAGCAAGAAAAAGGTTTGGATCTACTTCAAATTATAACTGGACATTTATAATTGGCATTTTTATGATGCTTCTGTCTAATAACCACAAAGAATAAAGGATCGCCCCATGGCTGAAATAGAATTGCCTGAAAAATTAAGTGATTCGAACAACCCCTTGGATTCATGGGTTGGATTGATGGTCGTGATCATTGCAACCTTCATTGGTATTTGCAATGTGAAGGATGATAATATTGTACAGCAGATGCAGTTAAGGCAAGTGGAAAGAAACGATAACTGGGCATGGTTTCAGGCAAGGAACATTCGCCAAGCAGTGTATGAAGGAGTAGCTGCGGAATTAAGCGTGCCCCAACCCAACGAAACTCCAGAGATTAAATCCTTCCGCGAAGCAAAATCAGAAGAATTCCGACTGAAATCTGAATCGCAGGAAAAGAAAGCGGAGAAACAAAAAGCCGATGCAGAAGAGGCACAACAAGGTTACGACAAGCTCAATGAAATGGACGACCAATTCGATCTTTGTGATGCAGCCTTGGCTGTCAGTTTGGCTTTGATGGGCGTAACCGCATTAACCAAGAGGTGGGGGCTTTTCTTTTTCGCCCTCATTCCTGCAATAATTGGTTTCATCATGGGCATTGCAGGTTTTTGTGGATGGGATACCAACTTTGCAATGATCAAGTCGATCATTAAAATATTATCGTAGCCTTGATTAGCCGTTAGCGAGATCTGATTCTCGTTGGAAATTCTGCATGAGTTCAGCTTCATCAAGGCCATACTCATCCAATGAATACTTATGGATGCCATGCCTGTGCTGCGTTCGTTTTGCTAAATAACTTTTAAGCTTTTCGTCCATTCCATTAGGAATAGGAATGCTGAAATGATTTAGTATTTGATGAACTGTATCAACAGGATTACTAACCAACTTTTTATAGGTGATATCTAGAAATGGAGTTGAGGCAGCAGGCCAAGCATCTCGAGTGCGATAACCTACATCCAGCATTTGTTGCAAATGTTTCATCATTCCTGGGCCGATTAATTTTAAATCTTGCTTAGGCAAACAAACCATTCGGATCATCGCAGTAAGGCTTGCCATGGAAGGCATACATTCCAAAGGATTGCGATGCGTGAAAACTATACGAGCGTCAGGGTATACAACCAAAAGTTGAGCCAAGGATGCTATATGTGCTGGGCCTTTTAAAAACCAAGTTTTCTCTTCTCTGTTGAAGCTAAGCGCTTGCAGATGTTTCTTGTGCAAGGTGTAACTATCACCAAAATTTGATGCGAAAACATATTGGAAATAGTCTGGTGCATAAACCAATTGGCAAAACAACAATGCATAAAAAGAGGACATCAAGAAAGGGTTGCATTCCTCTGGTTCCATGGTGCCCAATTCATGCGCCTTGATAAACTCGGGCGATAACCAGTTTATACCATCGATTTGCGCCTGCGCTGTTTTCAACTGCTGTTGTACCTGTTGGGTTGTAGCGAGGCATTGGGGCACGGGCAGTTGATGGGTTTCCCAATTTTGCAGAGGCCTGAGTGTTGATACCTGCGAAAGTAAGCCTTGAAGAAAAGTCGTTCCAGTTCGAGGTAACCCGATGACAATCAAAGGAGCATGGATAGGAACATTTTCTACTTCTGGGTACTTCTTTAGTACATGATGCAGGTTAAGGCGGTTCTTAAGCGAGGAAAGAATCATTTGAGAATAAACAAAACGGCCTAGAGTGTCTGTTTGATTATGGGTTATAAAATCTTTGATAAGAATATTCAAAGGTTCTAGAAAGTGATCTGGGCCGAAATCATCCAGCCCAGTTTCTCGAATCGCTTTTTTTAAAAGATGCTCTAACTTAAAACTTGCGCCCCGCCAACCTAAGAGAGATATCAAACCAAGAGCGCCTGAAGCATAGCGACGCCACCAGACAGATTTTCGTATTAAAGCCATAAGTTTCTTAGTTGGTATTAATTAACTTTGATAAGCTTCATCGAAGAAGTATCGAAGTAGGCTTCGCCCTTTAAAGAGCGCATCTCCAAGACCAAAACAATTTCCTTGGGTACAGCGACATCAAATTCAAAGGTCATTTTCTCCCAGCCTGTTGATTCAGAAATATACTTCGTTTTTTCGCCACTAGCTAGGCGCAATCCGACACCCGAATTCGGTTCGTTACGGTTTTTAACATTCACTGCTTTTGCAATCACTTCAACCCTATATTTGCCTGGGTCCAAAGCAACAGGCTTGCGCCAGCAACCTACAGAATCAGCAGAGCTGCGGATATATAAGCAGGTTTTGTCTTCGAAGGAAGATTGGAATAAAAGGGAAGGCCCTTTTTCTAAAGCGGGCTTCCAGCCAGAAAGAGTCACTGTTTTATCTGGCCCGAATATAGGTGGGCCTGCAGGCATTTCTCCAATCAACTTATCAAGAACCTTGCCTCTTTCCGCCAGTCTTCTTTTCATATCTTCACCACCGCCCTTGATATCTTTCAAAGGCTTTAATTTTTCCACAACTTCATCGATCCGTTTATTCATTTCAGTCAATAGAAAAGCCTGGTTATAAACCTTGCGCAGGGCATCGTTATAACGCCAATACATTCCAGGGCATTGCATCAGGGCGTTGGCGAGAATGCAGCTCATTTCCCGGAGGTTGAAATTTGGATCACCAAACATCTGATCCATTCCCGCAACCAGAAAGACGGCTTTGTTTCCTTTGGAAGGATCAAAATAAATCCGATAGTTATTGCGATTGCGATTGTAGCCATCCCAATGTGCTGTGATCTGTTCCAAAGCGATGAAAGTCCAGAAAGCATCAATATCTACCAAGGCTTCTAGCAACAATAATCGCTTGGCTGGATCGGGTTCTTTGCAAGCTACTACGAGTGTTTTTAAAGGTGCTTGCTCATCCTTCTGCCCCTTTTTCCCAGTAAGCAATTTCTTAGGTTGATCGAGGTCTTGACAAAATCCACCATCATAGAGGTTGCCATCGGGCGATCCAAAATTGCGCTTGAGAAAAGTTCGATCCAATCCCTCCAACAAGACATAAAGCCCAAGGTCACGATTATTCAACTTAACCATGGCATGGGTCGCCCGCCCGGTGGGTAAACCAGAATTGCGTGAAAGTTCCCTGCAAATGAGTTCGTTGAGATAAGAGCCATCTTGCACAGAGTTATTAAGATGAAGTTTATCCAAGCCATAGAACTTTTGGCCATCCACAAATTTATCAAAGTTGAGCGAAAGCGCAGGGCGATCTTCCAACGCACGGTAACTGCCCGCTGCTCCTTTTAAATGAATTCCCACTTTTGTGTAAGTCTGCCCACCTTCAACTTTGATAGTGCAGGGCACATAAGTGCGATCTGCCATTTTCAACGCTTGTATTTCTTTTGGTTCGATCTCGATTGAAATGCGTAGTACATTTTTCGATGCGAAAAACTCTACCGATGGATCGGGCTTTGCGGGTTTTACAGCCTTGGCTTCGGCCTGCCCAAACAGGCTTAATAGTAGCATCCAAGTAATAATCATAGAACTCCGTCCTTCCTAAACTTTATGGTGCCTGTTTGCCTAGCGATTGTCAAGCAATCCCTATTTAGGAAGTTTGGGTTTCACTAGTTCATTGGAATCTTTTTCGTGTGAATATTGTGCTTTTTGTGTTTCCATCCTTGTAATTAATTCTTGCATCATTCGCTTTAGTTCCACTGGATTGCTGGCTGCAAGATTCTTTTGTTCAAATGGGTCTGAAGCAAGATCATACAACTGATAATTCGAATTCTCTGAAACCTCCGAAGGAAAATAATGATAGATGACTTTCCAGTTGCCATTGCGGTAACTGGTGAAGTAATCCGTACGGTGTGGCGCATGCGGATAATGCATCAGGAAAACTTCCTCCCTGCCAGTATCGCGATTCCCTGTCAGCAAGGTATCAAGTTTTATTCCATCAATGGCATGGTCTTCCGGAATCGTTTTTCCACTTAAGTTAAGAATAGTTGGGAACAAATCATAAACAGCAGCTTGCTGAGATTGAATAGCCCCTGCAGTTATAGGCAACTTCTTTTGATTGAGATTATTCGCATTGGGTTTCGCCCATGCAGCGATGAAGGGAACCCGCATCCCCCCTTCGTAGTGGGATCCTTTCTTCCCTCGTAAAGGTGCAGCGCAGGCCACCGCATGCTGATGCCCAAGGGGCGCATCGGAGCCATTATCTCCTAGGAAGAATATTAAAGTGTTCTCGCTAACAGCAAGCTTTTCGAGATGATCAAGCAAATCGCCCAGCGATTTATCCATACCCTCTACTAGGGTTGCAAATGCCTGCGCTTGCGCACTTTTACCCGAAGCTTTGTAATGATCCGCAAACCGCGGGTCAGAATTAAATGGCGCATGCACCGCGTAGTGCGCAAGGTAAAGGAAAAAAGGCTTGTCAGCAGTTACTGCAGCAGAGACATGCGATTTCGCTTCAAGAGTAAGGGCTTCGGTAAGGAAGGTATCGGTGCCATGGTATTTCTCTAAACCGGGTACAGCATGTGAAGATTTCTTATCATTACCATAGTTTTGTTTTCCATAGTAACTTCCAGGCTGCCCGATCGAAGCCCCGCCAACATTAATATCAAACCCAATGTTCATGGGGTTTGCTCCTTCGGAATTTCTTGGTCCAAAATGCCCTTTACCCACATGAATGGTGCGGTAGCCATTGGCTTTCATTAACGAGGGTAGTGCCACATTGTATTTGTTAAGGCCTTTCCAATTCCAATCGGTTGGGCCTTTGGGGCCTGCGTTATTACTATCTGGGTTGATCCAGTTGGTTGTGTGATGTCGTGCTGCGTTTTGGCCGGTCATGATCGAAATTCGGGTGGGTGAGCAAACGCTCATTGCGCAAAAGTTGTTGAACCGAACGC
>Ga0209296_1003141_pt1 | contig 11349 bp, 24 predicted proteins | sample S_130206_EF_Meta_FD_187319 | JGI IMG/M metagenome (GOLD analysis project Ga0209296, IMG submission 187319) | Freshwater microbial communities from Lake Simoncouche, Canada to study carbon cycling - S_130206_EF_MetaG (SPAdes) (version 2) | ecosystem: Environmental > Aquatic > Freshwater > Lake ...
CAATACCTTTTACTTTGCCTTCATCCATCATAATGCGTTCCTCTTAGGATTTTCGCAATTATACAATCCATTTTGTGTTAATGGGCAAATCTGACTGCCATGAAGTTTCATTATCGTCAAGGCTTATTGCAAGATACCTGAAAGCGTCTGAAGCATGACTAGACCAATCGTGTAGCGGCTTGTCATAGAACACTTGCTGTCTCTCGTTATATTCCCTGCGGTAGTTCCTGAGAGCATCTAGCCCTTGCTTAGTCTTATGATCGAACCAGCATTGTGGCAATAGCCTTCTAGTGGCTTGTATACCGTCTGCAATCGATAATCTAGGAGCGACAGTTATATCCAGTCCAGCTTCTTGCAAAACCTCTTTACGGCTCTTTCCTGTACCTAATTCACGTACCTCTACGTCATGCGGGAGGAACTGCGTGAAGCCTTCGTACTTGTTGTCTTTGAGCCATGATACATACCAGTCCAGACCGACACCGTGGTTTTCCGTAAAGTCAATGAGTCGTACCTCTTTTCCAACCACCTGAGCAACCCACAGAGAAGTAGAATCAGACATCCCCAAATCCCAAGCAACATAAGACTTACATAAGTCATCGCGCTCAATAGTGGTGATCCGGTTCTTCTCCTCAAGATTATTGATAATCTGACCATAATAAGAACCCTCTACGGCTGCATCAAAGCTGCATTCAAACTCTTGGTTATACTTATCATCGCCCATTTCCTTACGAGCATCTCTGAGTTCTTTGTCAGCAAGAATACCTGTCTGACTAGCCTTAAACTCTAGTAATGCCCAACCTTCAGCAGTCTTAGCCCTATCCCTGAACTCTGCGAAATGGTTCCTACCTTTAGGCGTACCAATGAATAAGCACCACGTAGGAGCCTCGTCAGTATTCCTATCCGCTAATGCTGGACGTATAACCTCATTCCATATCTTAGGGTTTTGATCCCCTATTTCATCAAGAATAACGCCATCAAAATACTGCCCACGAAGGCTATCAGCATTATCGCTACCGTAAAGGCTAATCCTACGACCCCAAAAGTCAACTCTAAGTTCGCTGATATTAGCAACAGCCCCAAGAGGACGAGTAAATTCCAGCAGGTAATCCCATGCCACACGTTTGGATTGAGCATAAGTCGGAGCAATATAGGCAAATCGTGGGTTTGGTTTAGTGCACTCAATGGCAGCTTTCACAAGATGGTTGATAGCGCTAACAGTTTTCCCGAATCTCCTGTGAGCAACTACAACAGTAAACCTATGGCTATCTACAGCTTCATGTATCTGCTTCTGTAGCTCTCTAGGCTTATATGGAATTACGATGTCTGCCATGTAACTCTATGTTCTTGTGGTCCACCATCTGCACCTGTTACCTCAGTCCTAGCCAGCTTAGGTATATGGTACTCACTTAGCTTATTCATTAGATCAAGTGCCTTATAAGGATCGTCTTGAGCTACTTCATTAAGCCATCTGTCCATGTTCCCTGCATTGCGCTCTAATAGGTTAGCAATAGCCTCTCGGACTATCTGAGTGCTTCTATTAGGCAATCCTTTAGGTCTGCCCGGACCTGCTAGTCCTTCTCCGATTTTCGGTGTTTCTTTAACAGTATTTGTTTCCATTTTTGCATTATCCTCTGGATGTCATGCTTAATTCAATAACCCTGTAATCTTTCTAGGGTTTACGTCTAATCCGTATTGACCTCTGTTAAGCGGAAACATTGCTCTACGCTCTGCATCCGTTAAGTTCATTCTGTTTTGAGCCATCCTAGCTTCTGCTTCTCCAGCATTCCTAGCATATACAGCGTATTTCCCTTGATTCAATATTTTATTTCTTTCTGACATCTTTTTACTTGCTTCAGATAATTTATCTTGTGCAGTTAATTTCTCAGCTTCATCCATCAATTTATTTGCTCTATTTAAAAAAACCTGTGGAATCTCATACATTTTTACTTGTTGCAAATTTGTACCACCAGAGAATCCTTCTAGCTTTTGTATTCCATGCTGCATTTCATGGACACCTACACCTTTTAATTCATTTAAGTTTGGAGCCTTTGCAACAAGATGCCCACTTCCAAGTTGAGGATTATCAAAATATGACCACTCAAAAGAACCTGATTGTGGACTTTCTCTTAAACCAAGTTGACCAACTTTAGATAAATGAGGATAGTTTGCTTCATATAACGGATTATTTATTGCTTTTTCTGCAAGTCTATTAGTACCTGATTCTTCTAAATGCGTATATGCAGCAGTTGCATTTTTATCACTAAATTCTTGACGTAATTTTTTATCTAACCCTCGAAGCGTTCCTGTTTCTTTCCATATTTGTTCAGGAGAAATACCTTTTTTCTCTAACTCAAGGAACTTGGCTTCTGATGCTGCATCCCAATTTTTGGCATTTCTACCAATAAATGTACGTAAAGCACCTTTAGGAGCAGTTCCAATTCCACCACCACCAAACGCATTTACAGCCGTATTAACCGATTCCTCTGGAGTTACCTGATAGCCTCTTGCAGCCGTAATAGGAGCAGACACAGCCTTAGCCAAGTCATAAATGAATTGCGGAGCTATAAGCCCTTGTTTTGCGTTATAACGAGGCAATAGACTTAGCCGCTCCTCCATTGGAACCATGCCGAATGCTTCTTTTGTTTGCTGCTCAACAGGCGTTAGTAGCCCCATAAAATGCCTCGTACATATCCGGTCTGTTAGTCTTTATCCATTCCCTCGGTTCTTCATGGCACTTAGCAAAGTCATTTCCAACCGTCTGACTTCCTGCATGATGAACGTATCCACGACTAACAAAGTGAAAATACCCTGCTTTGCCTAAGTCATGACATATTATATTGTCTGAATACCAATTAGTGCTAGGGAATTGTGCTACATCCCATGCTTCTTTACTTATAGCCGCGAAAATAGGAGCAATGACATCAGTCATCTTAATGTGTAACTCGCTCTCCCACTTTAACGCTGAGAATACGTCATCTTCCTCAGCTACTCGTATATTCTGTGCTGGTAGTACGTAATCTGATCGTGCACCTAAGAATCCAACCTTAAATGACTTACTGACGTACTTATAATCTGCTTGCATCTTCTCAATAGTATCTGGAGCCAATACTACATCGTCATTAGCAATGATTAGTGAATCGTAATGCCCTGTATTGAACGCATAAGAGACAATTGCATTATACGCATCTCCGAAATTGGTAGCAGTATTAGGTCGGAATATGACTCTATCGTTGCCAAGTCTCTTTCTAACTTCTCCCCACAACTCCAGACTATTTGCACTAATGTAAACTGGCAAGTCTCTTGCATATTGAGTAATGCTCTCCAATAGTACGTGGATGCTTGGACTACCTACCGTAGCGATTACGATTGCTTGCAAGCTAAATCCCCTTGATTAGCCATAAATTCATCAAAAGACTTATTTAAAACTTCAATGAAAGCATCATTAAAAGGCTTTGCAGTTGTTGTTTTATTAATTTGTCGCTCAATGCTTTTACCCATCAACTTAAAATAATATTCCAATAAAGCAAAATACTTGCCTTCAGGAATAAACTTTCTATACTCATTGATTAGCCACAACGTAATTATTGGGAAAATATAATCGTAATCATCCATCCACTCAGTAGTCCCCCAAAAATTAAATGTTCTTGGAGTCTGACAATATATGGCTTTAGTATCTTTAGTAAATAATTGTATTAATGGAACATTATGTGGCTGACGTATTCTTGCATCTGTTTCATCATTCTCAATTGGTTCAGTCCACCTTACTTTGCTTTGTCTAAAGCAATTAACCATTAATTCACCAAGCAACGTATCAGCTACATTAGGATCAATTAAGTCAGGAAATTTGCACTCAAAACTATTTTCGTACTTTCCTTTAATTTTTCCTTCTGGAATATTAGGAAATGCAGCCCAAATATCCGGTTCATCTTCAGGACTAAATGCAGTAGTGTTGCAAAAAATATAATCTACATCATATTGAGTTAATTTAAGTAGCTCACTTATTGAGCCAGCTATTAAATAATCGTCATCTCCAATGATCCATACAAATTTAGACTCAAATGGCAAGTTATATCCATGCGTTACATTGCCAACAAAACCTAAATTAGTTTTGTTATGACGAACTTTAATCCAATCTAAACTATTTAAGTATTCTTTAGTACCGTCTGTACTTGCATTATTTGAAACATAAACTACTACTCGATCTTCATAACCAGCAATATCATATTTAATAGCATTTAAGCAATTTATTAATTTGTTTAAACGATTATAAGTAGGTACATATATAATTAATTCAGTCATTCCATATCGTCATTTTCTTCAGTATCGTATTCTAGTTTAGCCATCTTTAGCATAGTCTTTTGCTTGTCAGTCATAGCAGTCTTTATGGGTCCACCAACCAGCCAAGCGGAACAGGTACGATCTGCGGCACACTTAAACTCAAATAGTTCACAGTAACCCAATTCAGCAGACGCTACGACCTCATTAGCATACGTCTCATTATCTGATTCTTCACCCTGAATACCATCAACGATACATTTCATCATCTCAGGAGTCTGGATAAATGCGCTGCAATTACCGCAATGCATGGTCTTAGCGTTCTTTTCGCTAGTAGCCCATTCTTTAGCGCGAATCTGCCAGAAGTCCTCTGGAGAGTCAGGATTAGCAGGACCATAACCTACGTTCTTAAATGCCCAATCTCGATTCTTGAGATTTAGCGGTATGTCTGAGCAGACTTTAGGACACTCTTTCATATATCACCATTTCACTTTATTAGCCCAATAAGCGGCTGACATCTTACCTTTAGCAATATTAGACGCATGACGAGCCTTAAACGCCTCATTACGCTTGCTACCGTCTGGGCTGCCGCTAACGCCTTGCTGACCGAAACGGATTAACTTAACCTCGTCTCCTGACTTGGCTAGTACAGCATGGCTCTTTGTAGGATGACTAGGAGTTTTCTTAGGCTTGTTATAGCCAGCAAACTCCTCTTTGCCACGCTTAATCATTTCTTTACCTTTTTAGCAGTCTTAGCAGCTTGCTTAAAGTCAGCTTTAGTTGGCGCACCTTTAGTACCCGGCTTACGCATTTTCTCACCAGAACCTTCAGCTATACGCTTTTTCTTGGATGCAATATTGGCGTAAAGTCCAGTTTTCATTTCTTTTTCTTCTTCATCTTCATGCCAGCTTCGCTCATCGCAATAGCTACGGCTTGTTTCTGAGACTTAACTACTGGACCTTTTTTGCTGCCAGAATGCAATTCGCCCTTACCATACTCACCCATGACTTTAGCGACCTTCTTAGCTGCTTTAGTTTTCTTCATCATAAAATAACCTCTAAATGTTCGTTATCAAAAAGTAATCCTATTGTCTTTCTATGTGCTTCTTCCCACATTTCTACTCGCTCAAGTTTAGATAAATCTTTCCCCTGATCTAGCTCTATATGGCATCTATAGCATAGTGCAGCAACTCGATAATCATTAGCCTTTATACCACGACCTTTGCCATCTCTCAACTGGTTTGAGTGAGCAGCCACAACGGTTCCGTCCTGTATTAAGCAATGCTGGCAAGGAAAATTCCTTACTAACTCAAGCAGTTGTTTGCTTCGATACATTGACGCTTTCTCCATAACGATTTAACTGACGATATTGTCTCTGCATGGTTGCATTCAGGACACACATCAACAGGATCATCAAATACATATTCGCAACGCACTCTTAACACTTCGTCACGTTCACCAATCCAGTTGCAATTATCGCAATAAACTTTATCCATATTATTACCTTTAATTAACGTAAATTTCATTTAGGTTTGCTACTATTTCTCCAACTAGGAGGCTATATGTACGGTATATCTATCGATGGTCAAGATTTCTGGTTTGAGGCTGAAGAAGTTGAACTCATGGAAATGGATGATGATGGTGTCATCTGGAAATACGATAGAGAAGCCTGTGTCTGGATGTACTTTGACGAAGATGCCGACGAGTGGCTGCTATTCGACGAGGAGACATTTGATCCGTTCACAAGGTCGATCTTTCAACAGCACGATTCGACGCTTCCATCGACCGCCAGCAGTCAACACGAGCCTGAGCAGCAACAAGCATCCAACGTAATCGCTCTGCCTCAGCAACGGCTTCTCTAAGCCCTTCTACACACGATGTGTATTCATCCGTAGTATAAGCATCTGCTTCCTTGTCAGCCATCGTACTCTTTAGGCTACGCTGGAATCCAATAGCCTTAACTGTCTTTCTGTATTCGGTCAAATACACCACATTCGCCTTAGCCTGAGCATAAGCCTCAGCATTCTTAATCATAAAGTTAATCGCTTCGTTCGGATCGATATTCATCTGATAGTTTCCATATTAAATTTTTAGCATCGTCAATATTTGTAACTACATTAACTTGACCTTTCCAGAGTCTGTGCCAATTAACTTGATCTGGAGTAAGTACCTTTTTATCACCATCCTTGATCTCAAGCAAGAAATTTCTAGCTTTAAATCCGACGATAATATCTGGACAACCTTTTCCTACCGCATGAAGATGCTCAACCGTACAACCCATATCGCGTAAAGCCTTAACGATCTGAGTCTGGTTGTTATCTACCCTTTTGTAAACCATACGCCATCTTCTCCCTTAGAACCTAATTGCCATTGCTGCTTACAATCTTTCTCTAACAACTGAGCCGCTCTATCTCCGCGTTTTTTGCGGACAATAGACAGGTATTCGATGGCTTTGTTTCTATCTTGAGTACGCCACTTTAATACCTGCCTTACTTCGCATCGATGCCTGTGTAGTTCGCTGTTATCAGGCACGGAAGCTCCCACGATTATCAAAGTCTATAGGCTGACCACCGAGAGTATCTACAAACTGCTGGCTATTATGCTCAAAGTACATTCCATAGAACTCCTCAGCCTCACCGTTCCTTTGCTTTTGGCACATTAGAAACATATCTGGCTGCTTCTCGTCATAGTCCTCATTGTTCCTACGAGCGTTTTCCTTCTTCTTATTTCTCCAGACCATGAATACATTGTCTACCTGATCCGCAATGCTTCCAGAACCCTTTAAATCTGTCTTGCCGGGCTGAATCTCCTCTGACACTAGTTTACGGATATGGTGGACTAAATGAATGTGTACGTGATGGTCTCTAGCCAATGCACATAGCTCGTCAACAAATGACTTTTGCTCGTTTAATGAATCCTCTGCGACAACACACTTCATTAATGAGTCAATAAATATATGCTGGATTCCCAATTCAACAGCACAATACCTAGCCATTGCTATCGTTTTTTGCGGAGTAGTGCTACCTTGCTGGTCGTAAAGATAAAGATTCTCGTCAATGAAATTAGTAAACCGTCCTAAAAGCCCACGAATGTAGCCTTCTTTGTCGTGAGTTAATGGGATGTTTATATTCTCACCTGCAAACTGTCTGAGCATCCTAACAATAGTAGTTATAGGTTTCATTTCGTATGAGGCAATGCATACCTTTAGGTTCTGTTTTATTAAACCTAGTGCTATCTGACCAGTTACAAGGCTCTTACCGCCTCCGTTACCACCTGCGTATACCGTAACCTCACCTAGCCTGAATTTAACGTCTGCATGAGTTTTAGCCCACGGCATAACAGCATCTTCAGTCTTTTCTGGATCAACGTAATTCTGGTAAATCTCATCTAGCCAGCTATTAGCAGATTTAACCTGTGCTGATAAATCATTATTCTTAAGATACTTCTCTACATCAATATCCTGAGACTTGATTATTTGACGATCTTCATACAGTCGTTCCGCTATTTTAAAAATATTATCCGACATATTTAACTGCCTCCATTATCCTAGCCTGTGCTTTCTTCATTCGACCTCTATCTTCTTCCGATAGTGGAAGTCCTTGTGACATTGTATAAGCTGCTACTGATACTACCCATGCCTCGAATTCAATGACTCTAAGCAAGTCTGTAGCATAATACTTTCGCTTAAATGGAGGCAAGTCTTTATTTGTATCTGGAAATAAATCACCAATCTCCATACCAATTGCGCCCATTATTTCCTGAACGCTACAGTTAGCAAAGCATTTCATTAGGATACGACCATCGTCTAGTTCTCTTATCGCTAGTGATGGACTCTTATCAGTATGAGAAGGACAGCAAGCCGTATAAGCTCCGTTACGACCTTTAACCTTCTCTAGGCGGCTGAGTATGTTCTCTATCATTTCCACCCCATCAATGGCTTTTGAGCAGATTTAACTTCATCTTCCCATCGTTTATTATTTAGCCAAGTAGCTGCATGAGGAATAAATTGTTGTTCTTGTTCAGATAACTTTTGGTCGTTTACAGCTTTTGTTATTTTTACAATAAGATCATCGTTAGGTTTAATCTTTACCCAAGCCTTCTTAGCATTTTCTTTAGCTATCTTCTTTGGGTAGATTTTCCAGAAATCATCAAATCGATCTATATATTTATTTATATGGGTTATGGGTATTGGGTTATGGGTAGCATCGATTTTCATTGCGTTCGCATCGTTATTTAATGCGTTCGCATTGCGTTCGCTTTGCGTTTGCATATCATTCGCATTTTTTGACCATCTTGCTTGAGCAGATAATTTAGCCTTAACTGACTTATCGTAGATGCCATTAAGCACTTGGTCACAACGCTTATGACGGTAAACATCTTGCTCTTTTATAAAGAAAGTATCCAAGATAATCTGAACTGAATCAGGATTAGAACCTATCTTAAATGCAAGTCTTTTAGCGTCATTAGGTAATGGTAATTCGGTATCATAGTACATCCAGATTAGGCGTAAATAAGCCATAGTGTCTGAATCAGACAATGATGCTGTATCGCGCTGGAAGTCACCGATATGGTGTGGATAGAAATGCATATATGCCCTCTCAATGGCAATTCTCACAAAGTAGGTGGTATGGCAGGACGGTGAGAAATCGTCTTTTCGGGTTGCATTCCCTAGCCATTCCGGTAAATCCTCTAGGACTATAACGAAACTTTTCTTTTAGCGCAAGTCCTACAAATATCAGAGTTTCTAAATTGAATTGCTGACCGTGAATGTTTACAAATAGGACATTTCTGCATTGAGAAGTTATATATCGTTTTTACTTTGATAACGGACGTTTGACTTACAGGTTTTAAAGGTTCTTCTTTCAATTACTTGTCCTCGCGGAGATATAGTGGGTAAGTATGTCTGTAACGGCTTAAATGGTGGAGCAGTACGTGGTGGAACTAGATCAACCTTATCATCTATTTCAGCAGGTTTAGCCTTAAAAATAGGGAAAAATACATCGCCAATCTGGTTAATACAATGCAATTTAGCTAACTTTCTAAGGTCTCGTATCAGGTTCCAAGTTTCAGTAGCACCTAACATTCCATGCTTTTCTATTAACCTTTCTATGGTAATACCGCCTGATTTATTGACTATTTCAATAAGTAATTCTCTACGGGAACCTTCACGTGGTACGTACATAAAATAATTTCATAAAGTTGTTGACGAACAAGTTGCAATACTTCATTATTGAGTCATAGCAACACATTATTAATATTTAATTAACTAGGAAAATAAAATGAGAAAAGATCACCTACAGCATACAGTACGTTTTGGTGCAACTTGCCAATCTGGTCGTACAGGTGGCAGTTTACGTGGCGAATATCTAACTTTGCCAGCAGCACAATTTCTTGCTTTGCCTCCAGAACATCGTTGTGAAAAATGTGCAAAAAGTAAATTGTTTTTGTTTTTACAGCGTCAAGCTAATAAGTAAATTAACAGGGGGTTCGCCCCCTAACTAACTAGGAGAATACTATGAATACAAATAAATCAGCAAAAGTTCGCACAATTAATGCAGGCAGTCCATTTACAGACACATACGATCTTGTTGTTGAAGTTTTAGTAGATGGTGAGTGGACATACTATCAAGGATTCAATACGCTTAGTAACGATTATGCATACACAGAAGCTCGTCAGGCAGCAAATGCAGCAAGGACTATTTATGAAAACTGATATGCATAATTGGGAAATAGCTGAGATTGTCTATGCTTTACGATTGCTGGCAGATAACCTAGACAAGAAGCCAAGAACTACTCAGGAGCAGGAAATACTTGATATTGCGTATGAAGCACTAATGATCGTTCCTAGAGAAATACACGAACTTGTTAATATTTTAGAATCAAATGATAACTATGAATAAATTGCTCAACACTAACGATTATTTTTCACATCACCCAATACTTTGTGGTGTAATAATAGTTCTTTTATACATTGTGGCTTGCTCAATATGACCGATGAAAAGAACATACTCTACAAGAAAGACTACGTTACTTCCGCTAAGACGGACATTAGAAAGACTTTTGCTAAATTTAGAAAGGATCAAAAAGCGGCTGAGAAAATACAATCTACTAAGGAAACACAACTTACCAATGTGGTTCAGTATAAAAAATTCAGATAAATAAATAGGAATCTACTATGAATGACTATCAATTGCAGGAACAACACGAACAACAAGAATGGCTGGTATATAGCAAATTACAAAAAGCCAGAGTATTACTACAAGAACTACCGCTAAAGAAATCAGGCTTTAACAGTTATGCAGGTTTTAGATACTGGGAGCTGAGTGATTTTTTACCTTCAGTAAATACGATCTTTGACAATCTAGGTCTATGCTCAGTATTTAGTATCCATGAAGAAGTAGCTACCATTCGTATTATTGACACAGAGTTTGGTGGCACGATTTTCTTCCGCAGTCCAATAGCAGACGCAGCCACAGGCAAAGCACCACCCATACAGGCTTTGGGCAGTCAACATTCGTATTTGCGGAGGTATCTGTACCTAAATGTTTTGGAGCTGACAGAGAACGATGTAGTTGACGCTACGATAAAGAAAGACGAACCTAAAGCAGCCAAGCCTATTACCGTTGATGTATTCGATAGCATGGATGATGAAACTAAAGAATGGCTAGAAAACATAGCTATGGAAGTGCGTTTATTAATTGCAAAAGAAGATTTGCAAGGAGCCATAGATTTTATTACTTTGCAGAAATTTGATGCAGATACTAAGACAGCATTTTGGAGTAGGTTAGAAAGTAGTGAACGTAGCAAACTCAAGAAATTCTCAATAGGAAAATAAAATGACTGAATACGACAATCGAGATAGAGGCGTACTGTACCGCAATGAAAATAAAACTTCTGAGAACCATCCAGACTATAGTGGTAGCGTTAATGTAGCTGGTACAGACTTCTGGTTATCAGGCTGGCTTAAAGAGAGCAAAAAAGACGGTAAGAAGTTCTTTAGCCTGTCAGTACGCCCTAAAGGTGATCCTAAGCCAGTAAACAAGCCAGTTAAAACGACTGAGCCGGATGACTTTGA
>Ga0209296_1003143_pt1 | contig 11345 bp, 20 predicted proteins | sample S_130206_EF_Meta_FD_187319 | JGI IMG/M metagenome (GOLD analysis project Ga0209296, IMG submission 187319) | Freshwater microbial communities from Lake Simoncouche, Canada to study carbon cycling - S_130206_EF_MetaG (SPAdes) (version 2) | ecosystem: Environmental > Aquatic > Freshwater > Lake ...
GTTGCTCAAGTTAAGTTTAGTAGTGGGGCATCAGCTTTAACTCCTACAGTGGCTGTTGGTAATACTGGAGCTGGAGGAAAGTTTGCTGGTTTAATAGCAGGAACTGTCGGTTCAGCATTTATATTTGATTCTTCGGGGTATTTTGTAATTGCAGGGGATACTAAAGCAAATTATACTAGTAATAATTTAGGAGGTTCTTCTTCTGTTTATTTATCGGTGTTTAATACAGGAAATGTGGTTATATCACCTACCCCTACCGATGCAGGATATAAGTTAGATGTTAATGGTACTGTAAGAGCACAAAACAAAATATCTATTATTTATTCAGACAACGCATATAACGGAGGTTTACTTATACGAAATACTAATACAGGAACAAATTCGTTATGTGGTTTTAATTTTGCAGATAGTGCAGGTAATTTAGTAGTAGAACAAATATATTACCCCTCTAATTTCTTACCATCCCCTTATGCTAATTCTGTTGCATTTAATTCCATGGGGCAACAGCGATTAGGATTTACTGCTAACTCAAGAAATTCAGGAAGTATTGCGCAAGATATTTATTTTAGTACTTTAGGGGCTAACTCTACTTATCAATTACAGATTAAAGGTAATGGTAATGTTCAAATCAATACTAATACAGATTCAGGATATCGTTTAGATGTTAATGGTACATTTAGAGCACAAGGAAATTCTTTAATAAAGACAAGCAGTACTGCAAGTAACGTACTAGGATTTGAAGTTCAAAATAGTGCTGGAACAATTGCTTTTCAAATTTATAACGATGGTCAAGCAAGATTTTATAATAACCTTACCTGTTATTCAAATATTATAGCAAATGACATACTTGCTAGAAACGTAGGGATTACTCTTAATACCAATGGTGTTAGATCAACTAACTTTATTGGAAACGTAACTGCATCATCAGCTCTTGCACAAGGAGTATACTTTAACAACACTTTAGTAGCAGCAGCAAACAATGACGTATTAGTAGGACTAGACATCAATCCTACGTTTACTAATGGTGCGTTTACGGGGGTAGCTAACTGGGGTCTCAGAGTACAAAATAGAGTTCTTTTAACAAGAAACGATAGTAGTTCTAACGGAAGTTTATACATACAAAATACAAGTACCACTGGTTCTAATAACATACAAATAGGAGAAGATTTCTCAACTAATTTTATGGGATTTGGATGGTTTCCAAGCGGAAGTGGTACATTTAATAGTTTAGTTGCAAAAACTGGCTATCTATACATATTGGCAGGAGCATCTCAAATGTCATTTAACACTACAACAGCGACTCAACCTATTACATTCTCTACAAATAACTGGCAAGAAAAAATGAGAATTTTTGGTAATGGGAATGTTAATATTGGGGGTGGTAATTTCCCTACAGATACAGGTCAAAAACTACAAGTAAGTGGTAAAGTGTTTATCAAAGGCACAACTAGCTTAACTGCTACAAAGGTATTTGAGGTGCAGAACGGAGCAGGGGAGTCAATTATGGACTTCAGAGATAATCAGTATGCTTTCTTTGGTTGTGGTCAAGGTGGTGGATCTGCTACAGGATTTATTTTTAACTACTCTAACACATCATATTGCCAGTTTAGTGGTTATAACTATGGAGCAGGAGCCGGAGCATACAAACCTATCTTGTTAGATACAGATATAGTAGGTCGTGGTAACGGTGTATTTGTAAACTTTGGAGTAAGTACTAATCCTCCTCCAGATAGTGATACAGAGTTTGGTGTACGTGGAAGGACAGCGGATTCTTCTACTTTTATAGCTAGATTTAGAGAGTCAGGGAATACAGACAGGTTTGAAATACGTGCAGATGGTGCTTTGTTTACTAATACGCTACAAGGATATTCAGGAACTTTAAGTATCCCAACGAATCCTCCTGGCAGCAATACAATAACAATTACTAATGGACTTATAACAAATATTGCATAACTTTGTACCATGATTAAAATTCAAGACCAAATCGTACCAACCAAAGGTGTTGGAAAATATTTCGAAATTCAAGCATTGAACTTTCCAATGAACCCTACAAGTGTAAGTTTCTATTGGCAAGTGTTTAATGAAGAAACTATTCAAAATGGTGAAGAAACCGTAACAGGAAGAGGTGTTTCTATCTTAGATGGTAACTTATCAATGAGTGAAACAGAATACGCTGGCTGGGGCTCAGATGACAGTTATGTAATCGACTGGGCATTAGAAAAATTAGGATTTACAAAACTATAAAAATATGAAAATAGATTTTAACACAAACCTTCTTGGTTTAGATGGAACTCAAATTGAAGGAGCACACATGGGCAAATTAGTAGCTAACACCCTAGCTACTTCAAACAAAGGCGATGCCTTAAAGTTTTGGAGTTGGGCAACCAAACTTCACGCAGGAGAAGAATTAGATTTGGATCCTAGTGACGCAGAAACACTTAAAAATTTTATTAAGGATTCTGAAAGTTTAACTATACTAAGCAAGGCTCAAATTTTGTCTTGTTTATAATTAGTTTAAACTTTTGGTAAGGCAATCTGAAGGGATTGTATTTTTGTTTTTATTATGTATATTTGAATTATGGAAATTATCGAATCAAGATCAATAGACTTTCAAGGTGGAATGACCGGATGTAAAGTATTGACTGGCACAAGTGCTAATACAGGAGGATTTCAAGGTTTTGTTGTAAATGCGGATGCAGTAGTTTCTGCTGTTTTAAACAAAAACGGAAGCGATGTAACCTCTGCTTTGGGTCTCACATCAGTAACAATATCAAAAGGTATGTTCATTTCAATGCCTAAGGGAGATTATTTTAGTTCAATTACTTTAGCTAGCGGAAGCGTCATTGCTTACTTACCTTGATTGGTATAGGCATTGGTATTTTAATTATTAGAATATGATTGGAGTTGGAATTAGTTTAACTGCAATAAACAAAGGAATTTCTAGTGGAGGAGGCGGTGTTAGTTATGACACAGACGCACAAGCCTTTTTCGACAGAGTAACGGCTGCGGGTGGTACACTTTCAGAAACTGAAAAAGCAGCAACAAATCAACTTGTAGTAGATTTAAAAGCAAATTCACTTTGGACACCTATGAAAGCTATCTATCCTATGGTTGGAGCAAGTGCAGCAGCGTGTGCGCAGAATTTAAAAAGTAGTAGTTTTACGGGAACGTTTACAGCAACGGGTTGGACTTTTGCAAGTACGGGCGTAAATGGTAATGGGACAAGTGCATATTTTGATACAAATTGTATTATTACAAGTGATTTACCAGCTACAAACTATGGAGTTGGATTTTATAAAAGAAGCAATAATTTAACACTAGCGGCTGATATTGGCAGAGAAGGGGCAAATTTAAATATTTATTCTAAATATTTAACAGATGGGCTTACATACCATAGAGGTATAAATGCATCTCCCGATAATTATTCTCAAACTCCAAATAATGGATTTTATCACGAATATGGTAAAACATCTTTGTCAACTGCTTTTTATAATGGTACAAAAAAATTAACTGGTGGTGTTGGTAATCCTACTAATGTCGGTTTGTCTTTATGTTTGGCTGGATTAATATTTACTCCTACTGGATTCAATCCAAGTCAATATACATTTTTGTTTACAAGTGAATCATTAACAGACACTCAAGCATCCAACTTCTACACAGCAGTACAAGCATTTCAAACAACCCTTTCTAGAAATATCTAGGTAATATGCTTACACTGTTGTATATTTGTATTATGGGAAGACAATGGACTACATTAAAGCCATTAGATGCTAACTACATTGTAAGCAACTATGGTAAAAAAACCGTACAACAAATAGCAACAGATTTGAATGCAACTACTGACAGAGTTCGTAGAGTATTAAAAATGCAAGGTGTACCAATGATGGGTAAATCTGCAATGTACGCAAACATCAAGCAATTGAAATTTGATTATGAGGATGCGTTATGTGAGGATTATAAAAATGGATTAGCCCAAAATGATTTGTCAAAAAAATACAATATTGGTGCAGAAAAAGTTAAATTTTTATTAGATAGAAATGGTGTTGATAGGTTAAAAGGGAAAGGTGCTTTTATGATAAAAGTATGGGCAAATGGAAAACGTCAACCAAGAAACTGCAACAAGGGTGGAACACAAGATATTCATAATGCTTTATTTGGTAGATGGAAGGCTGGTGCTAAATCAAGAAATTATCCTTTTAATGTAACTATTGAATACTTACAAGGGGTTTTAGAATCTCAAAACTATAAATGTGCATTAACTGGCAGTGATTTATTATGCCCAAAAACATACAACGAAAAGCGTGAAATGACATCTAATCCTTATTTAGTATCTTTGGATAGAATACAAAACGATTTAGGATATGAAGAAGGTAATGTTCAATTTGTTTGTGTATGGGCAAATAAAGCAAGAGGCAGTTACGATAATGAAATATTTAAACAAATAATAAATAATCTTAAAACACTATGCTAGGATATAAATTATCAGAATCGGAATACGACCAAGTGCAAGGTCAATTCATAAACCCTTATCAGTTTATTAACTGCGTTCAAGATATAAACGATGTATGGTTCTTTTTTGGCAACGACCAAGACAAAGAGGCATTCAAAGACACAGAATATATGTGGTTGTTTGACTTACCACAAGGCGAGTACATACCTAAACCATCACCACCATTGCCAAGATAACATAAGAAACACAAGTCTATAACAGGTTTGTGTTTTTTGTTTTTATTATATATATTTGTTATATGAAATTCTTTAAAGAACTTATAACCGACAACAATAAACTTAATGAAAAAGCATTCATTGGGTTTCTTGCGTTTGCCTTAATTGGATTGATTACTCTTGCTGATATTATTAGCGGATTAATGCAAAAAGAGTTGCCTATTCACAGATGGATTTTTGAAGGCTTGTTGCTATTTGCTGCGGCCTCACTTGCAATTGGTTCAGTAGATAAATTTATTAACTCAAAAAAAGATGGCGACCAAGAAGGACAACCCGATAGCTAAAACTACTAAGGGTAAAACCGCTAATTACCTCCCTACTAAAAGTGGGGCAGGTATGACAGCGAAAGGAGTTGCTGCTTATCGCAAGGCTAACCCCGGAAGTAAACTAAAGACTGCTGTAACTGGCACGGTTAAAGCAGGTAGTGCAGATGCTAAGAGACGCAAATCATATTGTGCTCGTAGTGCTGGCCAAATGGCAGATTTTCCAAAAGCGGCTTCAGATCCTAATTCAAGACTGAGACAAGCCCGTAAAAGATGGAAGTGTTAACATGTACAACTGTGATTTTGTAGCTAAAAAGCTAGAGTATAACAACTCAAAACCAACCAAAGCAAGTGGTAAGGTAAAGGTGTCACAAAACAAACCAACTACTGCACCCAAAAGTAAAAAGTAAAAGTTTTATGAAAAAGAAATATACAAACCAAGCAACTAAGAGTCAGTCTAGTTTATACTCAGAAACTGGCCCTAAGTCAAAAGTCGCTCCTAACTACAAAAATGGAGGCGAAGATCCACCAACAAAGCGTTCGCCATTTGCAGCTCCGGCTTCAGACACGAAATTATCAACTCCTACTAAAGAAGCTGTAAGAGCTGAAGAAGTAAAATCTACGAGTGCAAAGTTTAAAAGTAAACCAAACTATAACTACGTTGACATTAAAACAAGAGCAAAGACAAGTAAAAGTGAAACACCAAGTGGCGACGCTAAAGCAGAAAGCAAAGGGTTGACTAAAAAGTTTACAGAAATGTACAACAAAGGAGAAATTTCTAGAGGTGCATATAAAGATTCATTAATGACATTACAATCACCGGGTACAACAAGAAAAGAAGTTAGACAAATTGCTCGTAGTAAAGTAGGCGGTGGTGTTGAGAACGTTGCTCGTGACGCTGGTAGAGCTATAAAGAAAACTACAAAAAGTGTTGTAGCTGGTGCTAAAAGAGCAGGTAAAGCTATTAAAAAAGCATGTACACCTAAATCTGGAGGTTCTTGTAACCCAATGTTTAACAAAACGATAGGAGGAAAGTTCTGATGAAAAAAAAATATACAAACCAAGCAACTAAAAGCCACTCTAGTTTATATTCAGAGAGCGGTCCTAAATCAAAAGCAGCTAGTAATTTTTCAGGAAGAGATGAAGATGTACAATCTAAAAAATTAGAAAAAACTGAAATTTCAAATCCTGTAAGAGACGAAATGAATTCTCGTGATTATGCTAACTCTAAAACTAGCGAAGATGAATCGCCAGCGTTAGCCAGATTTAAAGAAGGAGTGAAAAAAGATTACGAGATCAATGATACGAAAATGAAAAATGATCTTGATAAAGCAATGCTTGAACGTAAAGTAAAAAACTATGAAGATAGAGAAAACAAATTGGGAGGTTCTAAAGCAGTTTCTAAAAAAATCAAAAGAAGAGAGTTTGCTAGAAAAGCAGCTGGACCTACCGCTTTAGCTGGAATCGCAGCAGGCGTAACTAAAATGGGTTACGAAATTATTCAACAGAATAAAAGATTAGAAGCAGAAAAATAATTAATATATTTGGAATATGAAAAAAATAATGGCAACTAAGAAAACATCTGGAATGGGTAAGAACTCGGTTTCAGAGTACGGAGGAATGGAAAAGTATCCTTCAAAATCAGCAATGATGAAGCACGAAAAAGTAGAAAGCAAGAAGAAAGAAATGACTGAAGGCAAATCTACTAAAATGGGAAGCCCAAAACCAAAAACAAAAGACGCAATGAGTTTTACCAAGCAAAAGTCAGGTCCTAATGGTTACATACCAAACCGTGGAGTTAACTACACTGATAAAACAATCAATAAGTTTGAAAGTGATAAGAGCGGAAAACTAAAAAAAGTTACACCGACCAAAAATGATTCAATGATGGTAGCAAGTTTGAAGAAAAAAGCTGCAATGAAGAAAAAACCTTCAATGAAAACTAACGTTCGTTGAGATGGCTAAGAAAACTAAACCAAAAGGAACTAAGAAAGGTTGTTAATCATGGCATACGGTACTAAAAAACAAAGAAGTGCGATAGTAAAAAAAGCTCGGGCCGGTGTTGACTTACAAGGTAAAGGTAAAGAGTTTAAACCTATGGCATCAGCAGTTGCTAAATCATACGAGAAAAAAGGTATGAGTAAAGCTAAGGCTGAACAAATTGGAAAAGCGACTGCTGCAAAAAGCATGTGGAAAAACTTAACAAAAAAAACTAAAAAGAAATGAATAAGCCAATCGAAATTAATGAAAGTAGCAAGTGGCAATTAAGCACGCAGATGCTTGTTGCAATTGTCAGCGGTATTATGTCTTTAGCTGGTGTTTACTATGCATTAAAGCAAGATATCGAAGAGGCTAAGCAACTTCCAAAACCCCCGGTTTCAGAAGTTGAGTTTAAATTAAAAGACGAACTAATTAGAGAGGCTATTCTTACGACACAAAAAGATGTCACTGAAATAAAAGAAGGCGTTAAAAAGTTAGAAGAGCGAGTTTATAATCAAAAATAATGAAATTCACAGCTACTATCGCAGGAAAACTTATCGTTGCTGCAATCGCAGGTTGGGGCTTCGGAGTCGTAGTAACACAACCTTTTGTTAATAAAAACGGTACTAAAAACATTTCAGTACCAGTTGCTCAAAATTCATACAAAGTAGTTCAGTTAAACGCTGAATGGAATAAACAAAACACTGTAAAAGGTTTAGATAAAATTCCCGGATGTACTTACGTGTATGAAGACATAACTAAAAATCCAAATGTACATTGTAAACTACCTTGTGTATCATTATACAATGGCACTCAACTAGTATTCAAATGGGAAGGTAATATCATGATGAAAAATGATGTTACTGCTCAGAAGATACAAGAACAAATTAAATAATGGCTAAAGTAAAATCTACTACATCTATCTCCCGGAGAGTTAAACCAAAGGTTTCTCGTCCGGGAGTTCATGCTAAAACTAAAACTAGCAAGTCAACGACTTCTAAAAATTATCAAAAAACTTATAGAGGACAAGGATGAGTACTGCAAAAAAAACCAACCCCAGAAAAGCAGTACCATTCAGAAAATAAAACGTTATGGAAGCCTTAATTTTTATGTCTGTATATTTATTTTGGCTTTTTGCAATGTGGATAATTATTGACTGGTTAATTAAGAAAAAAAGAAAATAATTTAATAAATTTGAATACTATGATAGAAATAAAATTAAAAGACGCACAAGCTAAAGGACTTCAAGAATTTGTAACAAATCACATGGAAAACTGTTTCGAAACAATTGACGCAGATGATTGTTCATTTGTAACTCCAGATGGAGAAGTATTTGAACCATTTGGCATTTTTTGCGGTTGCGAAACATGTGTCACAAGAGAAACTTTAATGGCGACCTTTCATTATCTAAGAGGAAATGAAATCGCAGATATATTTGTAGAAGATGAAACAGAATAACATAACATTATCAAAATCAATAACAATCCTCCTATTAGTTTTAATCGGAGGATTTTTCTTAACTGCTTGTTCTGCTCAAAAGCGTTACAAACGTTTGATTAAAAATCATCCTGAATTAATAGAGATAGACACTGTAGTTGTCAGAGACACTATTATCAGAGAAGTAAAGATTCCTGTTCCTGAATACAAGGATTCTTTTATAATCAAGCACGACACTACGTTCGAAACTAAAAAATTCAAAATCACTAGAAAAGGAAATTTGTTTGGAGTTACGATAAAACCAGATACATTTTTGTACCATGATACGATACCATTTGAAGTAAAAGTTCCGGGTAAAATTGTAACAGTTGAAAAAACAAACTTTAAATATTTATGGATTTTTTTGATAGTCGGACTGATAATCGGGTTACTTCTGAGAAGACGATGAGTGATATCGTAAACCACCCTGCCCACTATACTCAGGGTAAAGTTGAATGCATTGATGCGATCGAAGCTGCAACCGTCCATAAAAATGGACTAGATGCTGTTTGTACTGCCAATATAATTAAGTATATTTGGAGGTGCGAAAACAAAAACGGTATTGAGGATTTGAAAAAAGCACGCTGGTATTTAGAAAAAATGATTCAACATAATGAGCAAAAAGGAACTTGAATTAGCTTTTAAAAAGCTAGAAGAATTAATTTCTTGGAATGAATACTACAAGAGTAGTAATAACCCTATTGAAGCTAACAAAACTCAAAAGGAAATAGAAAAGCACAAGCGAATCTTAAAAGATTTGAAAAATGGAGAAGCTGAAGAAATTTCTAAAAGATGAAAACATCTCTGAACTAGAGGCTATTGAAAGATTACAGGCTCAAATGTTTGACCCTGCCAAAGATTTTTATGCAACTTTAGTTTCTGCTTCTAAGCAGCTAATGGATGGAGTCAAGTCAAAGACTATTGACTTAGATGACCCATATTTCAAAGCACTGTTTCAGCTGCTTCAGGCTGGAGACAAAATCAACAAAAGTTTAAAGTTGGCTTTATTGGAAGCCTATCCTATCACCACCTCTGAATCTTCTGAAGAAGATGATGAGAATATTCCTATGGCCGATCGAATGAATCGTCCTAAGAAAAAATAAAATGGAAATTGTAAAACCAAAAATCTTAGCCTCAAAATTTGAGTATGATAAGTGGTGGCCTAAATATGGGTTATCAGAAAACGCAACCGTAAAAGAAAAAAATTTATGGTGGGGTAAAGAACAAAACGAATTTTGGAACGAAGGACGCTTTGGGTTAACCCCAGCACATTACTTCATGCTTACCCAAGCAACTATCAAGACTGCAACAGGGGCAAGAATCCGTCCAATTTGGAGGGATCTTGATGATTTAATCTATGGTTCATATCACGAAGCAAAGAATACTTTCTGGGATCTGATGGTTACAAAACGTCGTGAGGCAGGTTTATCTCTGACTTTTGGGGGTATTGTACCAATATGGATTGCGTTTACAAATCCCGGTTCCACTTCGATTCTTACCTCAGCAGATAAAACTCGTCTAGAGGAAATGTATAAAGATAAACTCCGTGTTGTTTTTGATGGCATTGACGATTACTATCGTCCCGGAATTATCTCAACAAGACAGACTGGTTATTTGCACATGGGAAAATTAGATAAAGCAACTGGACAAATCAGTGGGTTGGATTCTAAGATTGTTACCCGTGATACAGTTGATCAACCAACTTCTTTAGAAGCGTTTCGTGCAATGCACGTATTCTTAGATGAGTTTTTCTTGCATCCTTACGCTGACAAAGTTTATCGTTCAGCACAGGCATCTACCAAAGATGGTTTTACAAAAGTTGCTCCTATTGTGATGGGAGGTAGTGCAGGTGAATCTTCTGTTGAAGGACAAAAGAAAGGTGCTGAGCTTTGGAAAAACGCAGAGACTATCAAGATGCTTACAGTTTTCTTACCCGGATGGATGGGGATTCAGAAAGCACCAGAACTAGATAAAAACGGAAAGGAAACAGGAAAGGTTCTAAACTTCTGTCCTAACGGACACAGTAATGAACAAGCTGCTACTGAGTGGGTAATGAAGAGTAGAGAAAATCTGGATACACTTGAAGACAAAAGATACTTAGAATCATTTATTAAACAGTACCCTCTTACAATTCAAGAGGTGTTTACTGCAAATGCAAAAGGTGCTTTACCTCAGGACGTAATGGCGAAGTTAAATGAGAGAGAAAGAATTCTTTTAGGAAACCCCGTTCCAATTGAAAGGTGTGATTTGGTAATGAACCTAGATGGAAAGATTGAAGTAAAACCAAATAAGAAAGGTAAGATTTTAATGCTGGAGCGTTACAATCCAAACCATAAGTATATTGCAGGAATGGATCCAATTCCATTTGTGTCCAATAAATTGAATGATGGTTCTGACAATTGCACTTCAGTTAAAGATTTAGAAACAGATCGGTATGTAGCGATTTACAAAGAGAGAGCTTTGGATCCAGACGTTATTATGCACAACACAGTTTTACTTCAAGATTACTATGGTAAAGCAAAAGTAAATGTCGAGGTCAATCGTGGAGGGGTAATCATGGATCAATACAAACAGTTAAATCGTCAAGATTTATTGGCTTACAGACCCACTCTCTTAGGAAAATCTTTTAATACCGGTGACAGAACGTTTGGTTGGTACAAGAGTGATGCAACTGGAGAAAGAGGTAATGCTTACATTATTGATTACCTAAGAAAATTCTGGATGGAGATTTACTTTCAAGAGATAATTGACGAAGCTAAAAACTATCTTGTAGACAACACAGATATTATTGACTCCATGGTCTCATGTGAGATTCAGCATAGACAAATCATAGAAAGAAAAAAGAAGGATCGTGGGCCGGAGTTAGTGGCCAAAAAGATCCCTACGATTCAAATGATAAAC
>Ga0209296_1003146_pt1 | contig 11338 bp, 8 predicted proteins | sample S_130206_EF_Meta_FD_187319 | JGI IMG/M metagenome (GOLD analysis project Ga0209296, IMG submission 187319) | Freshwater microbial communities from Lake Simoncouche, Canada to study carbon cycling - S_130206_EF_MetaG (SPAdes) (version 2) | ecosystem: Environmental > Aquatic > Freshwater > Lake ...
CTGTTGGGATTCCGTAGATACCAGGGAGTGTGTGACCAGCAGGCTTCACGTCGGTGCTACCAAGCGATTCGCCGACTGGTGCAGCGCTCTTGGCGTGTTGTGGAGGCGATGCATGCTCACTCTGCGCGATCGATCGATCGATGTACCACACAGGCATCCGTGGCGATGCGCAGAGCGCTGCGTCACACGGCGCAAGCCACACGATGGGCACGCGCAGCGGCGTGAGCGTGACGCCAAGCGTGCTCGCCAGGCTCGGCGTCCATGCCCCTGCGGTGATGATGAGCGAACCAGCTTCGTACGTGCCGCGATCGGTGCGGACCTGCACTCCATTGGCTGTTTCAGACCATTCAATGACGCGTTCGCCCTCATGGATATCTGCGCCGTGCGCGCGCGCGACGCGAACAGCGGCGGCCACTGCGCGTTCTGGGCGAACGAATCCAGAGCCCGGTTCAAAGAGCGCAGACCAATCATCAGGAATGTTGAACTGCGGGAAACGCGCACGCGCCGCATGTGCGTCGAGCGGCTCGCATGGAACACCGTGTCCAGCGCCGGAAGCGTGCGAACGTCCAACCACTTCGCTACCGGGCGCCCCGATGTACAGAACGCCGGGGCGATGCACGAGCGGAAATGTTGCATCCGCGCCGAACTTGATCGATTCGCGTTCGAGTGCTTCCCACCCCGCGCGCGTACGCAAGAGAAGTGGAACGTAGTCAGGCAATTCGAAGTAGCAATCGCGAATGATGCGGCTGCCACCGTGATGACTGCCAAGGTTGTGCGGTACGGGATAGCGGTCAATCCCCAACACGCGTTCTCCGCGCGACGCCAAGTGCATACACGCCGCCGAACCCATGGTGCCGACGCCGATCACAATGGTGGAATAGGTGTTGGGTTGTTGATTCACGGCAAATACATCACACGCTCAAGTTGCACGAATCCTTCATCGGGCTGGCGACCATCAAGCTCTACGAAGTACTTCTTCATTTCGCCTTGCCAACGGGCGTTGACGTCGGTGGCAGCCATTCCATCGAGCGCGGCCTGCAGGTTGGGAGTCTCAAAGTAACCAACCAACGTGCAGTCTGCGCGATCAAGGAACAATGAATAGTTGTGCCAACCGGTAGCGGAAAGCGCTGCAAGCATCTCTGGCCATACCGCTTGATGACGGGCCACATACTCATCAAGTAGGTCCGGGCGAAGTTTCAGTCGAAAGCAGACTCGTTCCATGTGATTGGCTCCTCCTATAAAGTACGCCGGGCATGCAAAGCGCGATACTCACTACATTTGCCTCGCTGGCGGTACTGACGCTGACGAGCGCTCAGATTGCAACGCCGGGGATCGCGCCGCAAGTAGCCGCAACGCCGCTCGCCGCGCCGCGCGTGCACCGCGCAGCGTTCCGAGACCGCGCGGCCATGGTGCTGATTGATGCAGGAAACGGCGTGTGGTGCGCGTTCAATCCGCGCACTGCTTCGTACGACGTCATCTGGCGCGGCGATGTGGAGTGGCGTGGGAAAGTGCATGATTTCAGCCAAGACACATCGCGTCCGCGCGGTGAAATTCTGCGGGACCGAACGCAGCCCGTGGCGACCACTCCAGATGCGATCCTGCAACCAGGACAGACGATTTCCATGAAATCTGCGAGCGGCGCACGTCTGCCACTCTGGCATTCACTGCTGATTGCATTTGACGAACAAGGCCGCACACCAGTCACAGTGCGCGCTGTTGAGCATGATGGCCGCGAACGATTGCACTTTGAGAGTTGCACGCACGTCACCAGTGATCTTGAGTGGCAATGGAATTTCAAGAGTATGAATGGCCCCGCGCGTCCGGCGTCCATTGAATGGACGAATACGGGAACTGCGCCAAAGCCCCTGCGCGCCATGCGCCTTGAAGGCGAAGAAGTCACGTGGATGGACGGCGAGGGCTACGCACTCACAGTGAATTGGAAGGGATACGAGCTCACGCCTGACGCCGTGCTGCTGCGCTTTGACCTTGTTTCAAAGAATGGAACGCGCGTCGAGGCATCACAGCGAGTGACGGCAAAGGGGAAAGGCGTGCGCATTGAAACCAGCGGTATTCCCGAGGATTACATCTGGTTTTCGACGCTGAGTGATGCGCGCGCGGTCGCCGAAATTGGTGTTGATGATGGAGACGAGAAGTGATGCGCGCATTCGCGGTTTCACTCATATTGTGCGCCACTATGGCACGCGGACAAAGTACCCCACCAACAAACACCATCCCCGGCCTCACACTCTGGGCGTGGCGACTTGAAGGCGATCTCCCACGCTGGCCGCGTGTGGATGATGGCCAAACTCCCAACGCATACCGGGTGGTTGAAAGTGTTGCAGCGATCCGCGACCCGATTGCCGGGGACGACGGTCCACTCGTCGATCACTTCGTTGGCGAACTGCGTGGCTGGATCCGGATCGACACACCTGGTCGCCACATGTTTCGACTCGTCGGTGATGACGGCGCGCGCCTCCTGATTGACGGACGCGAGCTCTATGACACCGAACGTCTTGCCGGATTCGTTGGCGAAGATGGACTTGAACTCACTGCTGGTCTGCATGAGATTCGTATTCCGTTCTACGAAGACGCCGGGAAATTCCTGGTGAGTTTGCAGTGGAGCACGCCGGGCGCGGTTGGGTACACGAACATCCCCACTGACAATCTCCGCACCGAAGCTGGTCAAACATTTGCTACTTCTCCCGGCATCAAGCGCTGGCGTTTCGCGAGCGATGCACGACGCCCGGGTGATGGCACGCCGCTCGCTTCGGCGCATCCGGCGTACCGCCTAGAGAAGGTGCGAACCCCTGATTTCAAGCCGCAAGTGGGCGCGTTGTGTTTCTTGCCTGATGGTCGCCTGGCTTTGGCCGAGTGGCAGCATGATGGCAAAGTGTGGTTACTTTCCAACATGAACGCCGCACAACCAACGCTGCTGGCCGAGGGACTCTCCGAACCGCTCGGCCTGGCATGGGTGAACGGCGCGCTGGTCGTCACGCAACGCGGCGAGATCACGCGTTTAGTTGATACCAGCGCAGACGGCATCTACGACCACGCCGATCGCTACGAGTGCCTTGCAAGCGGATGGCCGCAGAGTGCCAACTACCACGAGTTCACCTTCAACATGGTTTCGTACAAGGATCGCCTGTGGTTCAGTACCAGCGTTCCATTACGCGGCGGGCTCACCAACTATGTGCCCGGTACCGATGGTGACTTCACCACGCCGAACGGTCCGGGCAGCGTGTGGAGCATCGCGCGCAATGGCGGTGATTTGCAGCGCGAGGCTCGCGGATTCCGCACGCCCAACGGCATGGGGCGCGGCATCGCTGGCGATCTCTTTGTGTGTGACAACCAAGGCAGTTGGATGCCTGCCAGTCGCATGAATCACCTGGAAATACGCAGTTCGCGCGATCAGCCGCTGCCCTTCTACGGCCATCAGGAAACCCGCATCGGCAGAGAAACCGCCGAGCCGCCGGTGGTGTGGTTCCCGCACGGAGAGATCGGCAATTCCCCCAGCGAGCCGGTATTGGTGCACGACGGTCCGCATCGCGGACAGATGTATGTGGGCGATGTCACGTACGGCGGAGTGACGCGCGTCTATGCGGAACGCATCACGGGTTCTGATGGAATGGCGCGTTACCAGGGCGCCGTGTTCCCCATGAGTCAAGGCATTGAAGCTGGCGTCAACCGCATGGCGTGGGGTCCAGAAGATGGCGCGCTCTACTTGGGCGGCGTGGGCAGCAACGGAAATTGGAATCACCAGGGTCACACCTTCGGACTTGAGCGACTCGTACCCGCATGGGACGGGCACGCCGGTCCGGATGCTGCGCGCGGCGCGACGTTTGAGATGTTGCGTGTGCAAAGTGCGCCGAAGGGTTTCATGATTACTTTCACTCAGCCAGTCGATGCTGCGGCGGTTGTGGATCCTGCGCACTACGAAGTGAAAAGCTGGCGATACGAACCAACCGAGCAGTACGGCGGTCCGAAAGTTGATGTGCGTTTGCACCAAGTAACGAGCGCAGCGGCATCGCCAGATTCGCGGCAATCACGGCTAGAAATTGCAGATCTTGCGCCCGGCCGCGTCTACGCCATCACTCTGAAGAACATGAAGTCCGCTGAGGGCACCGAGCCTTGGAGCACCAACGTTTGGTACACGCTCAACGCTATTTCTAAGAAGGACATGGCGTTCGAACACTTCGTTGGTTCACCAGTTCCCACCGCCGACGCGCAGTGGCTCTATGACGGCGCAGCGTCACATGCAAGCGCCATGCACATGGCAAAGGATGGAGAGCCATGCGATTGGAAAGTCGAACGTGATGGATCACTCGCGGTGCACACTCCAAAGGACGGCATTGGCGAGTTTGACATCGTCTCGCGCGCCGCGTTCGAGGATTGCTTTGTGCACCTTGAGTGGCTGAGTCCAGCGGGTGGCAATGTCAAGGACGGGCAGCGCAACGGCAACAGTGGCATCAAGTTGATGGAGCGCTACGAAGTGCAAATCATGAACAGCGCACAAGCGCCAGAGCCGCCGCAATTCAATGAAGCAGGAAGCATTTATCGCCAGACGGCGCCCGACGTGAATGCAAGCACGGGCGCAGGCACGTGGCAGAGTTACGACATTTGGTTCACCGCACCGAAGTGGGAAACAAGCACCAGTAGCGGAAGCACGTCGGATGACCCCGCGGCGCCACGCGCACCAAAGACTGCGCCCCGCAAGCAAAAAAACGCGCGCATGACGGTGGTCTGGAACGGCGTACTTGTTCACAACGATGTTGAAGTAAAAGACAAGACCGGGCTCAGCGGCACGGAAACACCGGGACCCGCGCGCATCCTGTTGCAAAGTCACCCAAGCGACGCGGAGGGACCGGTTCGGTTCCGAAACATCTGGGTCACCAGCACGCCAGCGGCGTCAGCGAACGGCGCTGCCCCCATCCGCAACCCCGCCCTCCCACGGTAAGAGATCCACGGGGAAGCTGTCTTCAAGCCCACCCCACACGCGCAATTCCGGAGCGGTGTTCAGTGGATTAGCGTTCCGCACCAACAGCGAACCAAGGTTCACGGCGAGTGACTGCCGAACAAAGATAGTGATGCGCCGACTGGATGGCGGCAGCGCGCGCACCATGGCCGCAAGCCGGAGTGCAATGGAAAGGTTGCCATCAACATCCCCCACCGAAACACTGATCAGGAGATTGCCGGTGGTGCGAGCCAACATGTCATGCAATGCACTGCCGAGCGCATCTGAATCTGCACTCTCATGAATGAGGTGCGGATCAAACTGCGCGCACGCTTGCGGAAAGTTTGCCTTGACCCGCGCCCACGCGCGCTCTGGATGCATGTCCATGAGGTTGATACGGCGCGGCTTCACAGGCGCGGGTACGGTGGCTGCCGCGAGCATGGCCAAGAATGCTGCGGCGGATTCACCCAGGCCAACCATCAGCACTTCTTCAATCTGTTGCGGCGCGGCGGGCACGGTTCCGGACCACACGGCCAGTGCTTGGCGAGCAGCCATTTCATCGGGGCAAAAGACACGAACATCCAGGCAGTAGTGGCGCCACCGATCGCTGGTCTCCACCGCGTGATTGAGTTGCTCAGCACATTCCGGCGAATCAATGCGAACGTGCACCGTCGTTCGCCGCGAAGGGGTGGCATGCAGTGCTTCCGAGCAGCGCACCAACGCCTCCAGGTTGCGCGAATCACCATCGCCAACGATCACCACATCATCGGCGTGAGCAATATCAGCCTGACGCAGGCAGCGCTGAGTAATGGCATGCACCTGCAGCACCATCAATGCACCAAGCGGATGGACAAGCGTGCTTGGCGTTCGCTCCGTGCGCAGGTGCGTGAGTAGCACGCCGCGACCGATGGACGCGTGGTACGCAAGAATGTCGTCCGCGATCCAATGCGCGGCACGACCATCGCCAATGAGAATCACCCGTCGGCGACTCGGCCAGAGGTGGCTACGAATCGTGGTGCGCAATCGGTCGTACGCACCACCTGCAAGCAAGCGAAAGAGTTCGAACGCAAACATGATGGCGGCGATGGTGGCCAACACCTGCGCGGCGATCGGCATCCAGTCCATGAAACTGGCGACGGAGCCCGCGACCGCACCAAGCGGATCTTCATTGAGTGTTAAGAGGCGACCAAGTCGGTAGACGAGCCGCCATTTTTCTTCCGGGTGTTCCACCAGGATCCATATCGAGTACAGGACGATGGCGATCACATCAGCAATCGCACCAATCATCGGCGGCTGAATGCTCCAGTGCCGATGCGTAGGCAGATGCTGGTAGCCCCGGCGATGGGCGGGAGCGGGGGGCGCGCTCAGTAAAGCGGAAGTGAGGGCGCTTGATGACGAGGTCGACGAGCTCATAAGTGGTAGTCGAGCAGAAATACGGTCGAGAAGTGAGCATCGGTGCAGCGGCGCACGCCAACGAATGCCGTCTTTGCCCTTTGCCCAACCCCCCCACCCCCCTAAACTCCGTCCATGCGTATCGCCACCATCGCGACCGGCATTCTTCTCGCCGTGATCACCATCGAGCCGGCATTTGCCGTTGCTCCGCCAGCCACCAACGCGCCCGGCGGTCCCGCGCTTTCCACGCCAATGTCTACGCCGAGCGGTGCTCGTTCACCCGCCCGTGCGCGACCCACGCGCAAGGGTTCCATGACGCGCCGCGCGCCGCGTGCGATTGAGCCGGCCGTCGCCACTGCACCGAACACGAATTCGCCCGCAAACGCTCCCAACGTTCCAACCGTTCCCACCACACCATCCACGCCCGGCGAACTGAACACCACCACGGCGAACGACACGAACTCTGCTGCAACTCCAGTCAACATTGCCGCCGTGCTCGCCAGCATTCTGGCCATGCCAGAGAACGCCAGCTTCCGCGCCTGGTACGAATCGCCGCACGAATTCTCAGCGCCGCGCGCTCGCTTCCGCAACATCGCTTTCGTCGACTGGACTGATGATCAGTCATGCATCGTTCGCCGCGATGCTGACAACAAATTCATGCGCGCCGGCTGCGCGCCCGCTGCGTTCCGTATCCCGTCCGCCATCGACACCGCGCGTGCCGATGCGCTTGAGCGCCACTTTGGATTCCCATCTGCCGCTTTGGAAACAATCGCCTACCGCCAAACTCCGGGCGCCCTTGCCGCCATTGAACAAGCCGTCACGCAAACATTGGCGCAACACGGCATCACTTGCACGGTTGATGGAATTGCCCCCGATCACCAGTGGATTCTTGACCAATCCGCGCCCGCCGTGCGCGGCGTTGCCATTGACATCATCAACGCCTACTGGAACAACCCGCGCACGCAGCCAACCGCTCGGCAAAGTATCGAAGCACTCACAAGCTACGTACAAAACGCGATTCCGTATCACAAAGTTGATGATCAACGCAACGACCTTGTTGATGACGGCAAGACCCGCTGCGGCCTGCGCACTCCCGCCGAAGCGCTCCTTGAAGGCGGTGACTGCGATACCAAGAGCCTGCTTCTTGCAACGCTGATCCGCAGCATCGACAGTGACACCCCGCTCGCACTCGTCTACTGCATGAACGGCAATACGCCGCACATGATCCTTGCGATCGGCTGCAGCACGAACCCCGGCGAGCAATGCATCACCGTCAACAACACCCCAATGGCGTTAGTGGAATCGACTTCGGATTGGGACATCGGACACGTTGGTTCAACGGTTGCGATTGATGATGCGGAGGCGGTGGCGTTGCGGTGACTTTGTGTGGGGTGAAGTAAAACCCCTCACACCACCACCACCCCGCGCGGGCACGCCACACCAACGCGTATCCCCGGCACACTCCCCTGACGGACATCCAGTGAGCGGCAATTCACCGCATCCAGCGCCCGGCGCACGCGCTCTGGATCCGGGTGCACAACCTCCATCCAATCAAGACGCGCGCCCTGCGGCGCAGCAATGCTTGGATGCGCGCTCCAGCCCCAGTCAATCAGCCACGGCACGCATCCATCCAGCGGCCGCACCGGCGGAATCGCTATTTCCCAGCTGATTTCCGTGCCGTCCGCACGCATCCGCGAACCCGCCGTGACGCGCCCAAGATCAACGCCCGCATGCAGCGCCGCCGTCAGCAATGGATCGATCGTCCGCGAATGCAACATCCACGTGGTGAGTCGCGGCGTGGCCGTCAGCCATGCTTCATGCGCGGCACCATCAGCTGCGCCTGCACTTGCACCTGCGCCCATCCCAAACAACGCGCGTCCCGCAACGTTCGCACGCCCCGCGCTCGGCGCGTTTGGATCCGGTGCCAAGAGCTCCAAGTAACGCTCGCGCCCCAATGACATCAACGCGTTGTGCGTGCCCCACTGTGGATGCGCACCGCCACGCACCGGCCGTACACCGAACGTGCGCTCCGCCCATGCGATTCCCGCGTCAAGGTCAGCGCACGTGAACACCAAGTGATCGATGTCTGCTGGAAGTGCCATTATTTCTTTGCGTACTCAAACACGCCGCGCCCGCTCTTATCTCCAAGCCGACCCGCCTGCACCAACTGCCGAAGCATTGGGCATGGGAAGAACTTCTGGTCGCCAAGCTCGCGGTACAAGACCATCATGATGTCGTGACACACGTCAAGCCCTATGAAATCAGCCAAACGCAGCGGGCCCATTGGGAAATTGCAGCCGAGCTTCATGATCTGATCGATGTCCTCCGGCTTGGCAACGCCTTCCATGCATGCGTAGAACGCCTCATTGATCATGGGCATCAACACGCGGTTGGAAACGAAACCCGCACGGTCATTCGCGGGCACCGGCGTCTTTCCCATGGCAATGGAAAGCGCAATCGTGCGCTGCGTTGTTTCATCACTGGTAGCAAGTCCCTTGATCACTTCCACCAGCGCCATGATCGGCACCGGATTGAAGAAGTGCATGCCGATCACGCGGTGCGCGTCCGCGCCAACAGCGCTCGCAAGATCCGTGATGCTGATGCTCGAGGTGTTGGTGGCCAACACCGCGTGCGCTGGGAATGTTGCCGCCATCTCCTTGAAGATCTTCTTCTTGATCTCCACGTTCTCAGTGGCCGCTTCAACAGCCCAGTCCGCGCTCTTCGCCTCGGACATGGTGGCAACGTATGAGATGCGCTTCGCCGCAGCGTCCGCGTCCGCCTGCTGCATCTTGCCCTTCTCCACCGCGCGCGCCAGCGTCTTCACGTGGTAGGCCTTGGCCTTCTCCAACTGCGCCGCACTCAGGTCCACCTGGAACGCAGCGATGCCCGCCTGCGCGGCAGTGAGCGCGATGCCGGAACCCATGGTCCCGGCTCCGATGACGGCGATGGTCTTGACTGGCGTAGGGGCAGAGGTATTCATGGGGCGCGAATGGTAGATCCCGCCACCGTTTGAAAAATAGACCAATAACTGACGTAATCTCGAATTACTCGCTTGCCCCCGCGGCACATCCGGGCAACCATATACCTGCATGCCGATCCTCACACTTGCCGTCAGCAGCCTCTTGCAGGTCTGCCTTGCTGGTTCCGCTGTTGGCCCCGCCGACGCGCCAGCTCCAGTGTGGGTGTTCTTCAAGGACAACCGCGCCACGCCGGCCTCCATCGCCGACACCGCACTCACGCCGCGCGCCCTCGCGCGCCGCGCGCTTCGACGCACGCTGCCGGGACTCTTTGATATTCACGACGTGCCGATGCCAGCAACACGCGCCACCGCCGTGACCGGCACCGGAGCTCAGTTGCGCACGCAAAGTCGTTGGCTGTGCGCAGTCAGCGCCATGGCAACGCCAAAGCAAATCGAAGCACTGCGCGAGTTGCCGGATGTCACACATGTGGAAGCGGTTGGACGCGGTCGCGCTGGTTGGCAAGACGAACAGGAAGTGCCACCACCGGAAGGATGGGCCGCCAGCATCAGTTACGGAGCGGCCGAACCGCAATTGACGCAGATCGATATCCCCCGCCTGCACGCGCGTGGATACACCGGCACTGGCATGGTGATCGGTGTTCTTGATACCGGTTTCAATCGCGTCCATGAAGCGTTCAACAACCCGGCGCATCCGCTGCGTGTGATCGCTGAGTGGGACTTCATCAATAACGATGGAAACACTGGAATTCAGATTGGCGACAACAGCGAACAACATAAGCACGGCACCTGGATTCTTGGAACGATGGGCGCGTATCTGCCCGGCGCCATGGTCGGTGCCGCATACGACGCGGAGTTTGTGCTCTGTAAGACAGAGGACGTTCCCACCGAGACGCCCATCGAAGAGGACTACTACGTTGCTGGGCTGGAATTCATCGAATCACACGGCGCCGATGTGGCTACTAGTTCACTCGGATACATCGATTGGTACACGCAGGCTGACCTCAACGGCAATACCGCAGTCACCACGGTGGCTGTGAATGTGGCAACAGCCAACGGCGTGGTGTGCTGCACCGCCGCCGGAAACGCTGGTCATGACGCCGACCCCACCACCAGCACTATCGGTGCACCAGCCGATGCATACAACGTGATCACCTGCGGTGCCGTGAATGTCACTGGTGGGATCATTGGCTTCTCATCAAGCGGCCCCACCGCTGATGGGCGATTGAAACCCGAACTGATGGCGTGCGGCTTGAACACCGTCACCGTGAACTCCACCAGCGTCACTGGTCTCTCAGGCGTGAGTGGCACCAGCCTGAGCACTCCACTGATCGCCGCAGCGGCCGCGTGCATCTTGCAAGGCCGTCCGGACTACGGCGTAGCGGAGATTCGCGAAGCGCTGTTTGCAACGGCATCGCGCTCCGATGCTGCGGGCTTGCACCCGGATCCACTCTTCGTGGAAGGGCATGGAATCATGCGTGCATACGCAGCCGCGGCCCGCGGCCTACGCACTGCTGACCTCAATTGGGATGGTTTCGTCAACGGTATCGATCTCGGATTGATGCTCGGGCAGTGGGGGCAAACTGGAGTCCCCGGAACTGTGTTTGGCGATGTGACACTCGATGGTGTTGTCGGAGGCGCCGACATCGGCGGGTTGCTCGGTCAGTGGTGAACGCAACGCGCCACCCGGCTCGACTACCCTGCCCCGCATGATTATTGCGATCGCCGCATCGTGCGCTCTGTCCGCCATCACCGTCTTCGCCATTGCTGCTGATTCAACGATCGCGCCGCCAGCTGTTGCCGCCGCGACGCCGAACGCACCCAGCGAAGACGTGGTGATTCGCGCTGCCTTAGCGCTGGTATCGCCATCGCCGCGCAGCGCGTCCCGTTCGCTGATCCGCCGCGATCCGATTGAGGCGCAGTTGGTGGCTGGCACGTTCGTCACACCGAAGGTGGGCGACATCCCGGTGCCTACCACTCCTGTAGCGCCACCTGCAACGGGCGGAACGACACCACCG
>Ga0209296_1003149_pt1 | contig 11337 bp, 11 predicted proteins | sample S_130206_EF_Meta_FD_187319 | JGI IMG/M metagenome (GOLD analysis project Ga0209296, IMG submission 187319) | Freshwater microbial communities from Lake Simoncouche, Canada to study carbon cycling - S_130206_EF_MetaG (SPAdes) (version 2) | ecosystem: Environmental > Aquatic > Freshwater > Lake ...
TCAGATCAAGTCAAAGCAGGCATTCATAACTTTAAAAGGTTCGGGGCGCTTAATTCCATCGACTCTCTTTCTGGCGGTGATATTAGCAAGTGGAATTTGGTTGTTATGTTACCTATGCAAGATGTGGTTATGAAGCTGAAGATGAATCAGGAATCGAACCGATATCAGTTAGCAATGGAAAAAATTGCAAAAGAACGAAATGACAGATTAAATAAACGAAGATCATGAAAAGACTAAAACAATTCTTTCAATTTACTTGGGCATTCATGCAGAATAAGCCTGTTAAGTTTGTTCCTGAAAAATCAAAGGTGGATTTTGAAAAGGAGCGAATCGAATTACTAAGAAAAGAGGCAATCAGGATCAAAGAAAAGAAATCACAATTTACATCTCGTGAACGTGCAAAGATTATGGACATTTATAATTTATTGGTTAAAGAGGGCAAAGCACAGGCAGTATGATTATAACTGATGAATTAAACCATAAGATTCTGAACTTGGAAATGGGAGCAAGACTTTATGTTCATTCAAGCATTTCGGTGTTAAGAATTAAAGGTGGTTGGATTTATGAGTATTGGAGTAAGAATGGAAGTGATACCTTTGTAACGGCAACTTGTTATGTTCCAAACACTATCAAACTATGAGGATTGTTAATGTAATTCGGGATTGCTTTGATTCAATGACTGTTTTAAAGTCATTTATAAACGAACCAAGAGGTGCAGCAAATCAGTTAACTGATAACACCGAACTGCCATTCTTAATCTTAAACAGACCAATTGAAATGCCTTATGAATATTTGGCAAACAATGTTCAAGAGGTTTATGATATTCTTTTGATTTACGGGCATAAAAATGCAAATACTGATCTTGGTCAATCTCAGGACTCAAACGATCTAGAAATTGAGATAATGAGGCAACAGGCAAAGATTATGATATTGAACCTTGATCGTCATGTTGATGTTCGTGAGGTTCGTGTTACGCAGCCTGTCAAAGATTACATTGATGGATTCGATGTTAATGCAGCAGGGGTGTTTCAATATCTGAGAATCACATTGCTTCCTCCATCTCCTGATGTCTGTGCAACACTTCCAGTTCCATGATAGCCTTCGATCCCGAAATACTCAAATCATTTGCTGATAAGACTGTTTTCGACATTAGGCAGTCAATGGATGTTTCGGGTGTAACTGCATCGGGTAAATTTAATCGATCACTAGAATCAACAGTAAGTTCAAATGAAGTTGTAATTACTGGATTGAAATATGCAGGTGCAATTGAGTCAGGTCGTAAACCATCGTCAGGTGGAACAGGAATACTTCGGGCATTGATTCGGTCATGGATAGATGATAAGGGGATAGTTCCAACAGGAGGCATAAGCAAAGATTCATTGGCTTACTTAATTACTCGCAAGATTCATCAGGATGGGACAAGGCTTTATCGTGGGACAGACTATTACGGAAGATCGAAACCATCACGAGTAATTGAAGGAGTTGTTAAGGATGGAAGGATTGAACAACTAGGATCAGAGTTGATGTTAAATTTTGTTAAACAAGTTAAATCAGAAATCTTCAATGGCAATAATTCAAACAGTTGATCTTTTACAACTCGTAACTGATGAGGTAAGTCCTGCAATCGAATCATCATGGGTTGCAGTTAACAATCCTGTTTACGTTGAATACCTGAGAAGGGATTTTAGATTCACGAATGCATCTTACTCTGGTGGTTCATTTTTAAGAATGATCTTTACATCAGCACCAATTGGTGTTGCTGTTGGTCATTCTGTTTATATTGGATTTGAAGGAGTATATGAAGGGGCAGCAATTGTAACTGATGTTAGCGGAACAGACGTAACAGTTGATGTTGAGGTTGATTTGACTGGAGTAATTGGAATTGATGCCTACATGAATGATAATACTTTGCGTGAGAATTACTTTATTGATTTAAATATTTCTGAACCAACAAACACGACTGCACTTGCAACATTAAAGGCATCACCAAACACAGCAGGTGTAATCGGAATTGATATTTCATCGGCACTTCAAACATTTGTCAGCAATACTGATTCACTTGTTTTGGAAGTTGCTGATACTTCCGTTCAAGATACCAACTCAACTATATCATTTGTTTATTCAGTTAAGGAAAATTGGAATGGTTCAAGCAATTCATTTGTTTTATTGAGCGAAACACATTATGGAGTTAATGGAGCATTCCAACTTCAAGCACAGTACAATGGAAATTATGCAGAATATTATTTGGATATCTACAATGAAAACAAAAAGATTCCACGTGATTTCGTAAGACCAAAATATTTTGTAGGTTATCCGTTTGATATTTCATTCATCTTCCCTACTGACCTTGATCTTGTTCCAATGACATCGGAGGCAGAACATTTTGCAGGTGATGTTTCGGTAGGTACTGACACTTCAACTGTTACAGCTACAAACAAAGGATCATTGTGCAGGATTTATCCAAACATTGATGTTAACATTTCGCCAGGTGATACTGTAACCTATGTTGCCCACAAACTTACGTCTAACGATGCACAGGTAAGCGAGGATTTATTTATTGACATTGTTTATCCTGATCAATCTGGATGCAATGGAATATACATTGAATGGCTTGGTAAGTTAGGCAATCGTTCTTATTACCTATTCAACGATAAATCAGAAGAATCATTATTGGTTAATGGAGGTGATACATTTGAGTACGCATTCAATAGAATTTCTGATCTTGAGCAGAGGTCTGATTTCTTTAGTAAAGATGCTACACAGCTATTTAAATGTGGAGTAAGCGCAATATCACGAAACGACATTGAAGGTCTTAAATCACTTCTTACATCGGTTAAGGTATCGGTAATAACTGCTGATGGTTTGGGATGGAAAAGAACAGGAATACTTATTGCTCCCGGTACATTTGTTATTGGTAAATTAGCCGATAATACTTTCAATCTTGAATTTGCATTTAGTTATTCCAGACAATTTAATCAATCGGCATGATAAAGGTTATTGTAAATGATTATGAGATTGAATTGTTTTCAGATACTGTGGTGGCTCTGTCAAAGAAATGTGCTACAATCGGTAATCTTCAAAACAGATATAGTTCATTTACTAATAAGTTTAATGTTCCTAAAACAAGATCAAATCGGTCTGCTCTTGGCATAAGTCAGTTCCAAGATAATTCAGGAACACCTTATTCACCATTAAATGGAAAGATTATTTCTGATGGAATCGAAATTGCTTCGAATGTAACAGTTATTATTGAATCAGTATCAGATAGTATTTCGCTTTCAATTCGTGCAGGTAATGGAAGTTTATTTGATAGATTTAATACCACTTACCTGAGTGATGTTGATACTTCTGATTTGGATAGGTATTGGAATAGGGCAAGTATATTAAGTGCTGTTACGAATGATTGGACTGATGGGATAATATTTCCAATTTGTCAGACAGGAAATCAAAGTTTGATTTTCAATACGATTCAGATTAAAGGCATGATACCTTTTGTATTCTGCAAAAATCTATTTGAGCGCATAGCTTTAATGTTCGGGTACACTTGGACAGGATCAACTTATACAAATGATCAATTTGAAAAATTACTGATTGCAATTTCAAGTTTGAATATCTCTCAGAGGTTTGCGGATCAATTCAAGACTACTGCTAGTGCAGATCCTGCTACTTATATTTCAATCGGTGGTGGTAATGATACGGAGCAGTATGTTGGATTAACTTCTATTTATGATCCATGGTCTTTGCTTAACACAACAAATCTTCCACCAAATGTTGATAGTTACAAGATTCCTGTTCCGGGAACTTATCTACTTCAGTTTGATTATGATATTACTGTTGAGCATTTAAATTCAGTTGGAGCAGCCTTTCTTGATTTTACAGCAGCAGCAACAGGAACTATTGCTGCAATAACAACTGTTGACCTTACTCCAACACTTCCTGATGTACCTCAGAATTTCACAGGAACATTAAGCATTGAATTTACATTTGATACTATACTTGATAATAATTCAATTTTAACAGCAAATGCTTTTTCTTATTTGTCTTATTTATCAGGCGCGGATGCAGGTTCAACATTTACGATTAACTCAGGTCAATTCAGAGTCCAAGAAATTGCAGCACCTGAAACACATTTTAACAGACCTATTTCAATTGCTGATCATTTGCCCGACTGGACTATTGGAAAATTCGTTAAGGAGGTTGGAAATATATTTGGAGCAATTTACGATGTGGATGAATACACGAAAGAAATTGAGATTACAAGACTTGATGAAATTTCAACAAATAAAAATGAGGCATTAGATTGGAGTGATAAATTAGATTTGTCAAAAGAAATACTGGTTACATTTATTGCAGCAGGAATAGGTCAAACAACTACACTTCAATGGAGTGAGTTTCTTTTGTATTCATACAATCTAAATGTAGCAAATGATCAGTTGCCCGATAATACAACTTACATAAAATCAGAGGCGGATTATTCCATTTCAGCAATCTTGGGACTTCAAACAATTCCTGTTATGAGTTTTGATGTTTGGGATTTTGACAATAGTAGAATTGTAATGGATGACAATGCAAGGTTCGGGATGCTTGGTAGTAATCCCGGCACATCATATATTGGAAACGCATTCGTAGGAACAACAAGCCCTTTCCCATTTGCTTACTTTGATTACTCAGGATCAGAACATTCATTGGATTGGGGTATATTGTTTTCAAGGTATTTCGATTCATTGTTAATTCCAATGACTGATAAGATTCAACGTGTTACTTGTTATGTTAGATTGAACGATGTGGACATTCAGAAATTCAAGTTTAAATATCCAATCTTCATTCAGCATTTTAATCGTTATTTTTACGTGGACGAAATAAGCGAGTACACAGGCAAAAATCAATCTACTAAAATCGTGTTAATGGGTATCTGATGGCAAACGAAACTACTGAAATTCTAAGGCTTGTACTGGATGCAGATCAAGCAATCAAGAAAACTGCTGACCTTAAAAAGCAGCGAGATTCACTTGCTGATACTAACAAGGTTCTGACTATAACTGAAGGTAAGAATTCAGAGGCAGTATTGAAGAATGATGCAGCCATTAAGATTCTGAATCAAGAAATTGCCAAACAGACAAAGGAAACAAATAATCTTGTTAAGGCTCAATTAGCTGCTGAAGGTTCGAATGATCAACTAAAGGCTCAACTGTCAATTCTTACTGCTCAATACAATGCACTAAGCAAGGCAGAGCGTGAAACATCTGTTGTTGGTCAGGCATACGCTGACCAGATAAATGTTATCACACAAGAATTAAAAGGAACAGAAGGGGCAATCGGTAATTTCAGAAGGAATGTAGGTGATTACGAAGGATCAGTAAAAAGGGCAGGCACTTCATTAATAGATTTAAAAGCAAAATTAACTGATCTTCAAAAGACAGTTCAAACACTTGACATCAATACTCAGGAGTTTAAGGATGCCAAAGATGAGGCAGCGAATCTTGGATTACAAATTGGTCAATTAGAAGGCAAGATTGATGAGTTCGGAAATAAAGAACCAAAGAATCCTGCAAAGAAAGCATTTGAGGATACTGTTGCAACTGCTGTTACTTTAGGCTCAACTTTAGAACTAGTTAATCTTGCGTTCTCAGATAACGAAGATGTGCAGGCTTCGGTAGCTGAATCTTTAAAAGCTATTGCAATTGCTCAACAGTTGGCGAACATTGCAAAGGAAGCAGGAGCAATTCTTGATACTGCGGAACTTATTAAGAAATCCGCATTAGCTGCAGGCAATTTTATCTTAGCAGGTTCAACAACAGTATTAACTGGAATCACAACTGCATTTGGTGTTGCATCTGGAATAGCTTGGGCAATCGCAACACTAGGAGTTGCTGCATTGATAGCAGGTATTGTTTTGCTTGTTGCAAACTTTGACAAGGTGTTGAATGCAGTAACTGATTTTCTTGGTTTGACATCCGAGCAAGATAGGGCTGCGAATACATTAAATGAATCCTATGCCGCACAGATAGTTGTTTTAGATGGAATAATTGAAAGAGAAAAAAGTAGAGGTGATATTGTTCAAAGACAATACGACAGGCAAATAAAACTTTTAAAATCACTAGGGCTTGATACTCTTGCTGTTGAAAAAGAAAAAGGAAAAGCATATCAACAGACATTGCTTGCTCAAAATGCTGCTGCACAAAAGGAGGCTGACATAATCAAGAAATCAAATAAAGGAACTGCAAAACAATATGGTGATCTTTTAAAATTAATTCAAGAAAACAATATAGCAATTCAAGATTCCAAAGACGAAATAACTATTGCAGAAAATGAAGCAAACTTAAAGCGAGTTGAAGAAGAAAAAAAGACAAGTGAGAAATTATCGGCTGCACAAAAATCAGCAAATGATAAATTGAAAGAAGCACAAAAGAAATATCAGGAAGATATCAAAAGTCTTAACGATGAATTTCTTTTAAATGATAGACAACGACTTGAAAAATCATTTACAGATAAACTTGCTGTAGTTAAAGGTAATGGTGAAGAAGAAGTAAAATTACGTGCAGCAATTGAAAAGGCAAAGAAAGAAGCATTAGATGTATTTGATGCTGAATCTGCTGCTTCTCAATTAGCAAGAGAACAAAAGAAAAAAGATGATATTCTAGCAGTTCAATCAGAATTATTTAATGCTCAACAAAGTTTCCTTACAAAGCAACTTGAACTTGATCTGGCTGCTGTTGATTTATCGGTAGCAACTGAGAAAGAAAAGGCAGCTAAAAAATATCAGATTCAATTAGCATCACTTGAAGAACAATTGGCACTAGCTAAAGAGTTTGTAGGTGCTGATGGAATTATAACCAAGGAAGAACTTCAAGGCATCACGGCTATTGAACAAGCAATTTCAAAGGCTAAACAAGATGCAACAAAAAAGGGAGATTCAACATTTGGTGCTGCTGTTGGATTATCAAAGGATGATGTAGATGCACTTGCAACTTCAATTCAACAGATATCTCAAAATGTTTCAGCAATTCAAGGTGCAATAAATGACTCTTATGTTGCTAGGCTAGCAAACATTGATTCAACACAAAAAGCAGAAACAGATGCTATCAATGCAAGTACATTATCTGAGGCAGAAAAGAAAACAAAGATTGATAAATTAAACAGGGACACGGCAAAGAAAAAGTATGATCTTGAACTAAAACAATTCAACACGAACAAAGCATTTCAAGTTGCACAAACAATAATTGCAGGAGCGCAAGGAATTGTTGCTGCATTTCAATTAGGACCAATTGCAGGGGCTATTGCTGCTGGTGTTATATCAGGTGTTACATTGGCTCAGTTAAGCATAATTCAAAATTCAACACCACCAACACCACCATCATTTGCAGGAGGAGTAGTTGGTATGATGGGAGAAGGAAATGGAACAAGTGATTCAATACCGGCATATCTTTCACGAGGTGAATCTGTGATTACCGAACGAGGTACAAACTTGTCTGAACAAATTAATCCCGGTTATCTTGCGTGGTTGAATAAACCAAATAAGTTTGCTACAGGACTTGATCCAATTCAAAGTAGTTTTATCCCACCTCAATCGGTTGATGTAGGTCAGCAGATACGGGAGGCAATATCAGGACTTACAATTGTAACTAAAGTAACTGACATTGATAAGGCTCAAATTGATAGAAGGCAAGTAAGGGATGTATCTGTGATATAATGGGCAGGCTTGAACAAATTACCGAATTAACTAAATCAGGTCAATTAACTGATCTTTTTCGAAATGGATTAATCGGTTACAAAACGTTACTTTACAGAGATATTTATTTTAGTGTTGAGGTAAACATTGCACTTGGATTTTCTCAAGTTCAATCTGTTTCCAATGTTGCGGATGAATTTGGAGTTTCTGAACGTACAGTTTGGAGAGCAATTAAATTTATGAAAGAATGACAATCGGAATTATAACACCACATCAAGATTCAAAGCGCAAAATGTTCTTGGATAGATTACGCTTTTATATTGAACGTCAAACACTAAGACCTGACCATTGGATTATAGTTGATCACAAAGAAGATGTTTTGGCAAAAGACCTAACAAAGCGAATCAGAATAGGATGCGAAGAAGCAATTGAACTTGGATGTGATGTGGTGTTGATTATGGAGGATGATGATTGGTATTCTCCAAATTACATTAAATCAATGATTGAGTTTTGGGAGATACAAGGCAAGCCTGAAATATTTGGATGCGATAAAACTACTTATTATCACATTAAGCAAGGGCAATTTGTTGAGTTAGATCACCCAAATAGGGCAAGTTTAATGCACACTTTAATTTCAGCAGAGGGAATTAAAAAGATTAATTTTCCTGAAGATTCATTTGTATTTCTTGACATTGAAATTTGGAAGCAATTAAAGGGTGAAAGATTCAGAACATTACCACCGATCGCAGTTGGAATTAAACACGGCATCGGATCAACAGGTGGCAAAGGACATTTGGAAACATTCAAAGGATATCAACCTGATCCTGAATTTAAAAAACTCAGACAACTGATTGGTGATGATTCTGATTTTTACATTAATATTTTCCATCCTGAAATCAAGAAAAGAAAAACCATTGCGATTGTTACGGGAGTTTGGAAACGTCCAGAGGTATTTGAAATGTTTGCAAAGGGTATTGATCATTTAATTAAGAACTCTGATTTTAATTATCATGTGATTGTTGCAGGATCGGAAGGTGAACGATCACGAAAGATGGTTGAATCAAAAGGTTATATTTATTTGGAAGTGCCGAACACACCACTTGCAGCTAAGATGAATGCAACAACTATCAAGGCAGGACAATTAGGTTGCGATTACGTTCTTTGTCTTGGTTCTGATGATGTGATTTCACCTGAGTTGATGAATGTTTATTCAAAAGAAATTGAAAAGGGAACTGACTTTATCGGAGTAACTGATTTTTATTTTTACGATACGACAACTAACAGGGCTGCATATTGGGGAGGTTATATTGATGCTAGAAGATTAATGCATACGGCAGGAGCAGGAAGATTGATTTCATCCAGATTAATGGTAAAATGGAACTGGCAGCCGTGGGAAAACAAACACAGTCATATCTTGGATAATTCAGTTCAAGAAAAGTTAAAGTTAACACCTCATTCATCTGCTTCGATTTCATTGAAAAAGAATAATGTTTTTGCGCTAGACATTAAATCTTCTGAAAACATGACTCCATTCCAACTTTGGGAAAACACTCATTACATAGATTTAAACGAAATAAAAAAAGCAATGCCTTATGTGTGGTATAGCAGGGATATTTAGCAAATCACTTGAACCTGAATTATATCATAAGGACATAGCAACTCTTATGATGGACAAACAAGTTCACAGAGGGCAAGATCACTTTAGCGTTAAGATTCATGGTGCTGTAACTGTTGCATTTAATAGACTTGCTTTAACAGACATTGATAAACAGCAGCCATCTGATAATAGTTGGATTGTTTATTTAAATGGTGAGATTTATAATTACAAAACATTTGGATATACAGGATCTGAGGTTGAGGTTATTGCAAAAGGATTACGTGATTATGGATTAAATTTCATTAATGAACTTAATGGAATGTTTGTGATTGTCGCAATTAAAGGTGATCAAGTTTACATCATACGTGATCGTTTCGGAATTAAACCTATCTATTATTGGGAGAGGCATGAAACAATTGTTTTTGCTTCAGAATGCAAAGCAATAGTTGGTCATCCTGAATACATCACATCATTAAATAATAATGTAGCAAGGCAATGGTTGGTGTTTAATAATGTTTTGACAAATGAAACATTATTTTCAGGAATTAAAAAACTTGAAAAGGGTACTATTTGGAATTTAAATAGTGGGAATAAAAAGAAATATTGGAGTTGGAATTTCGAACCTACTCAAATGGATTTTAATGAGGCAAAAAACACAGTCCTAAATTTATTGAATGAATCAATGGTCGAAAAATACAGATCAGATGAGGCAGGAGTATTTGTTTCTGGAGGTGTTGATTCAAACATAATTAGAAATCTATTTAGTGAACTTCCAACTTATACTGCTTGCTTTGATTCGGGTGATGAAAGCGAATTGGCTCGTTTGTTGGCAAATGATAAACACACGGAAATTTACTTTGATGGAATTTATAAACTAGATAAGACCATTTATCATCTTGAAGATTTACGAGTTGGAGCAAGTTTTTCAAATTATGGATTGTATGAATATGCTTCCAAAACAGGATGTAAGGTGATTTACGATGGAACAGGATCTGATGAATTATTCGGTGGTTATCCGTGGAGGTATTCAATTGCGGATTATTATTCAGTAGTTAATCGAACTGGTGTTGAAGATGAATATTGCAAAGGACTTTTCAATGAGTTATTTCCTGAAGATACTTTGGAGAATCGTTTTAAATTTGATGCTGAATATTTCTTGGAAGGTGTTTTGTTAGTCGGTGATAAACTTGGAATGGCTCACACGATTGAAGGTAGATATCCATTTCTTGATAATGATCTTGTTGATTTTTGTTTGAAATTACCTAATGAGTTTAAGAATAATAAATTACTTTTGAAAGAGGCATTTCGTTCTATCATTCCAAATGAAATTCTTGATGGAAAGAAAAAAGGTTTTAGTTCTCCAGATTATTTTGAAGGTGAAGGAAACCAAGCAAGAAAATGGAGCAATGCAGCATTAACTAAATGGAAAGAAATTTATGAACCATCCTGATCATTCAATCTACGAGCAAAGTTTTGATTTTGACGAATCAAATAAGATACACCCAACTGCAATCATTTACCCAAACGTAACGATGGGGCAAAATAATATTATTGGTGCATACTGCGTAATTGGTTCAAATGGTGAAATAAGAGGCATGCAAGAATTTGAAGGTCGTGTTGAGATTGGAAGCGGAAATACTATTTCAGAATTAGTTACAATTCAAAGACCTGCTGCTGCTGACAAGAAAACCATTATCGGTAATGATAACATCATAATGGCTCACACTCACATTGGTCATGATGCAGTAATAGGTAACAACTGCGAACTGTCAACAGGGACAATTGTCGGAGGTTATTGCCATATTAATGATGGGGCAAAAATCAAACTAGGTGTAACAATTCGAAACAGAAAGATTATTGGTCGTGAAGCTGTTGTCGGAATGGGAGCAGTAGTAACTAAAGATGTTGATCCGGGAATTACTGTTGTGGGTAATCCTGCTAAAATATTAATCAAATGAAACTATGTTTCGCTTACACAGTCTTTAACGGGTTTGAATTATTGCAAGGTAGCATCAACCAAATTAAAGATCATGTTGATGAAATAGTAATTTGCTTTCAAGATGTTTCCAAT
>Ga0209296_1003158_pt1 | contig 11311 bp, 19 predicted proteins | sample S_130206_EF_Meta_FD_187319 | JGI IMG/M metagenome (GOLD analysis project Ga0209296, IMG submission 187319) | Freshwater microbial communities from Lake Simoncouche, Canada to study carbon cycling - S_130206_EF_MetaG (SPAdes) (version 2) | ecosystem: Environmental > Aquatic > Freshwater > Lake ...
CGGGCCCTTGGTCGCCGAGTTCTTGATAAGGCCCATGATCTGTATTGTCTTGCCGAGGCCCATCTCATCGCAGAGGAGACCGCCGTCGCGGGTCTGCATCCACTTGATGCCGGTGATCTGGTGCTGCTTGTACTCGAAGTCTGGCCAAAGCGGTTTAAGCTCTGCGCTAGTAAGCTTAGTGACCGTAAGCTTGGCGGTGGTAAGCTCTGCGCTAGTAAGCCTCGTAGAATCAATCATTGCGGATAGGGGTAAAAAATAAGGACCACGGGCCTAAAGTCAATTTTACTTGAGCCTCATCAAGAAGTTATTGACGTCAACATTACAGTTCATACTAGCAAGCCGATCAAAGGGAATCCATAGCGCCTCTTCAATCTCATTGTTATCCTGAATCTCTAAAGGTGCCTCATTTGTTTCAAAGATGTAGTACTGTCCGACGGAGAGCTTATGGCATCCGATTGATGTCTGATCCAGCTTCAGACCCGTCTCCTCGTACAGCTCTCGTAGAGCGCAGTCAAGTGTCGACTCGCCAGACTCAATGTGGCCCTTCGGAAAGGACCACTTCCCCGAACGTCGACCCTTCACTAGAAGAAGGGTATTCTCTGGGGAGACACAGATAGCACCATAGATACGATGGTGACGAGGCTTATAGCACTGGAAGGCATTCGGAAATACGGATGGGCGCATAAGAGTGTACCTTACCCGGTGGCTAGCCGTTGGCAATTTTGCTGGGTGACGTTAAGGGGTTCCTGCTCGAAACCGCTCGATCAAGCCCGTGTTCACCTTACCCAAGGCAGCCTTGTGCGTAATCCAGTACATATTCATAGAGGCTCCAATCGGTATTGTTAAGGGGCGAAAGCCATTTAGCATCAGATAGAGGCTAAGGATATGATGTGCGAGAAGCCAGCTATAGGCTTTACTGGATACGCGGGCGTATTCACGCCAGTTCTTGACTCTGGCATTCAGAAAGAATAGGGTGCCGTAGACGATGTGCAGTCCGAGCTGCGATGCGTTTATGTAGCGGCCGATGAAGTCTTGATGATCTGACCTGTAGGGGGTCGTCAATAGGAACAAGAGGGCATAATGGATAGCGAAGAGTATTCCGAGCGAGCTTCCAAGTAAGAAGTCGACGAGACTGCCTTTCTTAGGTACAACTTCAAGAGCAGGTAGGAACGCCTCTAGCAACGGGACCTTACAGATAGAACAATTCAGCTTGATATCATCGAGATCGATGAAGATCCAGCGATAGAGACAGGCTCGGTGTATGTATTTCGCGCTACCCTTACAGGGGCACGGACTAATAAGAGGATTACGCTGATCAGTATTGGGCTCGAAGCAAAAGCGGCACAGCGGCTCTTGCATGGTGGTAAAAATAGAGGGTTACCTGGGTTTAACCAATTTTAGCGATTCATCGCAACCGAGAAGACTGGGGTTGCTACAGGCACCATGGACGCCAGGTCCCTTGACGCCGCGGCCTTGATCTCTTCTAGATCACCAAGAGCCTTATGGCGAGTCCAAAGTGCTGCCAGCATATGGAAGCGCTCCTTCTGGCTTTTTCCAGGGAGCTTCTTACGCGCGGCCCCGCTCATCTCACTGATGAACTGGTTGTAGAGGGAGGGTGCACGACCCTCTACTGCGGTCGGTGAGGCCTCTTCCACATTCTCTTTTGCTGGTGCCTCCACAGGTGTGTTAAGACTCTTCGACACATCTACAAGGTTCTTTGCACAGGCGGCGCAGAGCTCTCGCTTTAGGAAGGGTGTCTGAATGGTCTCGGCCAGCTCTAGAACAGCCAGAGTCTCCTTGAGTGCTACAATAGAGGTCTTCATTGGGGGTACTACACCACACAGTAGCCTACGCCTCAATTTTTCAACACCCCCCCTTACCAAAAAAAGAGGTTCTTTTTTTGGTTTAGGGGGTTTTTTGTGGTGTCTTGTATTCTTTTTTTATGGGTTTTAAGGACTTCACTCGAGCGTCAGGAACTCGTCGATGTCCTTCGGGCGCTCGACCGTCGCGTCGATCACCTTGCCGTTGAAGCGGCCGACCCAGTCGCCCTCCATCGTCAGCACGTCGCCGCGCTCGTTCGTGATGTAGTCCTCGCCGTTGAAGGTCCAGCCGTTGAAGCTCAGGTCGTAGACCTTGGCCTTCTTGGCGACGACGACCTTCTTCGCCGCCGGCTTGGCGACCACGGGCTCCGCCGCCGAGCCGCCGCCCGCGACCGCCGCCGCCTCGGCGTTGCCGGCGACGCGCGCCTCCTTGGCCTCCGCCGTCTCGGCCGGCGCCGCGGGCGCCGCGGGCGCCGCCTCGCCCTTCTTGGCGGCCGCCGCCTTCTTGCGGCCCGCCTGCATCGCGTCCTTCTGCTCCTGCGAGAGCACGCGCTTGGGCTTCTCGGCGGCCGGCGCGCCGTCGGCGACCGCCTCGACCTTGGTGCCCTTCTTGGCCGCGACCGTCTCGGCGCGCTTGTCGGCGCGCGCCTTCGTCTTGGCGAGCTCCTCGGGGCTGTCCTTCGTCTTGAGGAAGGATGCGCGCTTGAGGCCGATCGGGTAGGCCGGCTCCTTGCCCGTGTCCGCGAAGACGTGCGTCGCGCGCCCGTCGATCGTCGCCGGCTTCGAGCCGGCGAAGACGTTGCCCGAGACGTCCGTCCAGGACTCCCAGCCGTTGGCGCGCATGTCGGCGACGGTCTGCTCGACCGTCGCCTTCCACTTCTGCACGCCCTCGGAGGCCACGCGCGGCTCCGCCCCCTCCTTCTTCTCCTTCTTGGCCTTGGTCGTCTTGGTCTTGGGCGTCACCTCCAGCGCGGCGACGCGCGCAGTGAGCGCGGCGATGGTCGTCTCGAGCTCGGTGATCTGGTTGGCAGACATCTTGTGAGGGTGTTGAGTGCTTGTGTGTTGGTTGTGTAGGCTTGTGGGGGTGCTGGAAAACTGGGGGGACCACTCTGTCAATTTTATTTTGGGATTGAACGGGCTTTCTCCGATGCAGAGGCCTCTGCTGCCCTCTGGCATGGCAGAGCAGAGGCTCTGCGACGGGGTGGCATGGCAGAGCAGAGGCTCTGCTACGGCATAGCAGAGCAGAGGGGGCCCCTTTTGATAGCAAAGCAGAGCAGAGGGCCCCTTTTGAGCGCATAGCAGAGCAGAGGGCCCCTTTTGAGCACATAACAGAGCAGAGGGGGCATTTTGAGCACATAGCAGAGCAGAGGGGGCATTTTGAGCGCATGACAGAGCAGAGGGCCCCTTTTGAGCACATAGCGTAGCAAAGCAGAGCAAAGCCCCATTTTGAGCACATAGCGTAGCACAGCAGAGCAAAGGCCCTCTTGTAAGCCCGCATACAGAGCCCCAGCCTCTGTAGACACAGCGCCCAAACCCGTTAAAATTGACATGGTTGCCCGACTGGTATACTGCACCCCCTCTACAATGAGCAACCACATCGCAATCGAGATGACCGCCCCCCGCTACCAGATGCAGCTCCAGTCCAAGCCCGACAGCTTCTTCAAGGCAGTCGCGACCCTCTTCCAGGCCACTCTCAACGAGAGCTACTTTGAGAAGTGGCGCCAGGCGCAAGAGGAGATCGCAGTACTCAGACGCGAGATCTATGCGCTGAAGAAGACGAGTGTCCGCAACAAGGCTGTCATGCGCGTACAGTTCGACAACGGCCTCGCCCAGTTCGACAACGGCGCAACGACCCCCACGGTCCGGCCGAGTCTGGAGGACTCACCGAGCGCCGTCGGGTTCCCCATTGACTCGCCGGTCTAATGTGCTAAAAGACCCACCCTATATTTTTAGTAAAATTGTAGTGCGAACCCATAGTACAGTCAACACCATGATTAATAGCCAAGACTACATCTTCCACTCAGAGTACCTTCCTCTGTATATCCCTAACACCTACTATTACGAGGTTAGGGACGTCACCCTCTATCCCTTTCCGGCAAGACATCCAGACACAGTAGCAATCCTGTGCCTCTGGTTCTCTCGTGAAACAGACGCAGGCGAACGAACCTACGAGCTCTCCTACTCTCTGAATGCGCACGGCTACAGAATCGCAGAGACAATGCAATCGGGAATCGAGGACAAGATCGACCTCTGGCTCTCACGCGTTCGCATGGCTACAGAGGCCCCATGATCCATCTCTTTCAAAGTAAAATTGACATAGTTTCCCCGGTTAGCCACCAGTACCCCCCAGGCAATCTGCGCCCCCGACTTACAAGACTTACAAGATGTCCACGACCTACCCCATCTTCAAGGAGGTCGGCGAGGAGGCCTTCAAGCTCGTCCTCAGCCGCAACGGCAACGAGGTGACCTACTTCTTCTGCTACCCCCCGTCCATCTGCCAGACCCACATCCCCTATAACCACACGGACGTCTTCATGCCGCAGCCGGCGCCCGACGCCAGCGGCATCACGTGGTGGATCCCGAGTGTGAAGAACGGTCCCATCACGTTGACCCCGGAGGAGGGCGCCATCCTCTTGAAGCAGATCCGCTAAAGGCGTATCGATAAGAAAATAAGAGGCCCACCCATCCATTTTTTATTGCCGTTAACAGCTGTTTGCGAAACGGCTGCTTCTGAGGATAGCCTCATTACCCACAGGCACGAGACTACCGTGCGTCACACCCCTATTCTCGAAGGTCTTCAGAGTGATTTTAACCTTGCTACCGTACTTGCCATAGATAACGCGCGGGATCTCGCTCTCGATGTACCACTTGAGAGTGGCCATAAGACTCTCCTTTTTGCACAGCTCAGAGCTCCAGGTCACAACGCCCCGGTAGATGTAGGCGTCTCGAAGCTCTAGGCTCAGCCGTAGATTGTAAACGGGCACATGCGCCAAGTACGAGTCACCCTTATCCAAGTGCCTAGCGAAACTGAGTGCCCCCTCAATGCACTGTGTCCAGTTGCTAAAACTCTTGATGTAGGCAAACGGCCCCACGTTGTCCATCTTAGCAATGAACCGCACGGAGTACTCGTAGACGGGAGTCGTCTCGGCCTTCGGCATAGCCTTCTGTTGCAAGTTGCCCATGGTAAAAAGGGGTGTGTGCCGCCCTACATGCACTGCGCATGCTCAATTTTATGACGTGACTATTAACCGTTCGTATCAAGGGTGCGCGTGTCAATCTTGAGGTCAAATACACCCGACCGAACCTGCAGAATATGATCATCCATACGAACCTCAATACCCTCTGTAAATGTGTGATACGACCCACTCATATCCTTGTCGCAGAGATTCACCGACATGATACCGATAAACCCCGAGTCGTTCGGATACTGGATCTTATTCGATCCTAGAAAGGCGGGGCGTCTATACTTGGTGACGCCGGCGACATAGACCTGCTTACCCTTGACATAGGCACCCTCGTAAAGGATATCCTGTAGATCGGATGAAATCGCTGACCGCACGTCCCCGATGAAATAGGATCCTGGTGGAAGAACTGAATACACGTGAGACTTCTTCAGCCAGTAGTCAGAGTGTTCGGACAACTCGATTAGGTGCTTCTTGGCCCTCACCTTACCGGCAGCAAGGCAGGCCGCCTCCCAGGCCATACCATTGAATCCGAAGTCTCCGGTAATACATTTGCGATGGTTGTATTCCCAGCCGTGATTGCAAGAAGGGCACCACCAGTACTTATTCATTCGATGCCATACAGATCGTATCGAATGAACTATTAATTTTATCACCAGCTATTATAGTATGGAGTTGTTTATGAGCCTATTTGTCGCCGGCCTATTCGTTGCGCTAACACCCGGCGTTCTCGTTACTCTTCCGAGCAAGGGGTCAAAGCTTACCGTGGCGGTCGTACACGGTCTTCTATTCGCGGTGGTCTACCACTTGACGCGCAAGGTGGTCTCCCATTTTCTGTTCTCGAATGGCCTCACTTCTAGCCGTGAGGCGTTCCAAACGATGGAGAAGCAAAAGGAGGCAGAAGCTGCTGGTAATGTTGCCGCAACCGCTGCCATGAAGTCAGAAGCTTCAGCTAAGGCTGTAAATGACGCGCTCGCGGCCGCAGGTGGTAATACAGATGATCCCGAGGTTATGAGACTGGGCGCGATAGCCTTGGCCGATCTACGGGCCCTTGAAGTAGCCTCAGAAGGTTTTAAAGCTCTTATACCCAACTAGTTATATTTATCTACCAGATCTTTAGTGTGCAATGAAGCTACATCATATAGCTTTATTACTTATTAAACTCTTTATTTCCGTTCAGATAGTCCTCATATTTTTAAAGCTCGAGTCTCCAACACATCGCGTATATGTTATCACGGATGCCCTCTTTAACTTCTACGTCGGTGCCTTCATTATTACATACTTCCTCTTTGCCACCAAAGACGTCGTGATCGATATCCACGACCGCATGTTCGTACTATTAGGCGGTTTCTTACTCATCTATAATATCGATTTTCCGGATGTATGGGCTGCTATAAAAGGCACTTAGGAACTCCACTCCTTCTTCAAAGCGGCCCAGCTAACAGGAAACCGTTTCCCGAGCTCCTCCGACAGCGCTTCCGCATAGACCTGAATCTCGCGCTGGGCCTGCGGATCGAGGCGCAGCCGACAAAGCCGTGCATAAGCATACAGCGACCCCGTCTCAATAAACTCCGTATACATGCACTGCGGTAGAACACCGCGAGCCACCTCTGGCGCAACACGGGCCTCTAGTAGATCCCCGTATAGCTTCAAAGACTGATCACAGTGCGCTTGAATCGCCGCGATCCATAGTTCCTCTCCTGAAACAGCGACCGCCTTCGACCCCTGCTTCTTATTCGTGTCCCGCTCCCGGACCCACCCAGCAGTCGGTACATAGCATTCCGGCACCGTATCGACATAGCGGCGACTGACCTCATTCCGGGCAAATCCGACCGTGTGGCGGAACCACTCGCGCGATACATAGATTGGCATCTTTAGCCGAAGTCGCACCTGTGGGTGAAAAAAGGGCGTGATATGATTGTGGTCGGCCAGATATGAAATCAGCTTAGAATCGCCCGGCGACATCGTGGTCGACTCCTTGGCAAAAGAAACGCGCGCGGCATTCACGACAGTCAGATCGTCGCCGAACGTGTCAAGAATCTCTACAAAGCCGGTGCCATCCAGAACAGTGGGCATACTATCTATTCATCCACACGCACGTCTTAGACCATCAAAATCTATAAAATTGAGTTTAAAGCCCGCCAAGCATCTATTATACACAATGGGCCTCACTCCGAAAAGCATCTATGACACAGTTGTAAACAAGGGGCTTCTAGACTCGGCAAGCGTAGCCCAGTATATTCTCACGGCTCCCAACGAAATACTCGAGTTTATTCGTTGCAAGCTAATGGCTGCCGACGTAAATATGGACGCCCTTGTGTTTATCTATTCACTCCTTGTTAAGAATAGCCAGGCCCCACTATCTATACCCATTCTATGGCATTATGCATTCAAGAGAATCCTGTGTACCTTGAAATGCGTGCCAGAAGATGATCTATCCTACGAGACCGTACGCGAACAGATCTTCTATCACAGCTATCTCTTTACTGGCCCCGATCTAATCGATACTCTACGCCATGCTCTTACCATGCTGAGCTCGAACCCGATGTCATCACCTCTCTGGTGTATGATCACGCAGGCCATTATGGAATGCGCGCCACCAGATAACAAGTGCGACCTGTGTATTGAGTCGCTCGATAACTCTTGCTCGAAGGAAGACTTCATAAAGCATGTTCTAAAGAGCGCTCGCACCCCTTCCCAGTAAAATTGTAATCACCAACACTCCCGATAGATATCACACGAAATGCTTCCAGCACTTGTTGCGATATTTGATGACATGGTAGTGGCATATGATGATCCGACCACGCTCCACAGATATGCTATTGTACGTGTCCAACAGGCAAACGATGCCCTTATTCTTTCTGCTTATCCGCCCCCCACAGGCCCCGCTACACTTCTGGAGGGTCCGATCGATATGTATCCGGGCCGATTCTCACTTATCCTATATCCGAAGACGAGCCGTTGGGATTCTCGAATCTGGAGAACCGGAGAGATTCTCCGGATCGGAGAGCAGGATATTCCCATCGTTGATTTCGAGTACCGGAGTCTTTTCCGGACCTGGCCCTACCAACTGAAGATTGAGGGAGACACAGTAGGGGATTGCCGGAAGCGCCAGTCGGTGCAGGGATCTCGGAGAGTGGCGATCCTCACAGCCCCCTTTCGGAATCCAATCCATCCGCCACCCCGGAAGATTGAGACCGTTCTCCAGATTCCCAACTTCGTGGCGGGACTGATAAAAGAGAAGGCAGTCAGCTCAGACGACGTGTGTCCGATATCTCAGATTCCCTTCATGAAGGGAGTTCCCGCAACTCTTCTGGGATGCTTTCACCTCTTTGAACCTGCTAGCATCAACCGATGGATGTCTGTAAAAAATGAGTGTCCGATCTGTAAGGCCGCCATCGGGGCTACAATGGTCATTTAGGGATAACACTCTCTCGCTCTCCGGCCAGACAGATAGGTAGTAGCGCCACTACCGCGATGATGGCACTGAGGATAAGATGCGGCGTCGTCGAGTGGTGGAGCTCGACCAGAAGAACTCCGATCACATAGAACGCTGCGAATAGACCCACGAGCCGCGCCGTCGAGAGCCGAAAGCTCTTTTTTGGCCGCTCCTCAGCATCCGGCGGCGGCGTACGGATACGGAGCTCTGAGATGTTGTCTGCGGTGGCCATCGAAGTATCCTTTCAGCAGGCCACCCGGATTTCTCAATTTTGAGCCGGAATAAGCACCTGTAGAGTGAGTCCGGGTACCTGCCCTACGAGGGTATGGTAGACGGTGACCAGGCTGACTGTCTGGGTCTTCAGAGTCGCGCGCTTGCGGTTATAGTCGATATGGAACGTGCAATAGGGCGTCTTTAGGGCGACGTTTTTGATCTTTGCATTGCCGTCGGCTACGAGAGAATAGCAGTCTTCCAGGACCTCGATGGAGTCGAGGCGAATGGAGGCGGCGTCACATTGGAGCCGGGGGAGTGACGGAATGAGGCACTCGGCGTTTATAGACATGTTGGTCAGATGGGCCCGGACAGGTCCGTGATTGAACATATATTCAAAAAGTGGCCGGAGTTCTTCAAAGTCCGGAAACATCTTGTCTGATACCCAAGGGGGTAGAATCTTAGGCAGGAGGGAGCATGGCCACCTCGATGGGGACGTCTTCCGCTCGGTCCAGAAAGTATTGGTGGAGGGCGTCGCTCAGCTCCTTATCCCGGAACTCGTAGAGGCCCTGCGCGCTCGTTGTAATGGCCGTGTCCCAGCCTTGTTTGAGTTTCTCTTTGACGATCTCATGGCGGCTATTGTATTGGCGATTCCGCACCAAGCCGTGGAAAAGGTGATAGACCTCCATGTTCAGATATCCTATGATCGGGTTGAGCGACTTCACTCTCGTGTTATATGCGCGCCAAGTATCCAGAATGCACGGGGCGTATCGGTTGATATAGGATGGCGACATGTCATTCAGTAGGCTGAAGGCGAACATGACGTCTCCGTTGCCCGCTATGGCCTTGTCGTAGAGCCCTCCTATGGCTTTAAAGATGCTTCTTTGCATGGCCCAGGCAAATCCGGGATGGTATTTGTTAGGAGGAGTCGATTCCGTCATATTCTTCGTGGTCATGGCATATCCGTAGGATTGCTTCGTGCAACGGATTCTGGTGTTGTCCGGATAAAGCCAGCAGGCCTCGGAGAACGGCTGGATAATTTGAGTCGATTCCAGTTTCTGGGAAATCTGGTCGATCCAATCCGGCGCTCCGAAGATAATGTCTCCGTCCATGAAGACCAGTTTCGTATATTGCTGCGGTACGGTGGCCTCTAGGAGGTTGAGGAGGTTCTCCTTGTAGAACATCAGCGAGTTGGATCGGAGAACCAGATGGGCCCCCGGCACCTCCGGCTGTCTGTCGAAGAATACACACTCTGCCACGAAATGTGGGATGCCCTCGTCTTTCATGATTTTCATGATGTAAAGGAGGTTCTTGAGGGGGCGTTTGAAGGGTGCCGGATTGAAGAAGGCGATGAGGACTGCTGTGTCTGTGGCTGTTGGTCTGATATAGATGGATCTCGAGCGGCCGCGTCCGACCGAGCCGTCCTTCCAGAGATCTGTGGCTCGCAGTGTTTTATTGTTGTGAAGGATCCTCCGGCGAGTCTTGGCCATCCTCTTAGTGGCGGAGGAGAAGATCTCGAGGGCTGTGGCGCCGCCGCGGCGCCTTGCGCCAGGCCACCCGGATTCCGGGTACGTATTGCAACATTATTCATATCAGAAGCCGGTGACGCGCTTCACGTATTTTACGGCCCTTGCTGCCGTCTTTGTGAAGGGCAGATAGAAGATGAGGAACCAGAGGATTGCGGCATATAAAAGAATATGTAGATATAAGCTAAACTTTGACCAGGCATAGAATCTGCTGTATCCTGGTTCGACGTCCCTGTCAAGCCTATAGAATCTGATCCAGAAATCTACAAAGTAGAGGATGAAATCCGGGGCGGCCCACTGTTTTCTATTATCCGTTAGCGGAAATGTCTGGTAGACGAGTGGTTCATGGTATGTGTAGCGATTCAGGCGAAAGTTATTATAGTCGTCCCAGTCGTCGATCGTAGTCGTGGCGTAGTCGCTGATTGATCTATCTCTGGCTTTGCGAGAATAGACGACTGCGTGCATGCCTGTCGATACTGGGATATAGTGATTCTGGTCATAGGGTATCATAAAGTGTGGAAGGCATCCTAGGAGATAGATAAAATCCGTATCCGTGCGGGCCTTTATGAAGTTGTTCACGTTCGCTTTGGTGACTGGATCAAATACTCTGTCCGAAAAGATAAAGTCATCCTCGAGTACCAGGACATTCTTGTAACCATGTTGGTTCGCGTGCCTGAACACGTTGATGAAGGCGTCAGTGAGGTCGTAGCGGGGTATATCCAGTTTCAGATTCTTCTTGCAGCGCTTATAGCCGCGGTTTGTCATGATATAGACTTCCTTTGTCGGGTGATACTTCTGGAGCTGCCCTTGAACTCTTTCAAATCTGTTATTTCCTTCAAGAGTGATGACGTAGGTTGCGTCGACGCTTGGGTCAAAAAGACCCTCTACGACTTCGAGGCGTTTGAAGGTATAACACTTGGAGTCGATCTCCATCTTGTAAAGGATAATGTATTCTGTCGAGCTCCTGCTGCGGCTTTAAATGGTCTCGCGATCCATGCCAGAAACCACCCGCATTCTGGAGCGCGCGGATGACGGTAATGAAATCACATTGAAAAACAAGTTTTCAATATTGGAGATTTATCTCCAATGTGATTTCTACTGAGGTTTGCCATAAATAAATTTATAAGCGGCAAA
>Ga0209296_1003160_pt1 | contig 11309 bp, 12 predicted proteins | sample S_130206_EF_Meta_FD_187319 | JGI IMG/M metagenome (GOLD analysis project Ga0209296, IMG submission 187319) | Freshwater microbial communities from Lake Simoncouche, Canada to study carbon cycling - S_130206_EF_MetaG (SPAdes) (version 2) | ecosystem: Environmental > Aquatic > Freshwater > Lake ...
AAGGCGGGGCACCGGAACTAACACCATTGCAACACCTAGGTGCTGCGAGGAATTCAGCTAACGACCTTGGACTTCAGCTTGTCGAATTCGGCCTGATCGATGACGCCACGATCCTTGAGGTCGGCGAGACGGTGAAGTTCGTCAGCCGGCGTGATGCCTGCTGCGTTGCGAATGTAGTTCTGCATCGCTGCTTCTTGAGCCTTTGCAGCTTCGACCTCATGCTCGTGCATCTTGCCGCCACGAACAATGAGGTAGGCGAGAATCGCGAAAAGGTTGAAGGCGATGATGGCAACAACCCAGATGGCCTTATGGAGCCCGCCCATGTCACGGCTGCGGAAAATGTCGATGAAGACACTGATCGCTAACCAGATCCAGATGAAGAAACATGTGAAATAGAGCATGGCCCAAACAACTTCGCCGACACCCCAACCACTGCTCGCTGCAAACATTTTTTCCTCCTGTGTGCCACTGCTGACACGTCGAACCGCGCGGGACGAACTCCCGCGACCGCTAAAGACTACCGCTCGCAGATATACAGACGATGGTCTTCGAACATTTTTTGTTCCGCCACTGAGTTATGGCGTTATCGCTGTCCGCGACACCGGCTCTGGAGTTGCTTGGCGGCGATACATAGCCCGCTGCAACGCATCGAGCAAGACATCGCGCGTCTCTCGAGGGTCGATGAGTTCATCAAATCCGAGGTTCTCCGCTGACCGATACGAAGCCTGTAACTCCGCATCGCGCAATATCGCCGCTTCATCAGCATCGGCGTTTGTCGCTCGACTCATGGCGTTCGCTCCCATCGCTCCCATCGTCGCTCCCGGGTAGGCAAACGTTGCCGACTGATGATCAAAGCCAACGAGAGACATCACCATCGATCCGAATCCGTAAGCCTTGCGCAACGTGAGGTGCAGTTTTGGACTTGATGCCTGAGTTTGCGCGGCGAACATACGCGCTCCGGAGCGCAGGACTCCATCGCGTTCTGATGCACTTCCTGGCAACATCCCCGGATTGTCAGCGAGGAAGACCAACGGAAGATGAAACGAATCGGCGACCATGATGAAATGCGCGGCTTTATCGGCAGCGGCCGCATCAATTGAACCGGCCATCACGGTCGGCTGATTCGCGATCACAGCGACCGATTCGCCACCGAGGCGAGCGAGCCCGCAAATCATCGACTGGCCGAAGTTAGGTTGTACTTCAAACCAGGACCCATCGTCGACAACGACATCAAGCACTGCACGCATGTCATAGGACCGCCGCGAATCGCTTGGAATGATCGACAAAAGTTCGTCGGTTGAGCGGAATCCTTGGTCAGCGCTCTGTTCGGCGGGGAGATGCGGTGCAAAACTCCACGCGCTCGATGGGAAGAACGAAAGATAGACACGCAACATATCGAGAGCGGTCTGATCGTCGGGCGCAACGTTATGAATGAGTCCGCTTGGAACAGCGACAGAAGGACCACCGAGGTCTTCCTTGGTTATGTCTTCACCAAGCGACTCGCGAACGACCGGCGGACCAGCAGTAAACACCGCGGCGTCCTGCGTCATCACGCTGAAATCAGACATGGGAACGATCAACGCGCCGTGTCCGGCCGACGGTCCCATGACAGCACTCAATACGGGGATTTTGCCAGAACACTGCGCTTGAATAAGGAGATCGGTCGGCGCGCGGCCGCCCCCTCCACCACCACGGTGACCAGCACCTTCAAGCAACATAATGAGCGGAATGCGCTCGGCTAAAGCTAGTTCCGCAAGCCGGTATCGCTTTGAAGAACTACCGGGACCGATTGAACCCGCCAGCACGGTGAAATCCTCCGCACCAATCATTACGGGTCTGCCATCGATGCGACCGGCACCAGCAACGATGCCATCGCCTGGCACCTCGCCAACGAGCGTTCCAAGTTCGCGAAATGTTCCTGGATCTAGGAGATAGTCAACGCGAGCCCGCGCATCGAGTTGACCTTTCGCGTGTTTCTTCGCGAGTCGTTCTTCGCCACCCATCGCGCGCGCTGCGTCGCGACGTTTCGCGAGGTCATCAAGGGCCGGGCCCCACCCACCGGGAAGCTCAGATGGATTCGATTCAACGCTTTCGCTCACGGATTCTCCTGCTGCAGTTCGATCAGAGCCGGGGTGGACGCATGTCCGGCATAGCCCGAAGCGTATGGCCCCCGTCCACCGTGAGATGTTGACCGGTAACCCAACTTGATTCGGGACCAGCAAAATACCGAATGGCATGGGCAATATCGTCGGCTTCTCCCCCGCGGTCGATCGCCTGTTGCTCGAGGAACCGGGACAAAAGTCCGGGGCTTTCAAACATCCGAGCCGTTGACTCGGTACGCGTCAGACCGGGTCGGACCGAGTTCACCCGGATATTGCGCTCTCCGAGTTCGTCGGCGGCGACGTCGACCAGTGCATCAACAGCGGCCTTGCCTGCGCGATAGGACGCAAGTCCTCGGGTGGAAAACACCGCCGCCGTGGAAGAAACAGCAACAAAGGATCCGCCGTTGGTCATCATCGGAGCGGCGTAGTGCAACAGCATGTAGACCGGACGCACGTTCTTATCGACCTCTGCACTGAACGCGTCGCATTCATAATCAAGGACGTTCATTGGTGTTCCCCCGCCCGGCACAGTTACAGCGATATCGAGTCGCTCCCCTTCGCTGGCCACCTCAACAGCACGGGCAACGTCTTTCTCGACCATCGTGTCGCATGCGACCCATGCAACCGACAATCCCTCTGCCGCGAGTAACTCGACCACAGACGCCATTCGCTCTTCGCCTCGAGCAGCAATCGTGACTCGACAACCATCAGCAGCGAGAAGTCGCGTCGTCGCCAAGCCAATGCCGCTACTGCCGCCCACTACGACTGCGCGACTCCCGGCAAGGAGTGATCCTGTCGTCATGAGTCGTTTCTAGCAGTCTCGTCATGACTGGGGCGGTGCCACTGAAGCCCACCGGCTACCGTTCCCCTCACACCGGGGGGCCACATGACAACTGCTGTCGATCCACTTCTTGCACAAGCAAGTGAACTCACAGGAGGACTTGCCGATTTCGGCGATGACTCATTTCGCGATGGGCTCGAGGTCTTTCTCGATTCCGGAGCGAATGAGGGTCAACTCACAGAGATTGGCAAGGCTGCGCTCGAGGGAATGGCACTCAGCAATCTGGTGAACCGACTGAATGTTGTGGAGTGGCACCGCACCCACCCGAAACTTGCGACTTCGCATATCGACTCGCCGATTTTTCTTATTGGTTTGCCCCGCACAGGAACAACAGCGCTCAGCCATCTCCTTTCGGTTGACCCTGCCAATCGTTCACTACTGGGCTGGGAAATCAGCCAATCGGTGCCGCCTCCGACCACCGCGACCTATCGCACTGACCCACGATTCATCGCAGCCATGGAAGCGCCCGACATGCTCGGCATGCTTAATCCCGAGTTCAAAGCGATCCACCATGATCCGCCTGATATGCCGCTTGAATGCGCCACCGTTCTTGGTCAGCACTTCTCAAGTCTCCATCTCTCCACCACGTTCAATCTTCCGTCCTACATGGACTGGATCAGAACCAACGATCACACTCAGGCCTACGAGTGGCATCGCACCGTTCTGCAGGTCTTGCAATCGCAATGTCCGGGACAGTGGCAGTTGAAGTCGCCCGTGCATCTCATAGATCCGTCCGCCATCGCTGCGGTCTACCCCGATGCGCGCTTTGTCCTCACACATCGAGATCCTGTGAACGTCATCGCGTCGGTTTGCAGTCTCGTACGTTCACTTGCGGGAACCTTTACTGACGCTGATTGGCAGGACTACATCCGAGAAACGTGGCCCGAGGTCGTTGGAAGCCTCTTAGACAACCAAAACGCATTCCGAGACGCACAAATTGCTGCAGGTCGAGGTGATGCATTTGTTGATATCGCCTACAGCAATCTTGTGAGCGATCCCATAACGACAATCGCGTCACTCTATGAACAACTCGGCGAAACGTTCACAGCCGACGCCGAATCGGCGATGCGCTCGCACAGTGCAGAGCACAAAAAAGATCGTTTCGGATCTCATTCCTATTCGCTGGAGGAATGGGGACTTGACCGCGATGCACTCACCGAGCGCGTCCAGCCTTACCTCACTCGATATGCCGAGTACTTGGAGTAGCAATGACTGACTTCGAACAACTTCTCGACGATAACGACACCATCGGCCTAGCCGCTCTCGTTAAAGCCGGTGACGTCAGCAGTAGCGAACTTGTAGAAGCGTCAATCGCAAGAATCGAAGCACGTAACCCCACGCTTAATGCGGTCGTCGCCAAGCGTTATGAAGAAGCGCGCACAGAAGCCACTCGTGTCACATCGGCGTCACCGATCGCTGGCGTTCCGTTCCTCGTGAAGGATCTCAACTGCGATGTTGCTGGGCTTCCATCAACAAAGGGAAGCCGGTTATTCGCCGATGTCATTGCGAAGAACGACAGCGAGATGACAAAGCGCTTCAAAGCTGCAGGACTTTTGATTCTTGGAAACACCAACACACCAGAGATGGGTAAAGCTCCGGTAACTGAATCGGTATTGTTCGGAGCCGCTCACAACCCGTGGCGGACCACACATTCCACCGGGGGTTCATCAGGTGGTTCATCCGCAGCCGTCATTGGCGGAATGGTCACTGCCGGACACGCGAACGACGGCGGCGGATCCATCCGTATTCCTGCATCCGAATGCGGCTTGTTCGGACTGAAACCAAGCCGAGGTCGCACGCCAACCTGGCCCGCCGCCGCAGCCTTCTCCTATCCAATGGGAATTGGCCATGCCGTCACAAGGACAGTCCGAGATAGCGCGGCCATTCTCGATGCAATCTCAGGACCACTCGCCGGCGACCCATATCCATCCCCGCCTCTACCAGAGGCAGGATCATTCCTTGCTGCCCTCGAGCAAGAAACTCCGATCCTCCGCATTGGTTTCAGCACTGTTTCGCCCAATGGGAACACGATCCATCCTGCAGCGGTCGAAGCAATCCTTCGAACCGCACGGATGCTCGAATCACTCGGACACGAAGTCACCGAAGGTTCACCAACTTGGGACTACGCGATGCCAGCGAATTCTCTCGCAATGGTCATGGGTGCTGCAGGAGCAAAAACCGTCGAGGACCGACTCGCCGAACTTGGCCGCGAGATCCGAGACGACGACATCGAACCGTTTACCCGTTTCCTCCACGACCGGATGCTTGCAATAAGTCCACTCCGTCTTGTTGAAGCACTCCAGCAAATCGAAATTGTCAGTCGCGATGTTGCTCGTTTTTATGACGCCCACGACGTTTGGCTTACGTCGACACTGCCAGTGCCTGTTCCTGAACTCGGGGTGATCGACACAACCAATGTTGATTCGATGTTCGCCCACGCCGGTCGATTCTCTGAACTCACTGCAGTGTTCAACGTCACCGGTCAGCCCGCAGCTTCGATCCCCGCTGGATTCGATGCCAATGGGCTTCCCGTCGGCGTGCAAATCGTTGGTCGTCATTGCTCGGAAGCGATGCTTCTGCAACTTGCGGCTCAGATCGAGCGCGAACTGCCGTGGCCCACAATCGCTCCGTGGCCACCTCCAAGCGAACGATAACCATTCCAAGAAAGCCGAAGTACGCGTTCCCGTGATAGAACCGGAGTCATGTCCGGGGGGAATGCTGATCTAAAAACTGCCGACGTTGTCGTTCCAAAAATTCCCGCAACAGCATGGGCTGTGCTTGGAATCCTCAGTTTTGGCCGTGAACTCACCGGCTACGACATCAAGAATTGGTCCGATGCCATTCTCCATTTCTTTTACTGGAGTCCTGCAACGAGTCAGATCTACACCGAACTTCGCCGTCTTGAAGAGCTTGGACTCGTCACCAGTCGAACGATCGCTCGCGACGATGTTCGCGAAAAAACCGTCTATGCAATCACCGAAAATGGTGTGAGTGCCCTTCAGAATTGGCAGGCAGACGTCAACGCCGAAGCCCCCGTCCTCAAACATGGGGTACTCCTGCGGGTTTGGCTCGGCCATCTCGCGGAACCCGACCGCCTCCGAGAGCAGATCCTCGTTCACCGCGTTCGCCTCCTCGACGAATTAGAGGCCGCGAAAGACTCAAGCACCCAAGCCGACGCCCAGCCCGACTGGGCCTACCCGGCGCTTGTCGCATCGTGGGCGGTCCGCCGTATCGAAAGCGAAATCGAACTCACCGATGCAATGCTCGTCGACCTTGATCGACTCGCCCAGAATCGCTGACTCTCAACAACGAAGGAACACCATGAGCCCCACCTCTGCAGTGATCGTTACCGGCGGCGCGTCGGGAATCGGCCGAGCATCAGCTGAAGCCGTCGCCGCACAGGGCCGAGCTGTCGCAGTCTGGGATCTCAATGCAGACGGCGCGCTCGCCGCCGCTCAAGAGATCGCGAATGTTCACGGTGTCGCTACCTACGGGCTTGGAATCGACGTCACCAAAACTAAAGAACTCACCAGCGCTGTCGATGCGAGTCGCAAGGTTGTCGGACCACTCGGCGGACTCGTCCATGCCGCCGGCACTGTTCGGAGCCAAAGCATTGGCGAACTCGACGACGAGGGCTGGGATTTCGTCCTCAACGTCAATCTTCGAGCGTTCCCGATGCTCGTCCAGGCAATGCATGCAGACCTCGTCGCTGCCGAAGGCGCTGCCGTCGTCGGGATTGCATCCATCGAGGGCTGGGTCGGAAACGCCGCAATCCCCGCCTATTGCGCCTCAAAAGCGGGAATGCTTGGCGCCGTCCGATCGATGGCCGATCGACTCGGCCCCGACGGCATTCGCGTCAATGCAATCTGCCCAGGCTTCATCGAAACCGCAATGCTGCGAATCACCTTGAATATGCCTGGAGTTCGCCAGCGTTTCGAAGAAAGTTCTGTGCTGAAGCGAATCGGTCAACCATCCGAAATTGGTGAACCAGCAGCTTTCCTGCTCAGCGACAAAGCTTCGTTCATCACTGGACAATCAATCATTGTCGATGGTGGAGTACTCGCCACTTCGTAATTCAGCAGAACATCACATCGGACAAGCTGCAACATCGCGGCGCCAAACCGTCAATCCGTTGACGACTCGATCGACGTCGTAGCAACGATCAAGCCATTCCCCAACAGGAAACGCCTGTGGCCCGTACATCGCCCAGTCCGTATCGGGGCGGGCTGCATCGATAACGACCACGGGCGGATGCGCAGCAACGTCTTCGAAGAACATCTTCCAACGCGTTCGGAACGGTTCCGCGCCTATCACGCTCTCACTAAGCGGATGACCGCGGCTAGCCCAATTCCCAGTGAGATACCCGTCGTGGAGAAAAATTCCCGCCGGGAGTCGATTCGCTGCGACGTACACATCGGGAAGCGCACCCCAAACCAGAATTCGTTGATTGGCTTCGGTCGTGCTCTGTACATATCGACCAAGTGCAGTGAAGTTCGTCAGATCGGGACGGTGGATCACTGCCAACGCCACCATCACAACAAGAAGTCCAACCGTCATCACAGTCAGTGTTTGCCAAACACGACGTCCCGCAACGACAAGCGCGCAGCCCGTGAGTACCGCCAACGGCGGGACCAACTGTTGGTAGTAATGACCAAAGAAGCGCAAACCGATTGGGAGGACCAGTGCCGAGACAATAAGCCACACGAGCACAGTTGGATCAGGACGGAAGCGCCGCGCAACTGCGGCCCACACTCCATAGAACAGTGGAAGATGCAAGACCACGAAAGAAAGAGTGAGAGCGGCGCCAATCGCTGTCGCCCTGCCGATTGAAACTCCACCACTGAGATAGTCGCTGTTATCGGTCCAGACCCATCGGATCATTGTTGAACCACCAAAGAAGATAAAAAATGGGAGAGCCGCCACTGCGGCTCCAAACGCTGTCGCGACAATCGTCAGACTCTTATCGTTCGTTCGTCGTACTGCCTCAAAAAGCACCACGAGTCCGATCACGATGTACGGCTGTTTGCAGTTGGCCGCGAGAACAGCACATGAACCTGCGAGCGCGAACCAGAGCGCAGGGGTCCGTTTCGACTCACGAGCCACAACAACACAAAGCACAGCGGCTGAAGCGGGCAAAAGCCCCCACAATTCAAAGTTTGCTGCCTGCGCATCCGGCGGCAAGAACAAGGCGGTGCCGATAATGGCCAAGACTCCGGCAAAGAGCGCAGCGCGACGCGATGTCGAGAGTCGTCGAACAAGCTCAGCAACAACAACACCATTAACGAAGATCAACAACGCCAGAACAATCCGAATGGCGCGCATATCGACGCTCCATTCGCGAATTAGCGAATACATCACCGGGGCCACCGGGGGTTTGCGGTCAATAACGTCGACATAGAGGCGGCCGCCATTGCGGAGGACGTCGCCGGTGACAGCCAGATATGACTCGTCACGGTCAAACATTCCGTTGTAGAGAACTCCAGGGGCACGCGACACAACGGTCACCAGGCCGAGGACACTCACCATCCACGCGCCCCACGACATGCGCGAACGAACCGAACCAATCGCCTCGCTGCATTGACGAGTGACCTTGGCCCATCGCTGCTTCGTCAGATCGCCTGTGGTGGTCACTGGGGTCTCCTGCATCGACCCGCGGGTCGGGCCATGGACCGCCCGGGACACCAAGAGGTCGCCCAAGATGATGGCAGACACGTAGCCTCGGCGGGAATGAGCCTTGCACCCATGGACCCAGGAACCCCAGACCCTGCATCACTTGCTGATCGCCAGGCAATCAGCGATCTCCTTCTCACCTATTGCCGTGGCATCGACCGATTGGACCGTGAACTCGTCGCCAGTTGCTTCCACAACGACGCCACCGACACTCATGGATCGTTTCAAGGAACAATCGACGAATTCATCGACTGGGCCTTCGGCCTTTTGACCAAGTACGACGCCACCATGCATATGGTCGCAAATCATCTGGCCACCATCCACGGCGATGCCGCGGTTGCTGAGACCTACGGAATCGCGTACCACCGTTCTTCTGACGGTGAACCTCGTCGGAATCTCACGATTGGCTTTCGCTATCTCGACCGTCTCGAACGACGGAAGAACGGTCCGTGGCGTATCGCCCGGCGCATTGCGACCACTGAATGGGTCAATGCACCAGGTGCCGGTTCTGAGTGGCCGATTCCGCCAGACTCCGCTGTAGGAAAACGCGATCACACCGATCCGCTCTATCCGTTACTCGAAGAACTCATTCACGACTAATCACATTGCGGCGGCTCCAGCCCATCGCACACCCCAGGGAGAACCATGCGCGCAGTTCGTTGTCCAGATGGAATACCAACCGTTGTCGATGTTCCGGAGCCGACAGGCGACGGAGTTCTTGTCACGGTGGCGTCGGCCGGAATTTGCGGTTCTGACCTTCACCTCTTGAGCTTCGGTCTTCCTGCCACTTTTGGACACGAGTTCGCCGGCACTCTTGCCGACGGCACCCCTGTCGCGGTTGAACCGATCGATCCCTGTCACGTGTGCGATGCCTGTCTCGATGGCAACACGCAACTCTGTGTCCGCGGGCCATCGATGGCGTTCGGTGTTGGACGCGACGGAGGCATGGCCGAGAAAGTTCTCGTGCCCACGTCATCGATTGCACGACTTCCGGTTGGAGTCGATGCAGCGAATGGTTGCTTGGTTGAACCGCTTGCTGTTGCCGTTCATGGCGTCCGACGCGGAAATATTCGCGGCAGCCACCGGGTCGCCGTCATCGGTGGCGGAACAATCGGACAAACCGCTCTCGTCGTTGCTCAGCAAACCGGTGCAAAGGTCGACCTCTCCGCCCGCCACGAACGTCAGATCGAAGCTGCGAATCGACTTGGAGCTGGTTCGCTTGACGGAAACGGTTACGACGTCGTTATCGAAGCGGCAGGAACCGCGTCGGCACTCGCAGAGGCCGCCGACCGTTGCCGGCCCGGCGGCACCATCGTTTTGTTGGGCAGTTACTGGGATGGAACCGTGGAGATGCCAGGCATGGCCATTGGCATGAAAGAACTCACACTTGTTCCTGCCGTTATGTACGGCCGCAGCGGACCATCACGAGATGTTGACGCGGCCGCCACGATCCTTGCGCAGCGACCCGAACTTTCCGACATCATCGTGACGCATCGATTCCCACTCGACGCAGCAGCAGAGGCATTCGCAGTTGCTGCCGATCGCTCTGCTGGCGCCATCAAGGTTATCCTCGAACCCTGATCGCACAGGTCGTCGTTACTTATTTGCCTCGCGCACGACGGCCATTAATTCGGTGATGGACGGATTCACGAGAATCTCGTCGCCAACCAAAACGCTCGGAACTGTTTCGCTTCCGATGCGTTGATTCAAAAGCGCGCGCGCTTCTTCGTCTTCCCAGATATTGCGCAACTCAACTTCGAGCCCATGTTTTTCGATGCCCGAAAACAACATGCGACAAAACGGGCAATGAGGTCGCCAGAGAACAACCGGAATGATCGGATCAGCCACGGTGAACTCAGTCGAACGAAAGAGGATCGCGCAGCGAACGCTTGAGTTCAGCGAAACCTGGCGTGCGAGCAAGGGTCTGCACTGCATCCCACAGCTCAAGCGCTGCAGCGCCGCGAGGAATCGAGGAAATCACGGGACCGAATAATGAGGCCTCGCGATCGGTACCTGGGGCAAAGGTGAGGATCGGCGTGCCGACGTCACGACCAGTGCGGCTGAGTGAGAGTTCGGTTTCTTCGCGAAGGAGCACATCCCACGCCTCGTCATCGGCTGCGGCAACCAATGACGCATCAAGTCCAGCGGCAGCGACAACCTCGGCGACCAAGTTCTCGGGAATTGGTTCGCCGCCAAAGACAGCAACAGATACGCCGTCGTGATGCATACGTTCGCCAGCTGCGGTGTACAAGGCGGCAACTGCGTCATTGCCACCTTCAGCACGGGCCGCAGCAGCGACACGCAGAAGTCGGCGACCAAGTCCGTGCAACGACGGATAGGCCGGAGGAAACTTCGAGTAATCGGTGTCTTCGTTGACGATTGCCAACGCGATGAACTTCCATTCGATCGCTACGTCACGCTGTTGTGCGACCTCGACCACCCAGCGGCTAGTGACCCACGCGAACGGGCAGATGGGATCGAAGAAGAATTCAAGATCAGGAGAAGAAGCCATTCCGACACGATAGGTCGGCATTCATCATTCCGTCAGACCAACATTTCTAAAATGCTGACTCGATGACAGACACTTCTCTACCAACCACACCCGCCACGTCGAAGCGCAGCGAACCAGCGACCACGCCACGGGCGCTGAGCCACATCAGCGACAGCTTTCGTAATCGTGCTTGTTTTGCCGGAGT
>Ga0209296_1003162_pt1 | contig 11303 bp, 7 predicted proteins | sample S_130206_EF_Meta_FD_187319 | JGI IMG/M metagenome (GOLD analysis project Ga0209296, IMG submission 187319) | Freshwater microbial communities from Lake Simoncouche, Canada to study carbon cycling - S_130206_EF_MetaG (SPAdes) (version 2) | ecosystem: Environmental > Aquatic > Freshwater > Lake ...
CACTCAGAGTTGCCAGCGTCAGAATACTTCCATAGATCCGCTTCATGCCAACCCCCTATACAAACCATGAACAAGGAAAAACTTCTTGAAAACATTTCAAGTTTGGTTTGGGCACAAAGCCCGCACCGTAAAACTAAAATAAGTCGCTCTAATTAATTGATCGACAAATTACAGTCATTACTTTCAACAAAATCAGTAAATATTTCCCCATTTCCCTTTTCAGCATTATTGGCAAAACCGAACCGACAATGTGGGCAAAATGGGTTGCCTTGCGAGGGCGTTTTTCCTGGAATGTATGAAAAGTCATCAATCCCTGAGCTGAAATAGGGTCTTTTGTTTGAACTTCTTTTGAAATTTTAATTGGTTTTTAACTAACTGCGTGCAATTTAGGTAAGATTACTTCTGTTATTTCCTAGTTTCGGATTCCATAGCCCATGAATGAAATTGTGTCTGGGGTCATTGAACGAGTTACTTTTCATAACCCAGAAAATGGCTTTGCTGTTCTAAAAGTGCATGTTCGTGGAAAAATTGGCCTCGTAACAGTAATAGGAAATCTACCTTCCGTAAACGCAGGGGAATTTCTCGAGGGTGAAGGGGTTTGGATTCAAGACCGTGATCACGGGCCTCAATTTAAAGCTGCAGCATTGCGTTGTTCCCCTCCCCATTCACTTGCGGGTATTGAAAAATATTTAGGGTCCGGCCTTATTAAAGGAATTGGGCCCAGCTATGCCCAAAAAATCGTAACCGTGTTTGGCCTTAAAACACTTCAAATCATTGATGAGTCGCCCAGCTTTCTTAAACAGATTAAAGGGCTGGGGCCAAAACGTATCGAACTCATTCGCCAAAGCTGGAAAGAAAATAAAACCATTCGAGACATCATGGTTTTTCTGCAATCCTATGGAATAGGAACCGCAAGAGCTTTTAGGATTTTTAAAACCTATGGGCAGGACGCTGTCACCCTTATTCGTGAAAATCCATACCGGCTGGCAAAGGATATTCGAGGTGTGGGGTTTCAGACAGCCGATGAACTCGCACAGAAAATAGGTATCAACCCTCATGGCCTTGAAAGGGCCCGCGCTGCAATTTATTACTCTTTGGAGCGCCTTGCAAATGAAGGCCATGTTGGCGTTCCCGAAGAAGAATTGATTGATCATGCAATTCAACTGACGACTATTCCAATTGCTATTATTCAAGAAGCGCTTGCGTCAGAAGTTGAATCTGGGGTTGTCATCATCGATTCGGTTTACGGATCGAAGTGGGCTTTTGCAAAATCTTTATACACCGCAGAGAAAAGCTTGGCTGCTAATTTGCTTAAATTAGCTACGGGGGCGCATCCACTTCAATTAAAAAACTGCGATAGTGAAATCAAAAACATTCTTGCGAAAAGTGGCCTAGAGTTGGATGAGCAGCAATTGCAAGCGGTGCAGATGGCGTCTGCCAAAAAGATTCTGATTTTAACAGGTGGCCCAGGCGTTGGAAAAACCACGATTATCCGATTGATTCTCGATCTTTTTGAGAAATTCGGAAAAACTTGTATCTTGTGTGCCCCCACAGGCCGTGCCGCACGAAGGATCGCAGAAAGTACTGGCAGAGAAGCTAAAACCATTCATCGTACCTTGGAATTTGATGCCTCCATCGGAGGCTTCAGGCGTGACCCTTCCCAGCCTCTAGAAGCTAATCTTGTTGTGGTTGATGAAACTTCCATGGTTGATACCGTGCTAATGCATCACCTAGTGCGTGCAGTTCCTGCACACGCCTGCTTGCTTTTAGTTGGTGATGTTGATCAACTTCCTTCGGTTGGTCCTGGCAGAATTCTTTCAGATATGATTGATTCCCGAATGTTTAGCACCGTCAGGCTGACCAAGATTTTTCGCCAAGCTGGGCGCAGTTTTATTGTTCGTGCAGCTCATTCTGTATTACATGGGGAATTTCCCGACTCTGCTCCAAATGCAGAAGGGGATTTCTTTTTTATTGAGTCTGAGGCGCCGCTTCAGGTTGCAGAAAAAGTTCTTGCTATGGTGCATGATCGAATTCCCAAAAAATTCAATTTCGATCCTATGAAAGATATTCAGGTTCTTACACCAATGAATCGCACAGAATTAGGGGCAGGGGAGTTCAATCGGAAAATGCAGGATTTGTTGAATCCTCTTGCGGGCAGAATTGAGATTGAAAGATTTGGTACCAAATTCCGCAACTGCGATAAAGTCATTCAAATGCAAAACAATTACCAGAAAGAAGTCTTCAATGGTGATGTTGGTTTCATCAAGGAAATCAATGAATCAGAGAAGGAGCTTACGGTTGATTTTGAAGGCCGTTTGGTGGTTTATGATTTTGGTGAACTGGATGAAATCTCGCTTGCCTATGCTTTAACTATCCACAAATCGCAGGGGTCAGAATATCCAGCAGTGGTACTTCCTATTCATACCCAGCATTACATGATGCTGCAAAGAAATTTGCTTTACACGGGAATAACCCGGGGTAAAAAGTTAGTGATTGTGGTGGGAACAAAAAAAGCGCTGGAAATTGCAATTTCCCGGCAAGATCACCGGAAGAGGCATACGGCCTTGGTTCAATGGCTTACTGTTAATTACCGCTCCTGATCTAATTTCGCAAAGATCAGTCGCAGTATAAAAAATTCAACGCATTTCAATAAACACCTTTTAATTCTTATTGGATTTAGAGTATTATTAAGTCCTGCTATGGTTGTCTATTTTCTGGCCTGAATGGGGTATTCGATGACTATTAGAACCGCTTTTTCATTTTCTATAATTCTTTTGGTTGGCTTTTTGTCTGTTCAAAATTCGGCAATGGCTCAAATCCCTTTAGAAAAAGCCGAAGCTACTTTTTCGGTTCCTGAAGGTCTGGAACTTAAAGTATGGGCCGCAGAACCTTTGTTTGTTAACCCCACTACATTCGATATTGATGAAAAAGGCAGGGCTTGGATTTGCGAAGCAGTCAACTATCGAAGAAAATTGCGAAACCAGCCTCCTCTTCGAACTGAAGGCGATCGAATTGTTATCCTCATCGATTCCGATGGCGATGGAAAGGCAGATAAAGCCACTACTTTTTACCAAGCGCCTCATGTTATGTCGCCACTTGGTATTGCCGTTGCAAAGGATGCTAAAGGCCCAGGCAGAAAAGTCTTTTATTGCCAATCCCCTGATATCATGGTGCTTGAAGATAAAGACGGGGATGACAAAGCGGATGGCCCTCCAACCAAATTGTTAACAGGTTTCCAAGGGCTTGATCATGACCATGGCGTGCATGGTATTTCTATTGGACCTGATGGCAAATTGTATTTTTCCATTGGCGATACAGGAGTCAAAGATCTTCAGTCTGCCGATGGCAAAGGTAAAAAGTGGTCCTCCAATAACACCGATCTTAGGGCTGGAACTGTTTGGCGCTGCGATCTCGATGGTAAAAACCTTCAGCTTATTGCTCATAATTTCCGCAATAATTACATGCCCGCGGTTGATAGTTATGGCACCGTTTTTATTAGTGATAACGATGATGATGGGAATCAACAGACGCGTATTTGCTATGTAATGCCCGGTGGTAATTTTGGATATCATCCCCGTGGGCCTGGCCAAACCCATTGGCATGAAGAAGACCCAGGTATCGTTCCTAAAATCTTGCGCACTTTTTTTGGCAGCCCTACTGGCATGTGCATGTACGAAGCGCAATTACTTCCTGCGAAGTATCAGGGCCAACCATTACATACCGATGCTGGTCCCCGAAACTTACGCTGCTACCATACTAAAATCGATGGCGCAGGTTTTTCGGTTGAACAAGAAAACATGATTTCCAGTACCGATGGTTGGTTCCGACCCAGCGATGTCAAGGTTGCTCCCGATGGTTCTGTTTTTGTCGCGGACTGGTATGACCCGGGTGTTGGCGGGCATGGTATGGGCGATACCGCTAAGGGGCGTATTTATCGACTTGCACCCAAAGGTTCGAAATCCCATGTTCCGGCAATTGATTATTCGACGAACGAAGGCATCATTTCTGGCCTTTCTTCTGGCTGTAATGCAACGCGATATATTGCATTGCAACATATTATTACAATGGATGCTTCCAAGAGGAATGCACTCGCCAAGATGATTTTTGCTGATCCTGATATTGCTCAAAAACCTTGGGTTGCTGCAAGAATTCTATGGTTTGTTGATTTCCCCAAAGAGCTTCCTAAAGGCCTTGAACAACGAGAAGAATTCAAATGGCTCGAAATCCGAAAACTTGTCGATGCACATCCCGGGTTGATGGGCCTTAATGCTGAAGAAAAAACACGAGTTGATTTTCTTCTAGCTAACGGGGGACCGGGAGTCGCTCGCGAAATCTTGGTTAACATTCGCGAATCAGATGATGATAATTCCAAACAGTGGTTCAACAATATTGCGAAAAAATATGATGGCAAAGATGTTTTCCTCTTAAAAGCCATTGGTGTTGCTGCAGGCACTGATCCCAAACACCGTGAACTCTTCCTTGCAGATTTCAAAAAGCAATTCTCTGTCTGGTCACCCGCAGTAGGGGATCTCGTTTTTGAATTAAGGCCAAAAGATATGATGGCTGGGTTGGGCGAAATGCTAACCAAGGCGGAAATCCCACTCGAGCAAAAACTTAAAATTATTAACATCCTTGCTTCCAGTGATAGTCCTGATGATGCCCTTACTTTTGTCGGCTTGGTTAAATCAAAGGCGAGTATTGAAGTTCGTGAAAAAGCAGTCGAATGGCTTAAAATCTATTTACCCGGGAAATGGTCTGCGGTTGCTTCCAGCCCAGATCTTCTAAAATCGGTAAACGAATTACTTGCAGGTGATTCAGATGATCAAAGGCTTGCCCTCGGAATTATTGAAGCTGCAAAACCAAAAGGTGTAGTAGAACAAGTTAGTAAGTTAGCGTTGGCTAATAAAGATGGTCGGGTTCAAAAACAAGCCATTGCTACCTTGGGCGCGCTGCCTGAAAAACTATCCGTTGATACCCTGACAAAAGTATTGCAGGAAAACAACATCTACTCACAGGATGCGGCAAATGCCCTTGCTGCTTTGGGGCAAACCAAGGGTAAGGTTTCAGGGCTTCAAACTGCAATGATTGCATTGCAAACAGTATTCAGTGATCAAACTGCACCTTTAACTAAAAGAACTTTAGTTGCTAATGCTTTATCAGGCACAAGGAATGGATCTGATTTCCTATTGCTTAATGGCAACGGTGAAATCCCTGCTGAATTAAAGCAGGAGGTTGGCAGGTTGTTGCGTAATAGTCCTTATCAAGATCTTCGTAATAAAGCGATGATTGCTTATCCTGCACCCGGAAAACTAGATCCTAAAAAACTGCCCGCTCTAAGTGTGCTAGCACTTAAAAAAGGCGATATAGCTCGCGGTAAGGCCTTAATGGCTTCCAGTGGTACTTCCCAATTGCAGTGCTTGAAATGCCATTCAGTTCAGGGCAGTGGTGGTGCTATTGGCCCCGATCTTTCTATGATTGGTAAAAAAGGAACCAAGGAAAACCTTTATGAGTCCCTCATCAATCCTAATAAGGCTATTGCTGACCAATACCTCACATGGATAATTGAAACCAAAAAAGGTCAGGTTCTTACTGGCTTGATTGTTGAAGAATCTCCAGAATTGATCGTTCTCCGTGATGGTAATGGTAAGGATTACAAGATCGATCGAAAAGATGTTGAATCTAAAGCTAAAGGCCCTAATTCGCTTATGCCTTCCGATTTGATCAATAGCATGAGTGAACAGGATTTGATCGACTTGGTTGATTATCTTGTAACACTTCAGACTGCAGCGTTTTCTCCAGAATGGTTTCATATTATCGGCCCATTCGAAAATGGTGTTTCAGACGAAAACTTTGAAAAAGTTGGTGAACCAGAAGCCAAGGTCGAATTGGAAATGAAGGTAAAAGGTAAGGCCGGGCCAGTTGGTTGGTCTAAAGTACGTGCATCTTCCAATGGTTATTTGAATCTTGCTTTGCATTTTTCTCCAGAGAGCAATGGTATTATCTCTTACCTTTATCAAGTGATTGATTCGCCCATTGACCAAGAATCAACAATTCTTGTTGGTGCTGATGATTGCGTAAAGGTTTGGGTGAATAATGCTGAAGTGTTTAAAGATAAGAATCATTTTGCTGCTCAACCTGCAAGAAATTCTGTTGCAGTAAAGCTTAAAAAGGGTGCAAATCCTATTTTAATTAAGATCAATAATGGTGAAGGGGAGCATGGATTGTATTTTTCCATCCTCAGTAAGGAGCCAATTAAGATTGGTTCAAAGCAGTAGAGATCTAGGGCAGTGGGCTAAGCGGCTTTGTTGGGGAAATTAGTTTTAGTTGATTTGATGACCTCGCAGTATTCCTGATAAAGCCTTTTAAAAATATCATCCCATTTTTGGGACTTTGCTGTTTGAGTTGCGTTTTTTCCTAGAAAAACTCTTTTTGATTTATCTGCGCATAGCTCGATTATTTGTTTCTCAAAATCTTCAATGTTTGCTGCTAGGATTCCGTCATGGTGGTTGGTGATGCGTTCTTGTGTTGCCTGCGAATTCAAGCATAGTACGGGTAAACCGCTGGCTTGTGCCTCTAGAATGACATTACCAAAAGTTTCTGAGGTGGATGGGAATACAAAAACATCTGCACTTGCATACCATTGTGCCAAATGATGTCCCCGAAGTTCACCGGGAAGTATTATCCCATTTGTTTTTTCAAGGTCCGACTGCCCAAAGAGTGGCCCTGTTCCTACAAGGGCGAGAAAAAGATTCTTACCTTGCCTGCTTAAAGTGCTTCTTACTTTTTTGAAAGTCTCTAGGAGTGCACCAATATTTTTTTCGGGTGCAATTCTACCCACATAAAGCAAGAGAATGTCGGTTTCTGAAAGTCCTATTTTACTTTTAAAGTTCAAAACTTTTTGGATTGGATTGAACAGATTGGTATCAACTCCCCGTGTCCAAATCTTGGTGTTTTTGTACCCAAGAGTTTGTAATCTTTCCAGACAGGCCTTGCTTGGGGCAAATGTAGCTTCGGTCTGATTATGGAACCACCTCAAATAGTGCGAAATACCACTAGATAAAAATCCCATTTTATAATCGGTTGCATATAAATCGAAATTGGTGTGAAAACTGCTGACCACTGGAATCCGTAGCGATTTTGCAATTCCCAGACAGGCAAGTCCAAGCGGGCCTTCCGTCGCTAGGTGGATTATGTCAGGCATTTTGCTTTTAATTGTCTGATAAAGCCTTAGTGGGCTACCAATACCAAATCGAAGTTTTGGGTACATGGGAATTGGAAAACCTTGAACAAGCTCGGGTTTTCTTGTTTCAGAAAATCTTCGCGGCCGTATTACAGATGCGTGATGGCCGGATAAATTAAGAAAATTGTGCAACTTTTCCAGCGTTAATGATACACCATTGATCTCAGGGGGAAAAGTTTCAGTTACCAATGTTATTTTTAATGAGGTTGTTGCAAGCATAAATCACTCCATGATTAATGAGTGATTGCTATTAGAATCAGGTTTAAAGGTTTTTCAAATAAAACATTTGAAATTGATCAATCTTTTGCGAGATCTTCATTTTTGTCGGCGTGATTTTTTTCTAAACCGATGATTGTTCGATTTTCTAATACAACTTCTTGCAGATATTTTCTTGTCAATCTGTGTTCTGCAAGTAGTTCCTTTGGTATGACTCTTGCTTCTCCTGCGACAATTTTGATTTCTCTAAGGAAATCCATGCTCTTGTTGGCGAAAGGATCACCTTTGTAATAAGAGGCATAACTACCCCAGGCACCTTCTACCCAGATTGGAACGATAGGCGTTTCAGGTAGTTGATTTAGGATGTGCCATATTCCCTGCCCAAAGGGGAACAGAAGTTGATCCTCTTTTTTGCGAAGTCTGGCTTCTGGGAATATCAACAGCGATTCTCCCCGCTTTAATGCCTCGATGGCATCATTTAATTCCGGTGCTTCTCTTCTGAAGGTCGCAGCTTCCACCCGGATCGCTTTTACTACTTTTGACATCAACCAGTAAATTACAGGTAAATCATAAAAAACACTGGTCATCATTGGGATGATTCTGCGTGTTACAACTTTCCCGATTAAAAAAGGATCAAGGTATGCTGCATGATTTGCAATCATGATGACTGGGCCGCGGTAAGGCATTTGTTCGATTCCAGGGCCATACATTGTTATTTTGTAGGGAAGTATTAAAGCAATAGAAAGCAGTTGTTCTAAGAACGCACGAAGCGTTACCCAAGTGAGAATTATCCCTGCTAAAACCAGCAAAATGCCTGCAATCATTGGCGTAAGTTTTAGTTGGTAGAACAGCCACCCAAAACCAATTGCAAAAAACCAGGGTGCGAAATTGAACAATAACATTGCTTGAGGTGTTGAAAGTAAGTCTTCAGGTCGGCAAGCTCGCCTGCAGCAAGCTAAAACATTTGTAATCCCTAGGCTTGTAAGGATTGTTAATGGAATAATATTGGCGGGATATAAAACAAAAAACATCAAACTTGCACCTGATAAGAACAGGCCCCAAGGCGCAGACCCGATAGTTCTAAGTGGGTGATTGATGATGTAAAAAAATAAAATCCCTACAAAACTACTAATGCTAATTAATGCAAGATGTTTTGAATCCGAAACAAAGCCATTGGCTTCAATAATGAATAAATAACACAGCCCGAGTATGATGCCAGAGATTAAGCTTCTTGCAATCAATGGCGTTAAATCATCTCTCCAAGTTGATGGGTAGATCTTAGCGTTTTCGGGTAGGGATTTAGGGGCTTCATGATTGCAAATTATGTAAAATGCGCCTGTACAAAATAGATTACATGCTTGTGCGATACATAGCATTGAAAACAATGGGAAAATTGCTTGATCTGGTCCAGGCAAGATGGTTGTTGCTGCGAAAACGCTAAAAGGTAATAGCAGTGTGTTTAAAAGCATTCCTGTATTATCGATGTTTCGAGCAAGTGTTTTATTTTGGTTGGCAGCTAGAAGGATTGAGCTATTCCAGAAGGTGCGCCCTAATCCCATGGCGAAGCCTAGAAAGATTGGATCGGGAAAAAAACCTGTAAATAAAGGAATACTCAAAAATCCGAGTGAGAATAAAGAGCCAAAAGATGCAAGAATAATGTCGCTGCGGCTTTTGCGAAGGGAGAAAACAAACCCAGAGAATGCGAAGCCTATTGCTAGATGGAGTAATAAAGTACTGGGCGTATCTAACCCATTGTAATTCGCTTTAGATGCTGAAATTATAAAAGAGAGTGAGAAAAAATCTGCAAAATTTCTTATTAAAGATGCAGCCAGATAAGCGATAGGAGTCATTTTTATGCTTTTTAATGGGATGTAAGGGGGAATCCGTTTTCTCGCCATACTCGGATCCCGCCATCCATGGATATCACATTGCTGTAACCCATTCTGGCCAGATTTTCTGCGGAAAGCGCAGAGCGGAAGCCTCCACCACAATAAAGAATAAATTCTGTTGCAAAGCTAGGTACCGCTAATTCAATGTCTCTTTCGATTACACCTTTACTGAGGTGAATAGCGCCAGGGATATGATCCGTGGCGAATTCGCTTTCTTCGCGGACATCGATGAGCAGAAGTTTTTCGCCTTTGTCGAGGCGTGATTTTACATCAAGTACCGTGGTTTCTTTGACATTTTTTTTTGCATCGTGTGCAATAGCCAGAAACTTTGGAGAATGATTAGGAGCCATTTCACGCCTACTTTCAAAAGCTGTTTAGTTAAAGAACCCCTAGGATAAGTTCGGTCAATAATTGATCGAGCTTTTCGTAAGGTAGTTTTCTTGATGCAAGTGCAGTGGGGTCAAAGGTCATTTCTTTAAGCTTGGTTGCAGCTTCAGGAGTGAACTTTGAAAGCGAGCCTTGCAAGTTTTTGGATGCCCCGTGGACTTCCTTAAGGATGCCTTGGATCTCTTTGTTTTCGTTGAACTGTTTGACTTTTTCCTGCATGATTTTGTAGGTGCGAAGGTTTCTATCTACGAAATCCCAAGGGTTGGATTCAGTACGGTAAGGGTGACAATCAAACCCGATTGTCCCGGCATACTTGTGATCGATAAGAAGCTTTGTGGTGAAGAATGCTTCTTTAAGGTCATCACTGCCAAAAGTAAGGTCTTGATCGAAACGCAAAGGTTTTTGGCCATTGAGATGAACATCCAACAGTTTGCCTGCATCAAGAGCTTGGGCAAATTCATGGTAAGGGTTTAATCCTGCCATCTTGATGTGGGCTGTTTCAGGATTTATACCACACATATCAGGGTGATCAAGTGTGTTAATAAATGCAAGAACGCTGCCTACTGTGGGCAAATACAAGTCGCCACGGGGTTCGTTAGGTTTTGGTTCAAGGCTGAATTTGATCTTGTAACCTTGGCTTCGAACATAATTGCAAAGGAAGTTCAAAGATTCTCTAAACCATTTGAACGCTTCGATTGGGTCTTTGCTGGCATCAACTTCAACGCCTTCACGACCTCCCCAGAAGACAAATATTTCGGAACCCAGTTCGTTTGCAATATCGATGCAACGCATTACTTTCTGGGTGGCGAAAAGTCTTACTGCAGGATCGGTGCTGGTGAAAGCGCCATCCTTGAAAATGGGATGATAGAAGTTGTTGGTTGTAGCCATGGTTGCTTTGATGTTGTTGTCAGACATGCATTTTTTAATGCCTGAAACAATAGCGTCGCTTTGAGCAGCGGAAGATCCAAAAGGAATAATATCGTTGTCATGGAATTCGAAGCCGTAGCAATTTCGATCTGCAAGGCCTTTGATACAATCCAAGGCAGAAATTTCTGGGCGTGTTTGGTCGCCAAACGGATCCCGACCCCTATTTTGCAGGCACCAAATGCCAAAGGCGAATTTGTCTTCTTTAACTGGGGCATAAAAATGTGATGACATGAAACTATCCTTTCGTAAAAAATAATCGTGTTAAATATCAAAGTTTACTTGGTGCTGGTTTTTGAACTCTTGGCTTGTGTCAACACCTCGAAAATTGTTGTCATGAAAACAGGCAGGTCATCGGGCTTTCTGCTGGTAACTAGATTCCCATCACGAATTACTGCTGCATCTACATAATCTGCCCCAGCATTGATCACATCATCTTTAATGGCAAAGAAGCAAGTGGCTTTCTTGCCCTTCAATGCCTTAGTGGAGCATAATACCCAAGGTCCATGGCAAATAGCAGCGATCATTTTGCCTTGCTCTGCCATCACACTGACCAACTTGATCATGGCTTCGGATCTTCGAATGAAATCGGGTGCAAACCCACCTGGGATTATTATGCCATCAAAATCGGAGGGGTTAATATCCCG
>Ga0209296_1003163_pt1 | contig 11299 bp, 9 predicted proteins | sample S_130206_EF_Meta_FD_187319 | JGI IMG/M metagenome (GOLD analysis project Ga0209296, IMG submission 187319) | Freshwater microbial communities from Lake Simoncouche, Canada to study carbon cycling - S_130206_EF_MetaG (SPAdes) (version 2) | ecosystem: Environmental > Aquatic > Freshwater > Lake ...
CGTCAGCAAGGTGAGCGGATTCATGGCTTCGTCCATGCGCAGGCCCTCTACATATGGCCAGTCCAGCACGCGAGAACCGACGAAAGGCATGGTTTTAGGGTCAGCCAGCGTGACGAATTCAACGTACTTGGCAGCCGCCGTGGGCTCCACCTTTTTGATCAGTTCACTGAGCGAGTAACCCACCCAGGGAATTACCATCGACCAACCCTCAACGCAGCGCATGCGATAAATACGTTCTTCCTGGGCGCTGAGTTTGAGCAAGTCATCAAGCGTGTATTTACCGGGCTTTTTAACCAGGCCTTCAATCTCAACCGACCAAGGTGATGTTTTCAAGGTGTGGGCGTTTTGCGCCGGGTCGGTTTTATCGGTACCGAATTCGTAGAAATTATTGTAGGTACTGGCGTCTTTGTAGTCCGTCACTTTGTCCATCGTGAGCGCACCCGCCAGGCGGGATTTAATGCTGGGCAAGGCCGCCAACTTACCCGGTCTTGCGGTGCTGCTGATCGCCTGGGCATGGGCTTCACGCGAGGCCCAGGTCGCCAAGGCAGCGCCCGCCACGCCACTGGCCATCAGTTTCATCAAAGAACGTCTATTTTCATACGCGCCCTGGCTGGTGATTTCACTCGGCACCGGGTGATTAAAACCCTGTTGGTCAGTTTTTATAAGCATGGAGTTCTCCGTTACAAAGTGGGGCCAACACGGTGTGTTGCGGGATGTTTACAAGGTTCCGTAGCTGTGCAAACCGCTCAGGAACATATTCACACCAATGAAGGCAAAGGTGGTCACAGCCAAGCCAGAGAGCGCCCACCAAGCGGCAACCGTACCACGCAAGCCCTTCATCAGGCGCATGTGCAACCACGCCGCGTAATTAAGCCAGACAATCAGCGCCCAGGTCTCTTTGGGGTCCCAACTCCAGTAGCCGCCCCAAGCCTCAGCCGCCCAAAGCGCGCCCAGCACGGTGGCAATGGTGAAAAAGGCAAACCCGACGGCGATGGATTTGTACATCACGTCGTCCAGAATTTCAAAGGAGGGCAACTTGGCGGCAAATTGACGCCTGCCCAACAAAATACCGGCCACAGCCAAGGCCGAGAGGCCAAAGTAAACCGCCCAGTAATCACTCAAGCCCGTGGTGGACGATTTCCGGAAAACGATGGGCTCAAAGCACAAGACAATGCCCAGCAGCCACAAAGGGGCCAACTTGTACCATTTGGTCTCAGTGGCTTGTTGCTTGATCAGGTAGGCAAAGGCCACCATCGCCGCCAACGCAAACGTGCCATAACCAATAAAGTTGGCCGGCACATGCAGCTTCATCCACCAGCTTTTGAGGGCTGGTACCAAAGGCTGAATTTCATGCGCTCCGCGCACCAAGGTGTACCAAAGCAAAAAGCCCACTGCTGCACTCACCACCAACATGACAAAAGCGCCGAGTGCGCGGGTTTTGTACTGGGCTTCAAAGTAAAGATAGAAAAGCGCCGTCATCCAGCAAAAAAGCACGAACACTTCATAAAGATTACTGACGGGAATGTGGCCGATGTCGGCGCCCAGTAAATAGCTTTCGTACCAGCGAACCATCGTGCCAATCAGGGCCATGCCCACCGCCACCCACAGCAAGCGCGAGGCCACGATCGCCATCGCATCACCTTCCCGGCGGGAAAACATGCCGATCCAGTAAAAGAGAGTGCTCATGAAGAACAGCATGCTCATCCACAAAATGGCCGATTGACTGGAGAGAAAATACTTCAGCCAAAACACGCTGTCGGCACGGGCCAGACTGCCTTGGTAAGAAGCCACGCCGAGCAATGAAAGAGCGGCCACACAGAGCATCAGCACACGCAATGGACGCCAAAACCAACCCATCATGATGACGCTTGGGATGGCTGCGACCAAGATGCCCAGCTCATACTCGTCCATGGCCGCGTGGTAACTTGTCAGCGCAAATACACCACCCAGCAGGACGATGAGGGCGAACAACCAGTCAAACGCATTGCGCTTGGCAAAGTAGCCTTCATTCAAGGTAATGGTCGTGCCCGGGTTGGCGGGCTCAATGCCTGAAAGAGTACTTGTATTATTCATCTTTGATTCCAATAAGCTTTGATTTCAACTGCACAAACTCATGGTCGCCGTCCATGGTTTTTCGGTTGGTGGACAAGGCCATCATGGCCGTGGTCCTTAACGGCGCACCGTCTGGGGTCAGGCCGTTGGCCTCTGCGGACTGCGGTGTGAGCCACACCCACAGCCGGCGCTCCCTGATGTAGAGCATGGCAAAAACACCCAGTATCAACAAGGCGCACCCGAGGTACACAATATTTTTCCCAGGGGCGCGCGACACCTGAAACACACTGGCCTGAACTTGCGTAAAGTCAGCCAACTGAAACACCATCGGCGCGGGGTAAGCCTGAATATCACTCAGAGCGATCACGGCCTGCGTCATAAAACCCTGCGTCTTGTCGTTGATCTCCAGGGGCTTCAAGCCCGCTCGCTCCAAGGAGATTTGGGTTAGTTCAAATAAAGCGCCATTCAGAATTCGAATCAGGACATCCCCTGCCTTGGCACGCTCAGCCTCAGGAACATTGGTTTCGATGAAATCAGAAACGGCCTGCAAACCACCCGTAGGCTTGCCGTCTTTACTTACGCTGACGCCAGCAAACAAATCGAGGGCTCGCGATGCCGACACCGTCAAAGGCTTGACCAAATCTTGTCGACTAGCATCCACCGCCCGCGCCACATAACGCCCCACCGCCAATCCCCTTGAGGTGGGGTCGGCCAATGCTGTCCGAATGCGTAGAAACCCATCTAAAGAATCTTTATCATCTGCTGGCAGTCGCAGGTAGCGAAAAGGCTCTGAGGGCGACTCGCGAACGCCCATCAAGAAAATGGGCTCGCCATTGCCCATGTCGACCGGCAGCATGTAGTTGTTGTATTCACGGGCCTGGCCTGCGGCATCACGCAGCTTGTAGGTGATGCTGGGCCCCACATTGCGCAACTCTTTTTTGGTCACCGCTTTATTGGCAGCCCCCATGCGCTCATCAATGGATTGGCGTAAATCAACCTTGCGAACATCAACACCCTGCGCGCCATTACCCGCAAAATTTTCAACATTGATGACGCGCAGCTTGGTGTATTCAAGCGTCATCTTTTCATTGCCGGAGGTTAGCTGAGAGGATCCCCCAACAACACCGTCAAGCTCAAAAGGCTTGGCTGATCCGCTCAAAGGCAGGGCTTTGAGCTTGACGGTGGAACCTCCATCGTCAAAGCTAGATTGAAAAATTTCGACGCCCTTGTAAGCCACCGGGTGATTGACTTCAACCCTGGCCGGAATTTTTGCACCGGTTTCGTTGTCGTGAATCACGATGTCACTGGCAAACAACTTGGGCATGCCCGTGGAGTAATACTCGACGACAAACTTCTTCAGCTCCACGGCGAAAGGTAAATCCTGAATAAGGATGCCATCTGACTGGGTCAGCACGGCGGTACTGGAACGCGTGCCCTCGGTGACCAGTAAATTGCCCCTGAAAGTGGGATTTTTATCGCTCAGGCGATGCTCTGGCTTCACATCGGCAATCATGCCGCCACCCGCATACGACACCTTGCCGTTGAACCACATTTGAGCCCGAACGACCAAATCGCCATCCAACAAGCCCCCCAAACACACCAGCACAATCGCACTGTGGGCCGCTATGTAGCCAATTTTATTGACCGCACCAGCTCTGGCAGCCACCATCCAGCCCTGTTCAAGGGCGCCGGGCACGGCACGCTCCTGGAGTTTGACTTTCCAGCCACCGCCGGCCAGCAAGTGGCCAATGCGTTTAGCCGCGACTTCTGGCGTTTCGTTGAGCACCGCCTGTGCACGATGACCAAAAGCTTTCAGGCTTTGGGCGCGGATATTTTCTTTGTTGGTTTTTAGATCAGCAATGATTTTGGGCGTGTTGCGCGCAATACACAGCGAAGTACTCGTGACCAAAAAGGCCAGGATAAGCAAAAACCACCAAGCACTGTAGACCGAGTACAAGCTGACGCGGGCAAAAACCTCAGCCCAAAAGGGGCCGAATTGGTTGACGTAGTTGTTTAAGGGTTCATGCTGCTTGAGCACCGTGCCTATGACAGAGGCAATGCAGATCAAGGTCAGTAATGAAATTGAAAACCGCATGGAAGACAACAACTCCACGGTGGACCGAAGAGCAGGCGAACCGGATTTGATGCTGAGGCCTTGCGTGGAATCTGTCATGTCTTGATTTTCCCTGACTCAAAAAAAAAGAGCAGGCCATCAAAAAATGGGCCTGCTCCAATTGGGGGGTTGTTGCGAAATGTTAATTCAATGAAGAACCCAAACCATTCAAGCAACAACACCCATGTGATTAACGTAATCCAGCGATGTAGTCAGCAACTGCCTTGATTTCGCGATCATTCATTTTGGCAGCGACTTGGGTCATTTGCAGGCTGTTCTTACGAGTGCCATCACGGAAACCGGTCAACTGAGCCACTGCGTAATCTGCATGCTGGCCACCCAGACGAGGGTACTGGGCAGGAATGCCAGCACCATTCGGGCTGTGGCAACCGGCACAAGCAGGCACTTGACGATCAGCAATACCGCCACGGTAAATTTTCTCACCGAGCAAGACGAGTTCTTTGTCTTTGGCAAAGCCTGGCTTAGAGGCTTTGGCAGTGACCCAGTAAGCAATGTTTTTCATGTCTGCATCGCTCAGCGTTGAGGCAAAACCAGACATGATGGCATTGGCACGCTTGCCAGATTTGAATTCTTGCAGCTGTTTAACCAAATACTCAGGATGCTGCTGCGCCAATTTTGGATTGGCAGGCACACCGGAATTACCGTCCGCACCGTGGCAAGCAGCGCATACGGCTGCAAAACTGGCTTCGCCTTTGACCAAGTCAGGCTTGACCACTTTAACGGGTTCAACCTTGACCTCAGCATGGGGCGCAGCAGGCTTGGCCTCTTGCGCAAAAGTGGATAAAGTGGGTGCTGTCAAAGCGGCAGCAAACAAAAGAGAGGCAAAAAGCTTCATAGGAAATGGCGTATCAGGTGAGCAAAACAGGGTGATTCTACAATGCGGCTACGGGTTTCTTCCCTTTAATTAATGACTACCATCACAAATCCAACGGCTTCGGCCACTTTAACCCCCGCCACAGCTGTCGATAAAAAGTCGGAAGCTACTGTGGCGCTGGGCTGGCTGCACACGGCCAAATTCCTCACCACAGCCCCTCAACTGCACTTTCTCCCCGAACTGGATTTACCTGAAATTGCCTTTGTCGGGCGTTCAAACGCCGGAAAATCCACCTGCATCAACACCTTGACGCAGCAAAAACAATTAGCTTTTGCCTCCAAAAGGCCTGGCCGCACCCAGCACATTAACTTGTTTGCACTGGGCAAACAAGGCGTGCACGACGCCATCCTGACCGATTTGCCCGGTTATGGCTATGCAGCCGTCCCCAAATCGGACAAGATTCGCTGGCAACAAGTGATGGCCAACTATTTGGTCACGCGCGAAAACCTCAAAGCCATTGTTTTGATGTGCGACCCCCGCCACGGCATGACCGAGTTGGATGAAATTTTGCTCGACATCGTTCGCCCCAGAGTCGAAGAAGGCCTCAAATTTTTGGTCGTCCTGACCAAGGCCGACAAGTTGACCCGTGTTGAACAATTAAAAGCTTTGTCCATCATGAAGCTACAAGCCGGCGGCGGCGAAGTGCGCTTGTTTTCAGCACCCAAAAGACAAGGTATTGACGAAGTGGCCACCCTGCTTTACCAGTGGGCTCATCCCAAGACATGATCCAAACCTTTACCCGGACCTTGCCGCACGGTATCACTCTGAGTTGCAGGGCAGCCGGGGAAATTGGACGACCGGTCTTGCTTTTCCTGCATGGCTTTCCTGAAGCCGCATTTGTGTGGGACTTCATGCTGGAACATTTTTCTCTTCCCGAACATGGTGGCTACCGATGTATTGCCCCCAATCTGCGAGGATTTGAGCATTCAAGCGCACCCACCGAGGTCAGTGCCTACCGGCCCAAGCATTTGGTGCAAGACATTGCCGCCCTGATTGAGCTCGAATCCACAGAAAACCAGGGTCAGCTCGCCGCTTTGGTTGCCCACGACTGGGGTGGCGCTGTGGCCTGGAATCTGACCAATCAGATGCCTCATTTGATGCACCAGTTGGTGATCATCAACTCGCCACATCCAGGTACGTTTTTGCGTGAACTCAAAAACAACCCGGAACAACAAGCCTTCAGCGCCTACATGAATTTCCTGATTCGTCCGGATGCAGAAAAATTACTGGCGCAAGATGACTACCGCCGTCTTTGGGATTTTTTAACCAATACCAAAAATGGTCACCTACCGCCTGCTTGGTTGACTGACAAGGTGAAGTCGCAGTACCGGGAAGTATGGGCGGCTGGTTTGACGGGCGGATGCAACTTGTACCGCGCCTCACCCCTGCGCCCGCCTCGGGCCGAAGACCCGGCGGCGGCGGCCATTGATATCCCCCACAATCTGTTGACGGTGACGCCGCCCACACTGGTCATTTGGGCCATGGATGACCTGGCCCTTCCCCCGGCCCTGATTGATGGACTGGGTGACTACGTTGAGCAATTAACCCTTCAGACCCGCGCCAGGGCTTCTCACTGGATTGTTCATGAGCAGCCAGACTGGGTGGCGCAGACCATTTCAAACTTCTTGAATCGCAAGGCTTAACTGCTATTTAAATAATAGCTGGTTAAGCACGTATTCAAAGGCCAAAGTCACCAAAATACTTGTATTTCAATAAATCGGTGGCACACCCGGTGGCTGGTCTTTGAAGCGCTTGTGAACCCAATAATATTGGTCCGGCATCGCGTCGATATAGGACTGCAGTCGCTGGTTCATCAGCGCGGTGTCTGCGGTCAAATCCTCCGTGGGGAAATCTTGCCATGCAGGCATGATTTCAATCTCGTAGCCTTCAGACGTCATTCGAGTGACCACAGGCACCACCTTGGCACGACCCAATTTAGCAAACCTTGAAAGCGAGGGCACGGTGGCTGCCGGCACACCATAAAACGGCACGAACACCGACTCTTTGACATCAAAATTCATGTCGGGCAGCAGGTACAAGGGCGCACCCAAACGCAAAGCAGCGGCAATTTTTTTAAAGCCGTCCAGCCGACCAAAAAGCTGCGTCTGACCAAAGCGCTGGCGCCCTTTCAAAATCCATTGATTGATGATTTTGTTTGACTGATGGGTGTACAGCGTCGTGAAAGGTCTGGGGATTTTCTGGGTCAAGGCCGTCCACCCCGCGTCCAAGCCTACAAAGTGGGGGGCAAAAATAAGCACCGGTTCAAGGCCATCCAACTCATGGCGCGCGCCCGTCAACTTGAGGCGATTAGCCACCTGATTGGGCGATCCGTGCCACAACCAGCCTCGGTCTAGCCAAGCTTTTGCAAAATTTACGAAGGTCTGCAACGCCAAGATTGAGCGTTCACGCTCGGACTTATCGGGAAAACACAGGCGTAAATTCGTCTTGACCACCCGCCTTCTCGGCACGGCCACGCCATACAAGAGGCAGCCCAACACCCAACCCAAGGCACGTACCCAGGCCAGCGGCAGTTGCCCCAGACAACGCATACACACAATCCCCATTCGACTCAACATGAACTAAAACGCACTTTCATTTTTCTTATTTGGGTTGTTTGTAACGGGCGTAGCCCCATAAATACTGCTGCGGGCATTCCAAAATCAATTGCGCCATGGCTTGATTGATCTGAGTCACAGCCTGATCCAGGTCAGGCGACAGTTCGTGGCCTAACTCGCGAAAATGTAGCCGATAGCCACGCCCAAACGACAAGCGCTCCCCCCAAGCCAACAAAACGGTGGCACCGGTTTGCTGCACCAGACGAGCGGCCAGTGTCATGGTGTAGGCCGGTTGCCCGAAAAAGGGCGCCCACTGGCCCAACCCCTCTGGCGGCACTTGATCGGGCAAGAGTCCGACCGCTTGGCCTTGGCGCAAAGCACGAATCATCTGGCGAACACCGGCCAAATTGGTGGGCACCATGTGCAGACCCGGACGCTCTCGGGCGCTGGCCATCACTTGCGCCAACCAAGCTTGTCGGGCAGGCCGATACAGACCGGTCAAAGGCCCATAGCGCTCGCCATAACGATGAGCCAGACCTTGCGGGCAAATTTCAAAACAACCCAAATGCGGCGTCAGAAAAACAACGCCCCGTCCAGCCGCATAAGCCTTGTCCACACAAGCGTCGTTGTCCCAAAAATAGGGCGTGGCCGCCCCCAGCCACAGCCGCGGCAATTCAACAACGAGCTTGCCACTTTCACCCACAGCCCCCAGCCATTGACGCCAACCGAGACCCGCTTGACGCGCATTGACCAGAAAACGCTGTCGGTAAACACCTGAGACGAAAAACGCCCCCCAACCCAAGCCCCATCCCACCGTATGGAGCAACCAAAGAGGGGCAAAAGAAAAAAATTTAAAAAGCTGGGGCATCACTCGGATAAAATAGGGGCGTCGCTGAGTTATGGAACTACTTGCAGGGCGACATGCAATGCCGCCTCATTTGAGACGACATTGTGCCTTGTCAACTTTGACATCACTGCTAAAGCGTTCGCCGAAGCATCCCAGCCCAAGCAACGTGGTCTTTATCTTGTTGCAACAGCTGTTATTGGAGCTTAATTATTATGGCGAACGATTTTCTATTTACCTCTGAATCCGTCTCTGAAGGTCACCCCGATAAGGTGGCCGATCAGATTTCCGATGCGATTCTGGACGCAATTTTTAAACAAGACCCCAAATCCCGCGTGGCCGCAGAAACCCTCTGCAACACCGGCTTGGTCGTTTTGGCCGGTGAAATCACCACCAACGCGCATGTGGACTACATCCAAGTGGCGCGTGACACCATCAAACGCATTGGCTACGACAACACCGAATACGGCATTGACTACAAAGGCTGCGCCGTACTGGTGGCCTATGACAAGCAAAGCAATGACATCGCCCAAGGCGTGGACCACGCCAGTGACGACCACCTGAACACCGGCGCAGGCGACCAGGGCCTGATGTTTGGCTACGCATGCAATGAAACCCCAGAGTTGATGCCCGCGCCTATTTACTACGCGCACCGCTTGGTGGAGCGTCAGGCGCAGTTGCGCAAAGACGGCCGCCTGCCCTTTTTGCGTCCTGATGCCAAGAGCCAGATCACCATGCGCTATGTGGACGGCAAGCCGCACAGCATTGACACCGTGGTGCTCTCTAGCCAGCACAGCCCTGAGATGAGTGACGGCCAAAAAATGAAGCCCGCCTTCATTGAGGCGGTGATTGAAGACATCATCAAACCAGTACTGCCCAAAGAGTGGCTCACCGCCGACACCAAGTACCTGATTAACCCAACAGGGCGTTTCGTCATTGGCGGCCCCCAGGGCGATTGCGGCCTGACCGGGCGCAAGATCATTGTGGACACCTACGGCGGTGCTTGCCCGCACGGCGGTGGCGCCTTCAGCGGCAAAGACCCAACAAAGGTGGACCGTTCTGCCGCTTACGCTGCGCGCTATGTCGCCAAAAACATCGTGGCAGCAGGTCTGGCGCGTCAATGCCAGATTCAGGTGGCCTACGCCATTGGTGTGGCCAAGCCCATGAACGTGACGGTTTACACCGAAGGCACCGGTGTCATCCCTGACGACCAAATTGCGGCGATCGTGAACGATCTGTTTGACCTGCGCCCCAAAGGCATCATCCAGATGTTGGACTTGCTGCGCCCGATCTATGAAAAGACGGCGGCTTACGGCCACTTTGGCCGCGAAGAGCCCGAGTTCACCTGGGAGCGCACCGACAAGGCGCACGCTCTGCGCTCGGCGGCTGGCCTTTAAAATCAAGAAATAGCCCGTGAAAATACAGACACAACGCTGGATAGACCGCTGGGTGGGCCAGCTACTCTGCGCGGCTGTGTCTGTGTGGGCTCGCCTCAACTTGCGGGGGCAAGCACAGGCTCGAATGCCTACTGAGCCGCGTCATATTCTGGTTATTTTGTTATCTGAAATGGGCAGCGTCGTGTTGGCAGGGCCCATGTTTGCGGCCCTTCGCCAACGCTACCCCACCGCCACGCTGCATGTGCTGCAGCTCAAGAAAAACCAGGAAGTTGCCGCCCTGCTGGGTTTGGCCAAGCCCGAGCACCTGCATGCCTTGGATGACCGTGCCGGCCTGGGTTTATTGCTCGATATTTGGCGCGTCTGCATGACGCTTAGACGTCTGCCGCTGGACGCCGTGGTGGACTGTGAACTCTTCTCCCGCATCAGCAGCCTGATGTCTTTTATGAGCGGCGCCCCTGTTCGCGCCGGATTCACACCCCACACCCAAGAAGGCTTGTACCGCGGCGGGTTCATCAACCGCGCCATTCCCTACAACCCTTACCAGCACATCAGCCAACAGTTTTTATCACTGGTGGATTCACTCGACTCCGAGGGCATGCCGCGCAACAAGTCAGCCCCATTGCGCGACTTGCCCGCCGACACCCTGCTGGATGTCCCCTTCCAAGCGGCTGAACTCACCGCCTACAAAGCCAAGATGCTGGCCGATCACCCGAGCCTTGGCGGGCGAAAAGTGGTGCTCATTTATGCCGGTGGCGGCCTGTTGCCCGAGCGTGCCTGGCCTGCCAATTACTATGCGCAAGTGGCGAGCGGCTTGTGTAGTGCCGGTCATGCCGTGGGCCTGATTGGACTGCGTGATGACGCCCAATTAGCACGCGATTTGCGCATGCAAATCAACAGTGATTTTTGTGTTGACCTGACCGGTTACACCCGCAGCATTCGCGAATTATTGATGCTGTTCCATGGCTCTGACTTGCTCATTACCAACGACGGCGGTCCTGGCCACTTTGCCAGCCTGACGCCCATTCGGACACTGGTGTTTTTTGGCCCGGAGACCGGACGCCTTTACGGACCCTTGGGCTCACGCGCCCAGGTACTTGAGTCAGGCATCGCCTGCTCGCCCTGCCTGAGCGCTTACAACCACCGCGAAACCTTTTGCGACGGGGACAACCAATGTCTAAAACGCATTGCCCCAGGCCCCGTTTTAGCGCAAGCAATAGCTTCTTTGGCGATCCCCACTCAGGCTGCCGCATGAACCAGCACAAGCGCTTGCAGCATCGCTTGTTTGCCCTGCTTGAATGGGCCAAAGGGTTCAGATACATCAAGTTTGGCTTGGTGGGCGCCAGTGGCACGGTAGTCAATATGGCCTTGCTGTACTTTTCGCAAGAGGTGTTGTTTGCCTCAATTTCTGCGCCCAGAACACGACTTTATGCCTCGCTGGCCTTG
>Ga0209296_1003167_pt1 | contig 11294 bp, 9 predicted proteins | sample S_130206_EF_Meta_FD_187319 | JGI IMG/M metagenome (GOLD analysis project Ga0209296, IMG submission 187319) | Freshwater microbial communities from Lake Simoncouche, Canada to study carbon cycling - S_130206_EF_MetaG (SPAdes) (version 2) | ecosystem: Environmental > Aquatic > Freshwater > Lake ...
CAGCACTTGCAGAAATCCTTCCAATCCTGGAGAAAGTCTCTCAAGCCGGAAAGCCACTTTTGATAATTGCAGAAGATGTTGAAGGCGAAGCGCTTTCTACCCTTGTTGTAAACCGGATGCGTGGCACATTTACTTCTGCCGCAGTTAAGGCACCAGGCTTTGGTGATCGTCGTAAGGCAATGTTGCAAGACATTGCAATTCTTACTGGTGGTCAAGTAATCACAGCCGAGGTTGGCCTAAAACTTGAACAAGTTACTGTCGATCTTCTTGGTCGCGCTCGCCGTGTTGTAATCACCAAGGACAACACAACCATCGTTGATGGCGCTGGCGATAAGGCACAAGTTTCAGCCCGAGTCCAAGAGATTCGCAATGAACTTGAAAATACTGATTCTGATTGGGATCGCGAGAAGCTACAAGAGCGCGTTGCAAAACTTGCTGGTGGTGTCTGCGTTATCAAAGTTGGAGCACATACTGAAGTTGAGTTAAAAGAGAAGAAGCACAGATTAGAAGATGCAATCTCTGCAACTCGCGCAGCTGTTGAAGAAGGAATCGTTGTTGGTGGTGGCGCCGCGTTAGTTCACGCAGCATCAGCACTCGATAAAGATCTTGGCTTCGAAGGCGATAAAGCAGTTGGTGTTCGCTTAGTTCGCAAAGCTTGCGATGAACCACTTCGCTGGATTGCAGAAAATGCTGGCCACGAAGGTTATGTAGTTGTTGCAAAAGTTCGCACAATGAAAGCGAATGAAGGCTTCAACGCTGGAACTGAAGTTTACGAAGACTTAGTAAAAGTTGGCGTAATCGATCCAGTTAAAGTAACTCGCTCTGCGCTAGCAAACGCTGCATCAATTGCCGCAATGTTTATTACAACAGAAGCTCTAGTTTTTGAGACTCCTGAAGATAAGAAGGATGAAGCAAGTGGAAATGGCCACAGCCATGGTCCAGGCGGACATTCTCATTAATTAACGCTTAAATTTTAAGGCCCCACAACTTTCATTAGTGTGGGGCCTTATTTGTTGGTTTAATTAGCACATGGCAAATTCCCCAGTAATGACGCTGAGCATTGATTGCGGCGGACTTAGCATCAAGGCTTCGGTCCTTGATGAAGATGGCACGATGCATGCACCAGCAGTTGCAGTGCCAACGCCATATCCACTTACTCCGATGGATTTAATTAACGTCTTTAAAGATATTGCTTCAAAATTGCCAAAGGCAGATCGCATAACTGTTGGCTTTCCGGGAATGGTTCGCCACGGGGTAGTGGTGAATACCCCGCATTACGTAAATGTAAAAGGTCCGCGCACCAGAGTTGATCCAGAGCTGTTCTATGCCTGGAAAGGATTAGATTTTAGAAGTCAGGTCGAAGAAACTTTTAAGCTTCCAACCTTGATGTTAAATGATGCCGAAGTGCATGGCGCTGGCGTTGTTGCAGGTTCTGGTTTTGAAGTTGTCTTAACACTTGGAACCGGACTTGGTTGCGCAGTGTTTGATGGTGGAAAACTCGCGCCTCATATTGAACTTTCACATGCACCAATTCGTCGCTCCACCATTTATGACGAGTGGATTGGCGAACATGAACGTCGCAGACTTGGCGATTCATTCTGGTCTCGCCGAATTCGCGCAATGGTTACTGACTTACGCCCAGTCTTTCACTGGGATCGACTTTATTTAGGTGGCGGAAACGCCCGCCGAATTACACCTTACGTATTAGAACTTATTGGCGATGATGTTGTGATCGTTCCTAATGCGGCCGGAATTGTTGGCGGCGTACGCGCCTGGAATTTAACCCGAGTTTAAGATGAGATCACTTTGAACAGAGGCGTTTACCCTGTAATCCAAACCCCTTTGGATGATCGCGACCAAATTGATGAAGTAGTTTTTGAAGCAGAGATTAATTGGTTAATTGAATCTGGTGTCAAAGGATTAGTTCTCGCAATGGTTTCAGAAGTAATGCGATTTAGCGCTGCAGAGCGACGCAACCAATGGCAGATAGTTCTTCGAATACTTGACGGGCGCCTGCCACTAATCGTTAGCGTTGGTGGCGAAAGCACGGCGATCGCAATTCAGTTAGCAAAAGTGGCAGAATCAGACGGCGCTTCTGCGCTAATGGCAACGCCACCAGCATCATTTCCTGCAACTTCATCCGAAATATATTCTTACTACACCGCAATAATTGAAGCCGTGCAAATTCCATTGATTGTTCAGGATGCAAGTAATTACATGGGTCAGCCACTTGAACTTGAGTTGTATGGAAAACTGCTCGAGAAATATGGCAATACTCGTGTGCAATTTAAACCAGAGGCGAAGCCTGTTAAAGAACGTATGGCGGCGCTACAAGAAATTGCAGGAGGCAAAGCAAAAGTTTACGAAGGTCAGAGCGGTTTGGATTTGTTAGATACCCACCCACTTGGACTCGTTGGCACAATGCCAGGAGCAGAAATTTGTTGGGCGATTGTTGCAATCTGGGAAGCTCTAGAAGCCAAAGACTTAGTGAGAGCATCTGCAATCCATGCTTGTGTTAGCAAATTAGTTGCACTTCAGCCAACCATTGATGCTTATGTTGCTGTAGAAAAATACCTATTAGTAAAGCAAGGAATCTTCACTTCAAGCCGTCAGCGGGGCCCAGTGAGCACAGTCCTGAGTGAACAGACCAAGAATGAAATTGATCTAATTTTCAATGAGCTAGTGAAAGTTGTTGGAAAGTAAACCCAACCAATTAGTTTCAAATAATTTTAAGAAGCAGAAGAGAAAGAACTGGCTTCACTTTTTTCGTTGCGGTTCAAGATTGCTAAGCGATCTTCTTCAGTTAAGCCGCCCCAAATTCCATATGGTTCAGCCAAAGTAAGTGCTTGTTTTCTACAAGCTTGAAGAACTGGACATGAAGCACAAACAGCCTTTGCTGCGTTCTCACGATTCTTACGACGAGGCCCACGTTCGCCATCGGTGTAGAAGAACATTTCAGTTGGAAGCTCGCGGCAGGCAGCAGACTCTTGCCATTCCCAATCAGAAGCGATTGGTCTTGGTTGTAATTGACTTGTCATTACAGCTCCAGTCCCCTTACTTGTGCGTTGGAGGAAGACTACAACCGCGCCATAGGTTGTTCAAGTATCTGGTGGTTTTTGTTGCCAAATTGGTGCGTTTCAAGTGGCGCGCCTCACTCCAACTAGGGAGAATTAAGCCATGTCCCGCTCTATTACAACCGTTGATGCGGCAGATTCTCTAACCGTTGCAGCAGTCGCTAGAAGGCTGGGAGTCGCCCCAGCGACCCTTAGGACATGGGATCGAAGGTATGGAATAGGTCCAACCAATCACGATTCTGGAACCCACCGAAGATATTCGGCGAGCGATGTAACAAGACTGTCTGCAATGGTGCGGTTGATTGTTGCGGGCGTTACTCCCAAAGATGCAGCAAATAAAGCGCTGGGATTAAATTTAAAGGGTGCCCAAAATAAAGTTGAAAAATTTATCCAAAAATCAGAAGAACAGTGTGATCTAGTTTCACTCCTGTTTAAATCCACGTTGAAATTTGATCAAGGGAAAATTGAAAAGATAATCAGGAAATCCATCAGTGAAATTGGCGTAGAACAAACTTGGGTCGAAGTTATATCTCCGCTGTTGGTTTTGGTTGGTGATGAATGGGTTCGGACTGGAACTGGAATTGAGATTGAACATTTTTTGAGTGAGGTATTACGTAAGATTTTAAGTGAGAATTTAGGAACAATCTCACGTCCAAAAAATAGTCGTCCAGTTCTACTTGCATGTGTTGAAAATGAGATGCACTCGTTAGCACTTTTAGTTTTGGCAGCGGTCCTTGCAGAGGCAAGAATAGAATGTATTTTCCTTGGCGCCAGAACCCCACAAAGCGCACTCAATCAAGTAATCATCAAATCTGCTCCGCCTGCAATCTTTCTCTGGGCCCAACTCAGCGAAAACGCAGATCACAAGTATATTAAATCAATGCCATCAATTCGTCCGGCCCCAAGAGTTCTACTCGGTGGTCCAGGATGGAAAACTTCAAAAGTGGCAGCAAGCAACAAGTTAGTGGTGACTGAAGGATTACGTGATGCGCGGGAGCAAATAATCGAGGCTCTGGCCGTTTGAATCTGGCATTGAGTGCGTGATATCTAGTGATTTTGATTGACTAGACTTGCCCAATGCTTGAAGGTGCTCGCGACAAAGTCGCAATGCTCGGACTCACATACGACGACGTCCTTCTGCTTCCTGATGCATCTGATGTTGTGCCAAGTGAAGTTGATACTAAAACCCGACTTACTCGAAAGATTTCGCTAGAGATTCCACTAATTTCCTCTGCGATGGACACTGTTACTGAAGCCGCAATGGCAATTGCAATGGCCATAGCCGGTGGCATCGGAATAATTCATCGTAATTTACCAATTGAAGAACAAGTAAAAAACGTTAAGGCTGTTAAAGCACATGGAATTGTTGGCGCCGCTGTTGGTGTTGGCGATGATGGTTTTGCCCGTGCAAGTGCGCTAATTGAAGCTGGTGTTGATGTAGTTGTAGTAGATACTGCGCACGGACATCATCGTGCGGTGCTTGATGCAATTGCACGAATCAAAAAAGAGTTTCCTGATATTCAAATTATTGGTGGAAACGTTGCAACTCGTTCAGGCGCGCAGGCACTTATAAATGCTGGCGCAGATGCTGTGAAAGTTGGAGTCGGACCCGGATCGATTTGCACAACACGAGTTGTTGCAGGGGTCGGTGTTCCACAAATCACCGCAATCATGGAAGCCCATAAGGCATGTGTGAAAGCCGATATTCCACTTATCGCAGATGGTGGATTGCAATATTCAGGTGACATTGCAAAAGCAATAGTTGCTGGTGCTGATTCCGTAATGCTTGGTTCACTACTTGCAGGTTGCGATGAATCACCAGGGGAGCTAGTTGAAGTTGGTGGCAAAAAATTTAAGGCTTATCGCGGAATGGGTTCACTTGGCGCAATGCAATCTCGTGGTGATAAAAAATCTTATTCCAAGGACCGTTACATGCAAGACGATGTTTTAGCTGAAGATAAATTAGTTCCAGAAGGTATTGAAGGAAGAGTTGCATATCGCGGTCCAGTATCCGAAATGGTTCATCAACTAGTTGGCGGACTTCGTTCTGGAATGGGTTATGCAGGTGCACCAACAATCGCTGATTTGCAGCAGAATGGGCAACTCATTCAAATCACTTCTGCTGGCTTACAAGAGAGCCACCCACATGATGTTTTGCACGTAGCAGATGCCCCGAACTACACCGGAAAAGGAAAGTAGCCATGAACGAAATCGAAATCGGACCAGGTAAGCGGGCCCGCGTAGGTTATTCATTCGATGACATCGCGATTGTTCCCAGCCGACGAACACGTGATCCAGAAGAAGTTTCTATCGCCTGGCAGATTGATGCTTACAAGTTTTCACTTCCAATGATGGCAGCACCAATGGATTCAGTAGTTTCACCTGATACTGCAATCGCAATCGGAAAGCTTGGTGGGCTTGGTGTATTAAACCTTGAAGGACTTTGGACTCGACACGATGATCCAAGAATTCCGTTGGGCGAAATTGCTTCGATGCCACAAGATAAAGCGATTCGTAGAATGCAAGAACTTTATGCGCTACCAATTCGTCCAGAATTGATTAAGGAACGCATTGCACAGATTCGTGCAGCTGGAGTTACGGTTGCCGCAGCACTTTCGCCACAACGAACCGCAGAACATGCCAAAGCAGTTATCGATGCAGGTGTAGATATTTTCGTTATTCGTGGAACAACTGTGAGCGCTGAACATGTATCAGCCGAAACCGCCCCACTTAATTTGAAGAAATTTATTTATGAATTAGATGTTCCGGTAATTGTTGGTGGCTGCGCAACTGGCACTGGAGCACTTCACTTAATGCGCGCAGGTGCAGCCGGTGTACTTGTTGGTTTTGGTGGCGGCGCCGCACACACAACTCGTTCAGTATTAGGAATCGCAGTTCCGATGGCATCAGCAGTTGCTGAAGTTGCATCAGCACGTCGCGATTACATGGATGAATCTGGCGGACGTTTTGTTCATGTTATTGCCGATGGTTCTGTTGGTAAATCTGGAGACATTGCTAAAGCAATCGCTTGTGGCGCGGACGCAGTAATGATGGGTTCACCACTTGCTAAAGCAGTTGAATCACCCGGCAAAGGTTGGCATTGGGGTTCTGAAGCACATCACCTTGAATTACCTCGTGGTGACAGAGTTCAAGTTGGAACTGTTGGAAGCTTGGAAGAAATACTTGTTGGACCATCACATCTTGCTGATGGCAGCATGAATTTATTTGGCGCACTACGACGTGCAATGGCTACATCTGGTTACTCCGATCTCAAAGAGTTCCAGCGCGTTGAAGTTGTTATCGATCGTGTCTGATTCTAAAAACCAAGACCTAGTTCTAGTTGTTGATTTTGGCGCGCAATATGCGCAATTAATCGCCCGTCGAGTTCGCCAAGCGCAGGTGTATTCCGAGATCGTTCCATCATCAATGGCAATCTCAAAAATGTTAGAGAAGAAGCCAACGGCAATTATTTTGTCTGGTGGGCCATCAAGTGTTTATGAAGCAGGAGCACCAACGCTAGATCCCAAAATATTTGAAGCTGGCATTCCTATCTTTGGAATCTGTTATGGCTTTCAAGTTATGGCTGCGGCACTTGGCGGAGTTGTAACGCAGACCGGAAAGTCTGAATTTGGACGTACTGCGCTTTCGCATAAAGCGAATTCAAAATTATTAACCGGCCTGCCAGAAGAATTCAGCGTTTGGATGAGCCATGGTGACAGCGTTACAACTGCGCCCGCAGGATTTACTTCTACAGCAAGCACAGCCGACACTGAGATTGTTGCATTTGAAAATAATGATGCTCAATTTGCTGGCGTGCAATTTCATCCCGAAGTTTTACATTCTGAAAATGGCCAAGAAATATTGCGACGTTGGCTAATAGACATTGTCGGATGCAAACCAGTTTGGAATTCAGAAAATATCGTTAACACCGAAGTCGAAAAGATAAGAGCTCTTGTTGGAAGCGGCCGAGTTTTGTGCGGGTTATCTGGCGGTGTGGATTCTGCAGTTGCAGCAGCAATAGTTCAAAAAGCAGTTGGTTCACAATTAACATGCGTCTTTGTCGATCATGGCTTACTTCGCGAGGGCGAAGCAGAACAAGTGGAGCGTGACTTTGTTGCTTCAACTGGAGTAACACTTAAAGTTGTTGATGCTAAGGAGCGCTTCTTAACCGCACTTGCAGGTGTCACAGACCCAGAGACAAAGCGAAAGATAATCGGCGCCGAATTCATACGAGTATTTGAAGCGGCGGCTCGCGAAATTTCTGAAACCGAACCAATAGATTTTCTAGTTCAAGGAACCTTGTATCCTGATGTTGTTGAATCTGGTGGCGGGGATGGTGCAGCAAATATTAAATCGCATCACAATGTTGGCGGACTCCCTGATGACTTGCAGTTCAAATTGATTGAGCCACTTCGAACACTATTTAAAGATGAAGTTCGTTATGCCGGACTTTCTATGGGACTTCCAGAGGAGATCATTTGGCGTCAACCATTTCCTGGTCCCGGTCTTGCAATCCGCATAGTTGGCGAAGTGACTGAGAATAGACTTAGAATATTGCGAAAAGCTGATGCGATTGCCCGAATTGAATTGCGCAATGCCAATTTAGATCGGATAATTTGGCAGTGTCCAGTTGTTTTATTAGCTGATGTAAGAAGTGTTGGTGTGCAGGGCGATGGCAGAACTTATGGTCATCCAATTGTGCTTCGACCAGTTTCATCAGAAGATGCAATGACTGCAGATTGGAGTCGGATTCCATACGAAGTATTGGAGAAGATTTCAACCAGAATTACAAATGAAGTTAGAGAAGTTAACCGAGTTGTTTTAGATGTAACGTCTAAGCCACCTGGAACAATTGAATGGGAATAGAGAGAATGAAGCGTTCATATGCAGTTGCAATAGTTGCAGCTCTCGTTTCTTCATTCGTGGTTGCCTCACCAGCAAGTGCAGAGAAAAAACCAAAAGTTGCTAAGAAAGCAAGTCAGGTAAGCAAGGTTCAATCGATCTGTAAGCCAACGAGCGCTGTTGGCCATAAACCAATGAAACTCTCGGCCCCGGTAGTTAAGAAGCCATTCGTAAATAGAACAATAACTTTGACAACAAACTGTGGCGAAATTCAGATTGAAGCAGATGGCATTAATGCGCCATTAACTGTGATTTCAATGAGTTATCTTGCGAACAAAGGTTTCTTCGATAATTCACCATGTCATCGCGTAACAACGCAAGGAATTTTTGTTCTGCAATGCGGTGATCCATCTGGAACTGGATCGGGCGGTCCTGCATACACAGCACCTGATGAGAACCTTCCTAAGGGGAGTGGAAATATTTACCCAGCAGGTTCAGTAGCGATGGCAAATAGCGGAGCCAACACGAATGGCAGCCAATTTTTTATTGTTTACGATGACAATTCTAATCTTGGTCCTAATTACACACTCTGGGGCAAAGTTGTTAAAGGTTTAGACATTGTTAAAGCAGTTGCTGCACTTGGTTCCGATAATTCACACCCCGCAGGTGGTGGAGTGCCAAACCAGCCAATTACAATTGAAAAAGCAACTTCTCGCTAATCAATCACTAGAAACAATTTTGAATATTTCGGCTAATCGGCTGTCAGCCAATCCGTGCAATTTCGCATTTCTCTCGCCCCATTCACGGAGCATGTTCTCTAAGTTTGGATTGTGCGCTGTCTGACTTACATGTGCATGTAGTGCGGCAAGCTTCTTATCGAATGTATCTGTGACATCAACAAAATGATCAGGCGTATGGTGGGACATCACCCAAACTTCACGAACTCGCCAAGGTTCCAAGCCTTCGTCTTTAAGTAGATCTTCAAACGCAAAAGGATTTCGTGCGTCTGGATAAACCGCTTGAATTGCCGCCTCTCCTGCCGCCATGTGATCTGGATGGCTTGAGAACAAACGATCCCAGTTTCGTTCCGGGCTCTGGATAAGCATTCGCTGTGGCTTACTCTTTCGAATCTCGCGCACAATTTGTTTACGCAATTCAATTGTTGGTACCAACCAACCATCTCGGTGATTTAAAAATTCAATATTTGTAACGCCTAGAATTTTTCCAGCATCGCGCTGTTCTTTCTGGCGGATCTTTGGCATCTCTTCACGCGCAACTTCAGGATCTTCGCCACCTTGATCGCCATTTGTGCAGATGCAATAAGAGACTTCGATTCCTTTTGCGGTCCATTGCGCAATGGTTCCTGCGGCTCCAAAATCGAGGTCATCTGGATGAGCAGTTACAACAAGGACGCGTTCAACTTCAGAATCATCTAATGGTGGCAATAGTGGCATGGGGCAATCTTAGGAGAACTTCAAGCATTACGTGACCCGTTAATGTGAGTCGTTAGACTCCGACCTATGTCTCCAGATTCGCTAATTGATGGCTTGAACCCACAGCAGCAGGCCGCTGTCACACATCAGGGTTCGCCATTACTTGTTGTTGCAGGTGCGGGTTCTGGAAAAACTAGAGTTTTAACTAGGCGGATCGCGTATCTCCTTGGCCAGCGCAGTGTAAATCCTTATGAAGTATTAGCAATTACATTTACAAATAAGGCTGCAGCCGAAATGAAAGAGCGCGTAGCTGAACTCGTTGGAGATCGCGCAAGGTCAATGTGGGTTTCAACATTTCACTCGGCTTGTGTTCGAATCTTGCGTCAAGAAGCCGCAAAGCTTGGCTACTCAAATTCTTTTACGATTTATGACTCTTCTGACAGTTTGAGGTTAATAACTTTAGTGATGAAGGATATGAATTTAGATATCAAACGTTATGCCCCAAGAGCAGTGGCCGGTCTAATTTCTCAAGCGAAGAATGAACTGCAAGGTCCAGCTGACTTTGTGCAATCAGCAGATAATCAATTCAACGAAGTAGTTGCAGAAGTTTTTGCACACTATCAAAAGCGATTGATTAGCGCGAACGCAATGGACTTTGATGATTTGATTGGTAGGACAGTTGAAATTTTGCAACGAAATCCAGAGAGCCGGCAACGTTATCGCTCGCGCTTTCGCCACGTTCTAGTTGATGAATATCAAGATACAAATCATGCGCAATACATGTTGATTAAAGAGTTAGTGGGCACTGAAGGTGAAGGTATTCCGCTTGCAGAACTATGTGTTGTAGGAGATGCGGATCAATCTATTTATGCATTCCGTGGTGCAAATATCAGAAACATCTTGCAATTTGAGGCCGACTACCCAAGTGCAAAAACAATTCTTCTCGAGCAAAATTACCGTTCAACCCAAAATATTCTCACTGCAGCAAATGCTGTTATTTCGAATAACGAAGGCCGTAAGGCGAAAAATCTCTGGTCAGAATCAGGTTCTGGTTCAAAAATAACGGGCTACGTTGCCGAAAGCGAACACGATGAAGCGAACCACATAGTTACAGAAATTGGCAGATTGCGTAACGAAAATATTTCGCAGCCAGGGGAAGCGGCAATTTTTTATCGGACCAACGCCCAGTCTCGGGTATTTGAAGAAGTCTTTTTACGTTCCGCTATTCCATACAAAGTTGTTGGTGGAGTTCGATTCTACGAACGAAAAGAAGTGAAGGACTTTTTAGCGTACTTAAGGGTTTTAGTTAATAGCGAAGATGAAATTTCATTACGAAGAATAATCAATACCCCTAAAAGAGGAATCGGCGATCGGGCGCTAGATACTGTTGATTTATATGCAAAAGATTCTGGTATTTCATTTTGGAGCGCGCTTAATCGGGCAGCGCAAGTTCCAAGCATTCCTACCCGATCGATTTCGGCCATTAATGACTTTGTTCATTTGATTACTTCATTAACCGTTCTAGTTGAAGCTAAAACCAGACCATCGATAATTGCGCAAGCAGTTCTTGAACAATCGGGCCTGCTCAATGAATTAGAGAAGAGTGATGACTTACAAGATGAAAGTCGGGTTGAAAACTTACAAGAATTAGTTTCAGTAGCAGTTGAATATGAAGAGAAAGAAGTTGAAGAGGGCGAAGAAATTTCGCTACTTGGCTTTCTAGAAAATGTTTCACTAGTTGCCGATTCAGATCAGATTCCGGATGGTGAAGATCATGGCGGTGTCGTTACTTTGATGACGTTGCACACTGCAAAAGGATTGGAATTTCCAACAGTATTTCTAACCGGCATGGAAGAGGGAATTTTTCCGCACTCTAGAACTTTGGGAGATCGCGAAGAGATTGAAGAAGAACGCCGCCTGGCATATGTTGGCTTAACAAGAGCGC
>Ga0209296_1003171_pt1 | contig 11279 bp, 13 predicted proteins | sample S_130206_EF_Meta_FD_187319 | JGI IMG/M metagenome (GOLD analysis project Ga0209296, IMG submission 187319) | Freshwater microbial communities from Lake Simoncouche, Canada to study carbon cycling - S_130206_EF_MetaG (SPAdes) (version 2) | ecosystem: Environmental > Aquatic > Freshwater > Lake ...
CATATTTTACTGCAAGTGCAACCTTTATTTCCATTCCAGTTTCTCTTGTGTAAATGGATAGTTGGCTTCTTTATAAAAAGTTTTACGTTTGGTCAAATGCCGCTTGGCAAATTTGCAAGTGCTGGTCACGTCCCATATCTGGACGTGGTCTTTGTCTTCCGCTTTTCTAATGCCGCGCCCAATTGATTGTATAACGCGGACAAAGCTCTTTCCGGGCTCAACAAGAACCAAATTAAAAATCCTAGGCAAATTAATACCCACAGCGGCCACACCATAAGTCGCCACAATAATCTTGCCAGTGCTGGTGGCAACTTCATCATATTCATCTTGTCTATCCTTTGCTTTGGTTGCACCTGAAACAAACACTGCTAGGTCACCCAATAACTCTACCAAGGCATGACCCCCGGCCACTCGATCTACCAACACCAATGTATTTCCAGTAGCGTTGACTTGTGCAATCAATTGAGCTATTGTTTTAAGTCTGTCGGGTTCTTCTAATAGAAACTTTAATTCACTTTGATAGTTGGTAAACTCTGCATGATCAACCAACTGCACAATATTCACATGACATTGTGCCAACACGCCCTGGCTTTGTAGTTCGCTGGCACTGAGTCGACCTATAACTGGACCAAGACTACACCGCAATGCTTGGAATTCAAATGGTTCTTTAGGAATGGTTCCTGTGAGTCCCCAACGAATTGGCACTCGACTCATTACGCCTGTTAGCAAACTCTTTAACGCATCAGCTTTGGCCATATGGACTTCATCAACGATAACACATACTACATCTTCTAAGAACTCTTGTATAGTAACATCACCTACACTGTTCTTTGTGTTTTTTAGCAGAACATTTAAACTTTGCCAAGTGCAGATAGTGTGCTGTCGTCCCCATTCCTTGCGATCACCAAAATACACACCCACATCCTGTTGCATGTTGATGTAGTCTTTTTCTGTTTGTGTAACTAGACTCTTGTTAGGAACAATTACAACTGTGCGACCGTACGGTGCCACGGCATTGCTGAGTGCGGCTGTGATTACTGTCTTGCCTGCACCTGTAGCAATCTCTTGGATACATTGTGGATCTGCTAAAAAGTTATTGATAATCTCAACCTGATAGTCGCGCAACACCATTGGTTCGCCTTCTATTGGGTGGCCTTTTCCCCAAGCTATGTGACTAAATGATTGCTCGGTTACTTTTTCAAACTCGAACGTAGTAGAATAGTCACGTTGGTCATCTAGTTCAATGTCATAGTTAAACTTTTCCAATATAGGAATGATCTCAGGCAACAGGTTCACATAAGTGCTGCCACCAAGTTGAAAATAACTTACCTTGCCGTCCCAGCGTCCTAGCCTGACCGCTGGCAAGTAACGGGCGCCTGGCACATCATACTTGAAAGCTGTGACCAATGCACGACGAGCGTCGAGTTCAAGTCCTTCTATTTTGATATTGACTTCATCACGGATTATAATTTTAGCTGTTCGCATTGTGCTAGTATAACATACTTAGTCCAGCAAAGTCAAAAAAACAGGTATCTTTTTACAGATACCTGTTGAAAATGGGTAGTTTGCACTACCCAGGAGCTACCGTATTAACTGTTCTTCATACAAGTGCTAGCGGCTAAGGCCTTCCAGTTGACACCCGACACTTTGGTCAAGTCTGCAATCTTTAGTGCCATACGCAAGCTCATTTCACGCAGGCGGCTTTGATTAGCATCCATAAACGCAATAATTTCGTCACCCTGCTCCGGTGTAAAATCGTAGTCTGCAAACAACTCACCTTTGAGGTAAATCTGTTTGATACGCAAGAAACGGTCACGCATGGTGTTAAGGGTCAAGTCTAAGAAGTGACAACGACTTTGCAGTGCCTCCAAATGGTCTTGCAACTTCTTGCTTTTAAGGTTACTGAACTGTAGGTTGGTAATAAAAATACACGAACCTTTGAAGTCAAACATGTCTGGAACGCCTTCACGACGCAACATGGCACTATCACTGTTCCAGTAGATTCTACGCTTCTTGCCAGAATCCAGGGCAGCCTTAAGAATGTTCAAACTCAGGTCATCTTGGAACACTGAGTCACAGTCGTCAAACACCAGAACATTGTTTTTGTCCGAGTGCTTATACAAGGTGCAGTAGAGACCAATTGGAGTCATGGCACCTTTGATCACTTCGTACTTAACACGACGACCACTCAACTGGTCAAACAAGCCACTATGCTCTAGTTGTTTTTCAACACCATAACTCTTACCTACGCCAGGAGGGCCAACCACAATCATTGCACGGACGTCACCGGCAATAGTGGCCTTGGTCATTTGGTCAAGGATGTCAAAACGTTCGCCAATACGGGCAATAACTTCTTCATCAGTTTCTACTGGTGCCTTGGCCGGAGTCTGGGCAACAGGAGCCACTGAGGTAGCACCAGAAGTAAACTCTACATCCTCAATTGAGCTGACACGGATACGAACTACATCTGGTGTATCTTCACCAAAGTAGCCTTCTGCATTTACTGTCACATAGCCTCCTTTGGCTCCAGTTTGGTAACCTTTAACAAGAGCAAAGGTTACATTGTTTACGGGTTGATTACGATAACTACCATGTTTTACAAGAATTGTAGACATTTTTTAGCTCCTTAACTATGTTGTTAATATGTGTATATTATAAACGACTTGGATTTAATGGTCAACCTTAGTTGGCCATTAGTGTGATCTGCACGTCATGGCCCTCGTGGGTAATGCCGACACCCACTGGACGACCTTCACCAGTAAAACTACTGTGACGGCGATCGTAAGCCAATTTTTGGATTGCAAGGCGCAGGGCGGCACCGTGCGATACTGTGGCTGTTTTTGTAAAGATGTCGTTTACAGTTCCATACATGCCAAAACCATTGACAATAAAACGAATTTTGGTGCTGTTACTAAATCCTGCTACGTGGCGCATTTTGGGCTCCTTTTTAGTTTCTATACAAGTATTATAGCAAATGGACCATTTTGGGTCAACCGAAATCAGCAATCTTTTTATGCTTGGGCTGGCGCTGATAACGGGTTTTAAGCTCAACTCTTTTGGGCTTAAAAGGGGTGTTGCAGAAAAACAACACCATATGAGCACGGGTTTTGCGGGGCGTTTGCTTGACTTTCATAATAGCGTAATTGTAGCAAATGGACCATTTTGGGTCAACCACAAAAAAACCCTCTATTTTGGAGGGTTTTTAGTAGGTTAGTATACACTAACTTTAATCGTCGGCTACCCCAGGTGAGGATATAGTAAGATCGTGTTCAATTGTTGAACCTGGATTTACTGTATAATGCCATGTTCCTTTTCCTAACAATCTGTTGACTTGTTGTCTGGCACCGTCAATGGTCACATTGGTTCGAGGATCTTTTACACCTTCGCTATCGTCGTCGGCAACGTCTACATATTCGTCCAGACCGGTGCTAAATGTTATTGCTCCCATATCTACCTCAGCATAATTTGCTACAATTTGTCCAAATTCTACTGTGTTGCCTTTAACAGAAATCGCCATATGTTTGGTTCCACAAAAATCAAATGGCACTTCAAATGTAAATACACTTGGTGACGTTTGTTCACTTTCATTGTAGTCGGTCTTTTCTACCAGTTCAACTGGGCCAGCAAATACTGTCACTCCGTCTAGGACGGCAGTTATTTCAGCCGTTCCGGACCCCCACCCTAATACTTTTACAGTTCTAGTTGTCATATTATCTTTCTCCAGATTACCTTATATTTACCAACCTGTTATTGGCGTTCAATATCTTCTTCGACGCAATTGTCACCGTATTGTATTTCTACAATTTTTAATGGTTGATCAGTTTCATTGCACAACTGATGCCATTCATTGCGATTGATATGTAAATTATCATGTGGACCAAACATACCCACAAGCTCTTGGTCACTTTTTCTATTTATACTGTAAACTGTGGCCGTCCCTTCAGACACATGCCAGTGCTCAGCACGATCCTGGTGACGTTGCATACTGAGCCGTTGACCGGGCATAACTGTAAGTTCTTTAACTTTGGTGCCTGGTACATCATGTAATACACGGTAATATCCCCAAGGACGTTCTGTCTTAGGAGATTTCCATTCTTCTAAGATCCAACTACTACTATTGGCTTTATTAAATCCACCAACGCCAAATGCAAATGTTAAATTATCGTCCTTGACATCCATTTCTGGAATATTTGCATGTGTGCGGTCACCACCGTTGGCAAAAATAATTTTATCATCGGGATAATGTGCTCGAACTTGTTGTAATAAATGACAAGCGGTTCCGTCTTCGTCATCAAATGTATATACTTCCTCTACCGAGGACAAGTTGTTTAGGACACATAGACGTTCGGTCCAAGGCATAAAAGCACGACCTTTTTTGCGAGTTAACCACTCGTCACTATTGATGCCCACAATTAACATGTCTCCCAACAAACGAGCTTCTTTTATTAGTTGAATGTGTCCAGAATGAACTGGGTCAAATCCACCGCTTACTACTACTATTTTTTTCATGCAAATATTTATAGCCCTTTAAACGGCCATGCTCAATAAACTGCCGTCAATCCAAGGAACAACTAAATCCTGTTGTCTTAGAGCACTGTGAGAATAAATGCTTTTTGCAGCAGACTGCGGCAAAAGATTAAGTTCTACCAGTGTGTGCCAGTTGGTTTTGTATGGATTTTGAGGAGGTTGGTTACTTTTGTAAACCACCGCATGTATCCACGGCTCAGTGGATGTTTGTTTAAAAAACCCAGCCCCGCAGTCCCATCCAGCTGTGGCCAACATATACATAAGACTGACCATGGTATGATGATAGTAATATCCATTGGGCAACACATACGAAAGTTGTCGACGATGTATTTGTTGAGTTACAGGCACCGTTAGTGATAGCATGCCGCCTGGGCTGGCAATATGCCACCAATTGCTTAGAGTTTGTATTGGATTGACTGCATACTGAAACGCATCATGGCACCATAGCACATCAAAACCGCCATCTGGTGCAATAATTGGGTCTTCAAAATTATATTGCTGATATGAGATATGTTCATGGTTGTTAACGACCGATGGATTTCCGCCTAAATCAATGCCATGACATTTGATGTTCAACGGTTGGGGATCGTCATCTCGAGTTGTTCTTGTGGCCCACCAAACCAAATCATCTCCGGAGCCACATCCAAGATCAACCATGGTGCGTAAACTGAACATGAAATCATCATGCTCGAATAACTGATTCAGCGTTTCGAGACTGTGTTGATGGCTATCGCCTGGATGTATAAACATTATACTTGGACATCCTCCATGCCAGCGGCTCGCAATCTTACAATATGTCCTAACATAAAGTTTTTACTTTCCATTCCTTTAAGAATACCTAAATATCGATTACGTAGCAATGCGACTTCATTAATTAGCGTTTCAAATTCAATAACTTCATCCTCGCCGTCTACATACTTTTCAGCGTCACGACTAGTCAGCGCACGAGCATATCCTTCAAGATATTTTTGAAAATGCTTGCGGCGTATTTTGCGTAGTTGTATATTGAGGTAGTTTAATACAGCTTCAATTTCTTGAAGTTGATTAAATCTATGTTCGGTAATACCTGGCAAAGCTGTAATATTTTTTTCAATAAGTCCACCGACTCGACAGTCACGTTTGGCTTCGTCGAGTTCGTGTTCGTAATGTGTGATAAAATCAGGTATATTACTTAGATCAGCTACAACTTTGCTGTACCACATTAGTTTTCCCAGTCTTCGTCTTCGTCGTAATCCTCGTCCTCGACTTCTTCCTCTTCAAGCTCATCATGATCTCTAAGGTAACTAGTCAATGCTTTTTTAACGTCACTGTCGGTTTTAAACACAGCTTTGATTTCATCGGCTCCAACATCGTTGTCAATTAGGACCGATACCAATGTTTCGGCCGCTTCATCTCGATCTACTGTGTTGACATACCTTTTAAGTTCTGACCAAATTTCGTTTGCTAATTCAACTGTCATTATTATTCCTCTGTTGCTGTTTCTTCAGTGGTTACTGTTTCTTTTTGATTTTTAAAATCTGTCATTACTTTGTCTAAACAACCATCTTCATTTGATTCCCAGGCCTTGCGGAACTGTTTAATTATCTCACCTTCACTGGTAACAAACATCAAACGATTGCCATCTTTCTTAAGAATGCCTTTTTTCTCTGCTAGATCAGTTAGGCCGCTGTAGGGATTCATTCCTGTTTCATAAGGAATTTTAACCTGCATACCTTCAAATGGCTTGGCATAGCGTGTCTTCATTACTTTACAGCCAGCACGGATACCCATTACCTCAGAGATCTTGTTGCCTTCTTCGTCTTCTTTGAGTTTCATTTTCTTCATGGCAACTACGATACTTGATGCATAGATAAAGCCTTGACCACCGGAGATCTTGTCGTCTGGGTCAAACATGTCCTGGCTGGCGTATGTGTGATTGGTACAAACCATTCCAACGTTGAAACCACCAAACATATTGACTGAATTTCGAACAAGACTTGTTAGTGCTTTGGGCTTACGACCCATGTCACCTTTCATGTCTCCGGCTTCAAATTGATTAACGTCAGTTGGAGTAAGCAACATACCCAAGCTGTCAATAACCCACAACACCTTCATGCGCTCACCGTCGGGCAATGCTTTGTAGTCAATCATAAAAGTTGAAATAGCCTTGGCTACGTCATCAATCATGCTCATATTCAGTTTAAGTAACTTATCCGGACCAGTGTCCACACCCAGTGCGTGTAACCATGTTTCGTCTAGTGCGTTTTCTGTATCAACTAAGATAACAAAAATGCCTTGTTCTTGTGCATTCTTAACAATGTTACCTGAACAAATGTAACTCTTGCCTGCGCCTGATTCGCCGGCAAATACTGTAATCTTGCCCAGCGGAATACCTCGATTGAAGTCTCCACTGATAAGATAGTTCAAGGCAAAGTTGCCTGTTGAAATCCAATCAGTTGGGTCGTTGAATCCAATGCTTAGGCCTTCAATGCTTTTGGTGATGTCCTTACGGAACTTGCTGATGTCAAATGGTTTTGCCATGATTACTTTCCTTCTTTAAGTTTGTATAATTCTGTAAAAATTTTACTGCTGTCTACTCCGCGCCTCTGATCCATTACGGCTAATTGATCAAACGAATTTGATAAATTCTTTTCAATTGGTTGTGCAATATAGTGTAACATATTTCGATAACTATCTTCAAGTAGATATCCAGGATTTTCATTGATTTGTGATTCCAATTTTAACTTTAACAATTGTAACACATTTTCTGGCAAATGTCTAATGTTTAGGTAATCAGGAGTCAATAGTGCTCCAATGATAAAACTATTATTGTGAAATCCCAAGCCTTTGAGGTAGTCTACATATCCAAACACCGTATCATAATTTAGTAGAAACCATAACATATTAAAACTTATTTTATGATCAAGTTTTTTAATTGTGTTCAAGTTATCTAGAAAATCCTGCCACTTGCCACCAAAACGTATGTATTCAAATTCGTCTTCAATGGTTTCTGCACTCACAGTCCAGTGAACATTTTTGAATTGGCATACTGAATCAAACACTCCGGTATCAACTTTGCTAAGATTAGTGTTTATCCTGAGATTAACATCGGGGTTTAATTCTTTGAGTAGTTCTAAATTTTCTTTCATCAACAATGGTTCACCACCGGCTAGATACACATGCTTAAGATTTTTAGCGTGTCGGTAAAGATATTCTCTAAAATCTTTTTGTTGTTGTTCTGTTGGTGTTGCCCTAATAACATTCAATTCGCTGGCCCACTTACTACTGAAATCTGGACCACAATAAACACAGGCAAAATTACATAAATTGGTCCATCGTACATCAATGGTTTGTAAATCAAAATTGTTAGGTCGGTAAGTGTCCAGTGGTGTTTTTTTAAATTCTCTTATGTAAAAAATTCTATCACTGATAATATCAAACCCTTCTTTGCCGTGCTCCAAATCATAGCAAGTATGACAGCCGGCAGCTGGTTGGTTATTGATTATATTAGTTTGTTTGGTGACGTTAACGGGTCCTAACAGTATTTCTTCAATGGTGTTGTCTTTGATATTACCCAGTCCACCGGTTGTAAAATCACTGCGAATACAATTTTTTACTTTGCCATCAAAGTTATACATTAGTCCTGTCCACGGCATAGGACAAAAATGTTTATTTGTTAGAATATCTTTTGGATTCATTGGTTCAACGGTCCCAATGATATTTCTGGAATCAATAAATTATTATTCTTGGCCATATCAAATAAATCTAACAAAGTTCTGGCCCAGTTATTGACATCAGCAGCCGGTGGCACTGTTTTATCTGGGCTTGTAGCAATGTTGCCAGGACGAACTATTGTAATCTTTACTTTGAGTTTTCGATGTCGTATTTGCCGCACTGCTTCTTCTAACGTGACTTTTTGCAAACGGTAATGATCCATTCCTAGATCAGTTAACGACGATACTGGTTCTTGTGTCATCATAGTTGAAATTACTATGATATGTTTTTTAGTTCCCTGCCAACGATTGGCCATTTCAAATAATAATTCTGTTTGTGCATATCCGGCCTGTGCATTGTTTACAAACACATCACAAGATTCAATTTGATCACAAATTTTAGGAGTGTTACGAATATTGTTGCCTTCGCGCTGACTGAGTCCAACCACTTCATTGCCATCAAGAACATATTCTTTAGCAAGAGCTTGTCCTATACCTGCTGTATGTCCAGTAATTGCAATTTTCATACTATGCCTCTAAGTTGTTTTTGTCTTGCTATATATGCATCTCTAGCATGAACATCGGTATTATCAACACTCAACTCAAAAGGCATTTTTAAGTAAGCATAACTGTGATCAATATTGTGTTCACGAGCAAACTGTTGAATATTTGGTAGGTCATCTACATTTAGTATGCTAACAGTTGTCCATAAATTTAATGTCACTGGCATTGTTTTATAAGTCATTAAATTACGATAAAAATCTTGCCACGGAATTGGCCAGCGCACAAAGTCATGAACTGCACCAATGCCATCACAGCTTGCTGTAACTGTAACTTCAATGCCGCGATTGGCTATGTCGACTAACTCAGTTAATATTGTGCTACAATTTGTATTAAGTCGCAATGTTTTAAGGTTAGGTGGTAAATTTTTTAATAGTTTCTTATAATTTTTACTATAACTGGGTTCGCCACCGTTGATATCCAAATGCACAATTCGTTCTTGCGGCAAGAGCCAGAATTGATCTGTGTTATTGATTATAGGAAACCCAGGACCCGTTAAACTTCCTATTCTAGTGCTTAAATTTTGATTACAAGTTTGGCAAGCGGCATTACATAAATTATCTAACACACCACCAACTTGCAAGTAATCTCTTTGTGCAGTTTGATCATCCAATGCCGTTGCATATACTCTTATGCTGTCGGGCTCGGTTTCTTGGCATCTGACACATTCTTTGGGCCAGTGATCAAACTTCATTAACTCTTTTGTGTTAACTAGCCAAGAACTTGCTTCCATATCCGCTAGTGAAGCAAATTGAGGAGGGTTGACCATGTGTCCGCATCGACTAACTGTGCCATTGGGATTAAAGCGAACAAAATGGTCTAGTCTAGGACAATACATAAGTTGGATTTAAAATTTGTTGTGAGTATTCAATTACATATTCATATGCTGCAGGATCGGTGGTTTTAACCTGTTGCAATAATTCTTTAAATGTTAGTGATTGTCCGATACATTTAAATATTGCTGTATCTATTCGTTGATACATTTCATTATTTTTTATTGATGAAACTTTTTCTATCAATGCCGCATTGGGCTGAGTAACTCCATCTGGTTTTATATTTTTTCCAGTAATCTCATCAACAGCCGTCATTGGTAATAAGTTTAATTTAGCCGTAGGACTTAGATACCTAGCTAAATTTAATAACCAAGCAAACTGTGAAGCGTAGTGGCGATCCAATGATAGGTAATTTAAACCAAACCATTCTACTGTATTTTTATCAAGACTCGGGTTATCTCTAAGTGTATGTTGTATAAATGTATTGATTCCAGAAAGTAATCTGTCTTCGGGATTTCGTATGATTACATCAATACTGTTTAATTTTCGAATCTGGTCATTAATGTGAATTCGTTGAGGATCACTAAGTCTAGAAACGTTAATACTACTGTGCCCATTTTTAAAAATAACATAAACATACCGCTGTGAGGATATGATTTCTCTTACCTCACAGCGGTCTGGGAACAACATGCGATCTAAATGCGATAACATTTATTACGCTTTTTGACGGGCCCTAATCATTGCCAAGATGTCTTGTGCCTTGTCGCTAGAAGCTGGTTTAGCTTCTACCGGAGCAGTTGCCACTGGTGGCTCTTCGTCGTCAAAGTCACTAGATGCTGACGGTGCTGGAGCCGCTGTTGCTGTTGGTGCTGGAGCACTTTCGGCAGCAGGAGCACTAGAACCTGCAGGAGCATTAACACCTGCTGGGCGGAAATACTGACCCCAACGTTCTGTGTCGTAGCTCTGTCCGTCAACTGATGCTTCAAACATTTCTTTGATGACTTTGAGCTCAACTTCGCCTGGTTTCTTGGGCATAAATGTGCTCAAGTCAAACAAGCCATGTTTCTCAATTGCAGCTTGTTCAGCTTCAGTGAGTGCTGTTTCTTTACGAGCCCACTTGCTACCATTGTAGTCAGCAAAACCACCTTTGGAGCCTTTGCTAACACGGAAGTCCAGGCCACGTAGATAGTCTGTTGGCAATTCTTCCAACTCTGGATCCATCAATGCACCTTTGATAGTTGTAAAGATTTGTGGACCAATGATGAATCTACGGATTGGATTCTCTGGAGTCTTGTCATCGCCCAGTGGGTTCTCACGCACAAAGCCTTGAAAAATGTAACTGCGTTTTTTCCAATACTTGCGACCCATTTCTTCAAGGCTCTTGTCCTTGAACCAAGTGCGAACTTCTGTCAACACAGGACAAGTTTCTTGCCACATTTCCACGCATGGAACTTGGACATATACTTGTTTGGATTCCATTTCGCCTTTGACACCATTAAATGGCAAACGAATCATTGCTCGTTCTTGCCAAAAGAATGTGTTCTTGGTGTTACCGTCTGGGAGGAATCGGAGTGTTGCGGATGCGCCTTCTTCCATGTTCCAGTGTGGATAAATTGCATTATCGCCACCGGTGGAGTTGCCGCCTTGTTTGTTACCTTCTGATTGTGCGAGTCTCGCACGGATGTCTGCTAAAGATGCCATAGTTAGTTGCCTTTCAAAGTTTGTT
>Ga0209296_1003172_pt1 | contig 11278 bp, 14 predicted proteins | sample S_130206_EF_Meta_FD_187319 | JGI IMG/M metagenome (GOLD analysis project Ga0209296, IMG submission 187319) | Freshwater microbial communities from Lake Simoncouche, Canada to study carbon cycling - S_130206_EF_MetaG (SPAdes) (version 2) | ecosystem: Environmental > Aquatic > Freshwater > Lake ...
CAGGATAGAATGCCTGCCCGCCGACTGTGAGACTGAAGGTTCTTGTGCTTCCGTTGAATTGAGACTGGATATTATCTAATTTTAAATAATTTCCGCGACTTAAATCCCTTCCAATATAAGCCATAGATTTTTTTAGTTATTTATTCTGGCTTTGGATATTTGTCCTTTACATCATCACATTTTACAATATATAAATTCATTTTTGTTTCATCACCTTTTTGTGCCCAATAATAAGCATCAACAAACTCTTTGAGGTCTGGATACTCTGGTGCTCTTAATCTTTGATATTCTTTGGCATCATATTCTGCTTGAAGTCTTGCAATTTCTGATTCTACTTCTTCTTTTGATGGTTTAGATTGAATTTCATCGTGCCAGATTAAACCCTCATAATCAATTCCATTGATAGACCACTGTGCTCCGGGTCTTAATGAATTTAATGCTATTCCTATATTCATCCTGATACCTCCATTAAAGTAATAGTAGATGCTGTAACCGAAGAATATACTTGTCCTGAAATAAATGAACCAAGACTATTGATATAAATGTTTCCAGCTTGTGGTGCATATACTTGTAATTTATAAGTAGTTGCAGATGTTGTTGCTGGGGAATCCAAAAAATGAATGGCAAAAGTTTCATTATTATTTCCATCAGAACTGCCACCATAAAAGTTTGGTCCAGATGAACTTGTATATCCAGCTAAAGTATTTCCCACACAAATCGGAGTAGATCCTCTAAGTAATTGCATAAATCCCGAAACAGCACCACTCATACCTGCAACACCAGTGACGAATACAAGAATTTTACTGGATGTTGATGATGGTGTTATTGTGGCATTAAATCCTGTCACATCAGTATAAGAAGTTGAGGAAGTTCCAAAAACATCACTCTTTACTGTTTGAACTACTTGAAGAATACTTCCAGTGCTATTGAGTATTGGTCGTCCAGAATTATTTAATACTTGTGTAGTGGTTATATTTGTCGCACTTATACTTGTTGCCGCAATCCCAGAAGAAGTAACATTCATATAAGAACCACTGGGTCCTACACTCAAGGTTCCAACGGTTGCTGGAATATTTACTCCCCCAACGGATGATGTTATTGAATTTGCTTGTCCGTCAATTGTGAGTGGCATTATGGTTTTTTAAGTATTTATTCTGGTTTTGGATGTCTTGCCTTAACTTCTTCTATCATTTGAACCCATTTACCGTTCTCCAAGTTACCAGACTTAATGTCATCATATAAAAGGTTCAGTTGATCTTTCCAGTCTCCATACTCCATCTCACGATTACGAGCATAAAGATAGTAATTATAGGTTTCTACATCCTTATTAATTTGTTCTTCTACTTCTTCCCAAGTTGGTGGTTCTGAACCATTGGGACATTCATATCTTGTGAAAGTTCTATTGTATAAGTCAAACTTGGCATCAGGGCGAAGATATTTAATAGCAGTATCAACGCCAGGCAAACGAATATTCATTTCAATTTTCTCCTAATTAAGCAGTTTTTGTTTCTAATTTCCAAGAAGTGGTTTCTTCATCCCAAGTATAGAATGATCCAGCATCTTGTTGTTTTTTGGTAAGTGTTGGTTGTGCAACAGGTGCTTCCCACTCTGCACTTTCATTATTAAGAACCCAAGATGCAAAAGGCTTAGGTGCAACAAATGCATCCAGAGTGGCATTATAAGAATATCCAATTCCAGCATAACGCTTTCTGATATTTCCATTGTAAGAAGTTTGAACCCACTTACCACCAAGTAGTTTCTTACAGAAAGCAATACCTAAAATCTCATCCTCTTCTCCAGTATGAGGATCTGCAATTTCTTTGTTATCTACTACGATAACTTGTGTGACGATGTTGTTTGCATCAAGTTGAGCAAAATGAGCCATAAGTGTTTAATATGAATGTGTTTTTATTTATGAAGGGTATGCGATGATGACGATACCTGCGCCACCTGCACCTCCATTATTACCAGTGCCCGTTCCAGATGTACCTCCACCTCCACCACCAGTATTTACTGTGCCAGCTGGGGCACCTCCACTGGGAACACCAGGAGCTCCACCACCAGGACCTCCAGTACCAGAAGCAGGAGCTGGACCTCCAGGATTTCCACCACCTCCTCCACCACCAGCATAAGTTACTGATGCTCCAGAAATTGTTGAAGGTAATCCACTACCCCCATTTCCACCACCCGAAGGAGTTCCAGCAGAACCAGCAGCGCCAGCACCACCACCGCCACCAGCACCATAAGCTAATGGTGATCCTGGTCCGCCAGAACCACCAGGATTTCCTTGTGGTGGTGATACTGGCGGTGTATTTCCTGCTCCTGCTCCATTTCCTGCCCCACCACCGGTGCTCTGATTACTACCAGCTCCACCACCAGATCCACCACCCAATCCATCTCTAGATTGCACTCCACCACCTCCACCACCAGCAGAAGTTATTGTAGAAAATATTGATGGATTTCCAGGAGCTCCTGTAGTTGTTCCATCTCCAGTAGCAGTATATCCACCAATACCACCAGAACCAACAGTAACTGAATAAACTCCAGGTGATGGACTTATGGGAAGACCAGTTCCAGTTCTAAATCCACCAGCACCACCACCACCAGAAGAACATTGACCAGAACTGATTGCACCAAATCCACCACCTCCACCACCAGCGACTACAAGATAATCAACAGAAGTTAATGATGGATTAGTAATTGTAAAAGTTCCTGATGATAAAAATGTATGAATTGTCTTACCACCAGCATAAGAAATTAAACCACCAGTTGCTTTTGCTGTTGCGGTTAATCCACCAATCACATAACGAACTATTACAATACCAGAACCACCCGATCCACTTCCTGTTGCTGCAGTACCTCCAGCACTACCTCCACCACCTCCACCGGTAGCGTAAGTTGCCGATGTTCCAGAACCTGGACTTGGTACATATCCTCCAGCGCCACCACCACCAATTCCACCAGCGCCTGGATTTGATGTGCCTACGCTTCCTCCTGCACCACCTCCTCCACCAGCATAATGAGTAGAAATTCCTGTTATAGATGACAGAGAACCTGCTCCTCCCGCACCTCCAGTAGAATTATCGGGAGATGGGGAACCAGATGCGGCCGCTCCACCTCCACCTGATGCGGAATATGGAGTGGTAGAAGTTCTAGATCCACCAGGATTTCCTTGTGGTGGTGATACTGGTGGTGTATTTCCAGATCCCGCTGTTCCTCCGCCATAACCAGATCCCCCACCACATCCTCCAGGTCCTCCAGCACCTGGATTTCCAGCTCCCCCATAACCACCACCGTTGGAAGTTATAATGGAAAATACTGAGTTTGAACCATTATTACCATTTGAATATCCACTTGGTGGATTTAGTGCTGATGCTCCACCAGCACCAATAGTGATTGCATAAGAACCAGGAAGGGCACTTACAGGTAATCCAGTTCCAGTTCTAAATCCACCGGCACCACCACCACCATTTCCAGCACCACCAGATCCAGGAGCTGATGATCCACCACTACCTCCACCAGCAACAACGAGATATTCAACACTTGCACCACTTGGAGCACTAGTAACACTAAAGGTTCCAGATGATGTAAAAATATGAGCCCTATAAATTGTATTACCTTCGGTATAATCACTTATTGTTCCACCAGTTGCCTCAATATATCCTTCACTTGTTGCAACCCATCTATTACCATTATAAAACTGAACTGTTCCTGTTGAAGAATTATAAATTAAAGTTCCAGTGGCAGTATTGATACCAGCATTTCTTCCTGCAATTGTTGTTTGACCTAACCCAACACCAGCAGAATTGATAAATTTATCACCAACCGTAATGGCACCAGTTACATTCACGGCACCAGTTGTATTAAGATTACCAGTTACAGTGCCAGTGACATTACCCGTAAGATTTCCTACAAATCCACTCGTCGCAGTAATTACACCAGCAACAGTGGCATTTTGAAGAACTACCGTACTTGTGGATGTAATACCAGCTGCTTCAATCTGGGTAAATGCCATTATTAACTAACTACTTGTTACTTATTTATTCACATTAAGGTCTAACAGCATCAAAGGCACAGTGACAATAAGGACCATTTGCATCCACATAGTGCAAAAAGATCTGGTGATGGTAAGTATCATCCTTAAGACGATTTACTTTTCTCCAGGTTTTCTCAATCTTATTGTAACGTGAGGCAAGTGGATCTCTCCAGTGTTCTCTTTCACATCCTTTATAAACTACGGCATCACCATCGTTCATCAGTGCATAACTCTCACTGCCATCGGGACGTTGAAACCAAATCGGCCAAGGATTATCAGGATGATTGGAACTGATTTGTAATGTCACACTGACTTCACAGGCAGGACGATCACTGTGACGCTTTAATTGCTGACCGACGAAATAGAAGCGATCATAAAAATAAGTTGGGTGAAGATCCATTTGAAGAACCTTTTCAACTTCTTTTTTAATTAGGAAATGAAGTTCTCGGTAAGTTGGAATATTATAACGAGCAAGAGATCCATGAACCTGCTTCTCTTCGGGACAGTAATCAAACTTATCCATTCGGTTATTATAATAAGTAATCTGACCCCTTTCTTCGGGAACAGGAACCTTTAAATTTTCTGGATCTGCAATTAGATTAGGAAGAATGAGATATCCGTTCTCTTCAAAGAACTCATTCTTAGACATCTTTCTGGGAGGAAGAGCACAACTTTGATACCCTTCCTCATAAACTCCACCAGTTGATTTATATTCTTTCGTCATAATTATTTCCACCTGGGCCCGCATACCCAACCTACAAGGCTCTTACGCATACCAGACTTGACTTTGCGAACACGATGAGGAGTGCGTGAATCAAACATAATCAAAGTGCCTCTCTGCTTGGGGGCAAAATAAGTCTTGCGACTATTATCCATAAACTGAACTTCACCACCAGTATAATCTTCTGGGTCTGAGAGTTGAAGTGAGAAGGAAAGTTTTCTCACATACTCACCCTGAACCGTTACAAGGTCTTGGGAGATATTGGTGCCTGAACTAACAATCTGTTGAGGCTTATATGCAGTATCAATACCAGCATCAATGTGCCAATCATAAAACTGTCCAGCACCATATTGAGTATATTGAATATTTTCTCCATCAATCGCAGTCAAATCATAAAGAAAGTTTTCTCTATTAGTTCTTTGAATATAATGCCAGATGAAACCACCAATCCAGTGTGAGGTGGGGATCCAGGCATTTTTACTATCACGGATGACCTTATCTACTGCGTCTCCGTGAAGTTTTGATTCTTGTGCGATGGTATCAAACTTTAGAATATCTTCTTCTAAAATTTTTATAATGTCTTTAGGCAAATCAGTCGTGTGCCAAGTCGTAAGGAATGCCATATATTATGATGTTTTCAACTCATTATATATCAGGTTGGTTCAGATGTCAATTAGGATGGATAAGAGATAATAACGATACCTGATCCGCCGTTACCACCTACTCGCCAGATTGGATATCCTCCAGATCCACCACCGCTACCAGTGTTTTGTGTTCCAGTTCCGGCGATTGGCCCATTACCTGCACTTCCTACACCACCTCCTCCTGGACCACCAGATCCACCAGTTCCATTAAATGATCCACCACCACCTCCTCCAGCATAAGTTGATGGAGATCCTGAAATAGAGAATGCAAGTCCATTACCCCCACTTCCCCCAGTTGCACCAGAGGCATTTCCACCAGCACTGGCAGCACCTCCACCCCCACCACCAGATCCATAATTATCACCACCTCCAGTATTACTCCCTGTTCCGCCAGCATTTCCCCAACCTGCAGAAGGAGATGCTGTATCACTTGCTCCTCCGGTTGCTCCAGAACCAGTTCCACCAGGTTGAATTGCACCACCAGGACCAGGAGCTCTGCCACCGCCACCACCTGAACCACCTGGAGCACCAACTCCACCATAGTTTGGAGATCCTGCACCTCCACCAGTAGCACTTAATGGTCCAAATGAAGTGTTACTACCATTTGTAGCATTAACAGATAAATCACCATTGCCTCCATTTCCACCAGAACCAATAGTAATAGTATAAATTCCAGGAGACGTTGAAACTGGTGATAAGGTTGCATATCTAATCGCACCCGCTCCACCACCACCAGAAATAGTTCCGCCACCGCCACCACCACCAGCGACTAAAAGATAATCAACTGAGGTTAGGGATGGATCTCTAACAGTAAAAGTTCCTGATGAAGTGAAAGTATGGATAGTTTTTCCACTGGAATAAGACACAGATCCACCAGTTGCTTTAACTGCCTGCTGCCCTATTTGATAGCGAACAATAACGATACCAGATCCACCAGATCCACCAACACTATTTCCAGCAGTTCCACCACCTCCTCCAGTATTAATAGTTCCAGCACCGCCAGCACCTTGTCCTCCTCCACCAGGACCACCAGATCCTTGGCTTCCCCCATTAGATCCACCGCCACCACCGCCAGCATAGGTTACTGATGTTCCAGAAATAGATGATGTTTGTCCTGCTCCACCATTTCCACCTTGAGCAGGACCTCCATTCCCACCAGCAGAACCAGCGCCTCCACCGCCGCCACCACCATTGCTGGTATTTGCAGATGCTCCTGTTCCTCCAGGATTTCCTTGTGGTGGTGATACTGGTGGGGTATTTCCTGCTCCAGCAGGTCCAAGTGGGCGACCAGCATCTGAACCACCACCACCTCCACCAGATCCACCTGGCTGGCCAGCATTTGCATTACTATTTGAAAAACTTCCTCCTCCTCCACCACCAGTAGAAGTTATTGTTGAAAATACCGATGGATTTCCATTAGAACCTGGTGTTCCTGGAGAACTAGATCCACCTCCCCCACTACCAACTGTGACCGTATAAGAACCAGGAGATGTGCTTACAGTAAAATCAACACCAGTTCTAAATCCACCAGATCCACCACCTCCATTATTACTTCCACCACCACCACCACCAGCTACCACAAGATACTCAACAGTATTATTAAGTGGTGTGGCGTTTAATACTGTAAAAGTTCCCGATGAAGTAAAGGTATGCGCTTGATATAATACTCCACCACTATAATAATTGGTAATTGTTCCTCCAGATGCTTGTATATACGAAGAACTACTAGAAGCATTCCAAACAGTTCCACTATAAACTTCTATTTGTCCTGTAGAACTGTTATAAATGATAGTTCCTGTTGCAGTTCCTACACCAGAATTTCTTCCTATTGTTGTTGTTGCACCCAAACCAATAGAATTATTACCAATAAAGTTATTACCAACAACAATAGTAGAAGCACCAATACTTACTGTGCTTCCAGTGCTTACTGCTCTGGCACTAATTGTATCTGTGCTACCATTTAGAGTAATACTACTTGTTCCAATCGTTAGAATACCAGTAATTCTTGCATTACCCTCAACCAATAAAGCCGTTGCAAGTCCAACAATACCAGTTCCAATCTTGGCAGTTCCAACACCAATACCGTCAGAACTATTCAATACAACATTACCAGTTCTTCCATAAAAACCAGTTACATTACTACTGGTAGGACCAGCAAAACCAATGTATCTTACCTGAATTAAACTTCCATTCGCAGGAGCAGCAGTGAATACAAGAATGTTTGCGTTGGTACTATAAGATCTCGTTCCAGTTGCATCACTTGGATATTGTGTGACACCATTAATTGTTACCAGAACATTTTGACTGTTCGCTGGTGTCTTGGAAAGTGTAAAGTTTGTGGTGCTTCCATTTCCAGTAAAGTTATCAATACTATTGTCACTGATCTCAACGGAAGCAGTCGCTCCGGAAAGTGCCTTACCCCAGAAAGTATAACCTGCCAATGGTGCGGTTGAGAATACAATGGTTGCATCCGCCTCAATCGTAAATCCATTCGGTGGTGGATTGCTATCATAAGGTTGTTGAACGACACCATTAATTGCAATATCTAACTGTGCCGCTCTGCTGATGGTACATTTGGTTCCGTTGCTGTATGTTGCCTTGAACTTTGTATTAATACCATCAAAGGCAACATTAAAACTATGAGTGACACCTGTTCCTGGACCAACCAAGTCAATTACAACATTGGTAATGGCATTCACATAAGATGTTGCCAGTTTAAATGAGTTCTGGTCGGTCTTTGTGATGTAGTAGGCAGTTCCCGAAAGTAATCCACCGATTGGACTTCCACCACCACTACTATAGGTTACTCTCTGACCCGTGACGAATGGATGTTGTGAAAGAGCAATTGTATCCGTAGATGCCAATACATTTGCCGAACTGGAACCATCAAAGGTTAATGTGAAACTGGCAAGATTATCCAGAACCCTGTAAGAATTATTTTCTGCAGATGATAACTGGTTCCCGATGAGTGCCATTATTGTTTTTTAGTTATTTATTCTGGCTTTGGATACTTATCTTTGATTGCCTGAATTTGTTCTGCCATTTCTGGTGGAAACACTCCTGCGTGAAACAGAGCATCAAGTTGGTCTGTGATTGATGGATATTCTGGTTTTCTTTGTCTTTGATATTCTGTTGCTTGACGTTCTGCTTTAAGTTCTTCTACTTTTTGATTGACTTCTTCTTCTGTCGGTTTTGTTTGAGTTTTATCTAACCATTCAAGACCATCATAAGAAGTTCCACGCAATACATATTCTGCTCCTGGTCTTGTGCCTCTAATCGCATTCACTAAAAACCTATATTCTTCTTCCATTAGTTTAAAACCTCCATTAATGTATAGTGACTTACTCCATTTCCATATGCGGTTGGGTAATTATAGTATCCTTGATTTACAACTTGAAATTGGAGTGTGTAAATTACAGAACCTGCTGGAGCGGCGTCACTAAAATTTAAGAATGAATTATTTTGTGTCCATCCAGAAAGGGAAGCATTTTTATGCCTCATTTCTGCTATTGCTGTGCCCCCTCTATCTATTTTCCACGATTGTTGCTCGCTATTTTCCTGTAAGGTGCAGATAGAGCAAAATCCAAAAATGGATGATGTTGCGGCATCATATTTTTTGGCAAAACTTGGAAATGTATATGCCACAGAATAACTTCCAGAAGTTGTATTTACATTAGTATAATCAGTATATTTTGCAATTGTAACTACCTTCCCAACATTAATCTGCCCAGCAACATTTGTAATCGTATTAACCTTTAAAGTGCTCATCAGACCTCTCCTGGTTTAGGATATTTATTTTTCACTTCATCAATACTCGCTTTCCAACCATCATAACCTTGATGATACAAAATATCTAATTGTTCTTTAATAGGAGGATATTCTTTCAATCTAAGTCTTTGGTATTCTAAATCATCAGATATTTTTTGAAGTCTCTCCATTTCATCTTCAATTTCTTTTTTGGTGGGTAATGGATAATCCTCTGACCAATAATTCTCAATACTCTCATAAGTATCATCTACACTCCAAGATGAATTGGGGCATAATGAAATGAGTGCATCCGATACTTCTATTTGTCTTTTTCTCAAATAATTGCGATAAGTCATACTACTACCTCATAAAGAACAAAAGTAGAAACTCCAATTTCATAATCATCAGCACCAGCACTACCAACTGGTCTATTTAAATAAAATGTCTGTGCAGAAGCACCAGAACCTCTGATTGCTGGAGAATATGTTATTGTAGAAGTTGTTCCTGCTATCTGACTATACTGTATATTCATTATATTGGGGGTACTTGCAACATCAACATCATATGACATTGGTGCAAATCCGACCCAGCGATTATTTGATACATTATTTCTACCTTCCTCCCCAGCGGTGGTAATCAATGCTCCATCACGATGAATTAACCAAACGACATTATAATTACCTTCTCCAGTAATCATCCAGTTACAAATTATTCTATTTGTTGCTGATTTTGGTGTGATTGATGCTGATAATGCTGAAACTGTTGTACCATCACCAGAAGTAGCTGCAGAATATGCCGTAAATGCATCAGATCTTCCATAGACAGTTTGAATGATACTTCCACTACTATTAAGTATTGGTTTTCCTGTGAGCGTTTGTATCGCATTAGTCTTTAAGGTACTCATTCATTCACCTCAGGCTTTGGATACTTTGCCTTCACTGCAAGACACGCATCTATATATGCCTGCATCTGTTCCGTATCGCCCTTCACAAGACCATCAAGATATTCTTTAACATCTGGATATTCTGTAGCACGAAGTCTTTGATATTCAGTGTCTTCCCATTCCTTTTGAAGTCGTGCTACTTCTGCTTCAACTTCTGCTTGTGTCGGTTTCTTTTGACCACCTTCCCATACTGGTTTTTCTAACCACTGGAGACCCTCATAAGTGTCTCCATTTAGGGACCAATTTGTTGCTGGTCTTAATGATTGTAGTGCTTTAGTAATATCCATTATGCAGATACCTCCATTAATGTAATAGTTGAAGACATTCTAGGGTCATCGCCACCATCTGCATCTGACCTACCCCGATTTATATAAGTTGTATATGTATTATTATCTTGAAAAATATATATCTGATATGTCAAAGAACTTATTGATGATGGGGAATCTAAATAAGTAAAAGAACGATGCATCCCAGATTGGTCTGCATTGGCATTTGCTCCAAAATCACCAGTAACTGTATATCTACTTCCAGCAACTGCTCCTTCTGCACCTGTTAATCTAGTTGCACCTCTATAAATTCTAAATCCACCGCCACTATTTCCTCTAGTACTATCATAATTAACAGAATACATTATTAAAATTTTACTTGATGTTGAAGATGGTGTTACTGATACTGATAGACCAGTAATAGCAGTCTCTCCAGTAGCACTAGTAGAAAAAGTATCACTTTTAATAGTAGAAACCACCTGCAGAATACTTCCAGTGCTATTGAGTATTGGTTTTCCTGCAACTGTTTGAATTGCATTTGTCTTTAAGGTACTCATAATTTTATACTACCGTCCAAGTGGCACCACTATTTACCGTGACCGTGATACCATTATTTATAGTGATGGGTCCAATACTCATTTCATTATAATCTGTGGTGACGATATAATCTGCGGCAATCGTTGGAACATTACGGAAGAATGGTTTTGTGGTTAAAGTGATACTATCAGTGGCAGTAATTGTTGTTGCCGTTACATTACCAATATGAGATCCAGTTGTGTTTCCTGTTACGTTACCAATATGAGTTCCTGTTGTATTACCAGTTACGTTCCCGACCAGACTTGCCGTTAGAATACCACTCACCACGGCATTCGTGACATTGAGTGTGGTAACTGTTGTAATGCCAGTTAATACAGTAGTACT
>Ga0209296_1003176_pt1 | contig 11276 bp, 16 predicted proteins | sample S_130206_EF_Meta_FD_187319 | JGI IMG/M metagenome (GOLD analysis project Ga0209296, IMG submission 187319) | Freshwater microbial communities from Lake Simoncouche, Canada to study carbon cycling - S_130206_EF_MetaG (SPAdes) (version 2) | ecosystem: Environmental > Aquatic > Freshwater > Lake ...
AGCGGCAGCAGAGGCAGAGGCAGCATCAGCCAGAGCAGTGTTAGCAGTTCCCTGGGCAGCAAGAGCAGCAGCATCTGCGGCAGCGGCGGCAGCAGCGGCAGTGGCTGCATCAGCCAGAGCAGTGTCTGCAGTTGTCTGGGCGACAGCGATCGTGGGGGCGGCGAGGGTGATGGCAGAGCCGAGAGTAGCAACATCTACACCATCAATTCCAGAGATGGTAATAGCCCCAGTGCCGTTATTGACGGAGGTGACGGCTCCAGTAGCAGACACTTCTAGATTGATCTGACCAGGCGCAGGGTTGGTAACGGCAACAGATCCCCCTGCAGATGCTATGGTTGTTGCGCCTGTCTGAGCATTGAGACTGAGAACAGGGGGCCAGAGGACGCCATTGATGCTCCTGAGACCGTTAATATTTAGAGCAACAGCAGGAAATGTGGCACTCTCAATTTCATTAGTCCGAAGGACACCATACGGTCCGAGTGGTCCTTGGCCGATAAAGATGTTTCCACCATATAATATGATTTCTCCACCCGTTAGCGAACCTGGGGCGGTCAGACCCAACTGAATACTGCCTGTGGCCAGAGTAATCCCACCGACGCCACTGCTAAAAAATCCTCCACTATCTGTAAGAATTGAACCACCGCCAGTGAGGGTAATTCCGAATGTATTATTGAGAGTGATACCTTGTCCAGAGTTAATAGTCAAGTCACCTCCTTGTCCGAGACCACCTATCACTACGTTACCTCCAACCCCTGCTATACCAGAGACTCTCATGCCACCTCCATTGACGAAGGTGCCTACAGGGCTATTCAGACCAATTGCTGCAGCAGCATAGATAGATGTGGTGTTTGTGGGGATCAGAGCACTTCCCACGGTGAATGAGCCAGAGTACGCCTGGAAGTTAGGCTGGAACGTATTAGCGGTATCTCCTATAGTCACATTGGCATTCAGATTGGCTGACTGGTATGTGCCTGGGGTTGTAGTAGTCATCTGAAGATTCTGATTGGGCAAGGATACCGTAGCCACCGCAGGGAAGGTAGCCCATTGACTGGCGTTAGCAGCAGAACCAGTCGCACCCTGTGGCCCGGTGGCTCCTGTGGCTCCTATCACGCCAGTAGGTCCAGTAGGTCCTGTAGACCCAGTAGCACCCTGCGATCCTGTAGGTCCTGTAGGTCCTGTAGCCCCTGTAACACCCTGCATCCCTGTAGCACCCTGTAACCCTGTAGCACCCTGCAGCCCAGTAGCACCCTGTGGCCCTGTAGGCCCTGTAGGCCCTGTCGATCCTCCGCCACCCCCTCCTGCACCATAGTCTTGATATAACTGGTGCACACCAGCATAGGTAACACCTGGCTGTAGACCTTGAAGAGTAGTGGGAGGAGCAGCACCTACTGCAGGCAAAACGTATGTCGTCGTCATTGTAGGCATTAGAGGCAAGGGAGGAAGATCAAGAGGTGCTATGACGATGGGGGGTGCGACATATACGGGCTTAGGTTCTGGTGGTAACATAATAGGCCCAGGGACAAAGGGCGGCAGAGCAGGTACCGCCGCCTCAGCCGGGGCCACACGAGCAATCTTTTTTTCCGTCGTCGGTTTCTTCTTATCAAAGAGAGCGAACATTTATATTCTATATCAAGAATATAAATAAAGCGTTGAGAATTGTTGTGAGCATCTTAACTGCGCTGAACCACGATAAACTCTATAGAGAATGTCTGCCCTGTAATCACTCCCCAAGAGGGAACATTACCCGAACCAAAGATATCGCAGATCATGCGATTCTGACCTGCGTCCCAACGAGCGGAGGTACTGTAACTCTGGAAACTGTTACCTAAGCCAAGTGGTCCGCCACCCTGAACATTTGGTGTTCTAAAGTTGTTAAAGAAAACTAACGAGTTTCCGTTAAACGGACCAGTTAGATATAAAGAGTTGAGTAAGTGCCACCCAGTGCCACCATTGACGGAAGGACCAAAGATAGAAGAACCAGGAGTGTCGGCAGGGCCAAAGTTGATTGTTCCACACACTCCCGTAAGAGCAAGAGTAGTATCAGACCCAACATTGGCTGTGTAAGTCGCAAGACCAGTATAAGAGGGGGTAGTAGCAGAGTTAGTCACCGTCACCGCACCTGAAGCACCAGAAAGACTAATACCAGTTCCAGCCACAAGAGACGTTACACCAGTGTTGGTCACAGTCACATCACCAGCAGGGGAAGACACGCCGATCCCTGCACCAGCCACAAGAGACGTCACACCGCCACCACCACCACCACCAGTTGCAGTGATCGTCACTACGCCCTCACCGGTTGCAGGGTCAAGAGTAACACCTGAACCAGCGACTAACTGCGTCACACCACCACCGGGGCCCACAGACCCTGCTACGGCCCAGAGTGCCTCAGCCTGGGAAGGACCTGCATAAGTGGACGTAGGCAGCAGACTCATTATACCTAGACCTTATAAAATAAAATTGATTAGATTATTTATTCCTCCGGAGATTATTATACCAGAATAATTTATATTGTTCTATTATAATGCACGCCCATAAGCACGCCGATAAGCCTGCGGCTAAGGAAATGAAGGTCGGAGGTACCACTGTCCCCAATGCCGCCTATCCCTATCTTCACATTGTCGATTCTGCCCGGAGAACCATGGGCAAGGGTTCTACTCAGCCTACCATGTTCGGGGTTCTTGGCAGGACGAAGATGGACCCGTACATGACCAGCCTCCAGGATCTGGTCCATGAGACCAAGCACAGCCATGGCCCCGCACCCACCTTGTCTGACAAGTCTGTAATGCACCACGGCAACACTGAGAGGCACAATGTGTCTGCACCCCCTAAGACGTACATTGAAATGCACAGGTACGGTCAGATCCAGTACCCGGGAGCAATGATGTAGATTACATCTCATTCTCAGCACACTCGATAAACTTCTTAAACTCTTCGACAATGTCAGACTTTTTAATTTTATCATCTATACACCTACGGATCAAGGTCTTATGAGGATCTTTATCCGCAGGCGAAGTATCAAAGCCACTCTTAGCCTTCTTTACAGACTCAGACTTCACCTTGGCCGTCTTTGTATCAGTTACAAGTGCTCTTCCGGAAGCAAGAAACTCTTTTAAATTGCCATCCATTCTGTTCAGACATGCGAAAAAAATCACAGCAGTTAAAAATATTCATCTAATAGAAGATATATCATGGCGGATACTAAGAAAGCAAAGAAGGTCGCAATTCAAGATAAACCATTTCATCTTGACATGCCACCGGTTGAGACTGGCGGCTGCAGTATTTTAATGGTAGGATCTGGACGCTCCGGGAAGACCACTGCTCTCAAATATATTATTGACAAGTATTTCCAAAAGCATGTTGGGACTATCTTTTCTGAGTCTGCAAAGGCCGAGGCCTATCGACACATGAAGTACCCTCTTTTACCCTTGTCTTGCGCCTACATCCCGGAACTGATCCAGGACGCCTACATGATCAACAAGGAGACCCGGAATTACTATCCATTCTTATTTGTTCTAGACGACGTACCTCTAGCCAAGAACGACAAGCAACTCATGAAGACTCTGACGGTCTACAGAAACTCTGGGATCTCATGCATACAGTGCGTCCAGACTCCCACTCTGGTGTCCCCAACATGCAGATCAAACTATACGTTTACTCTACTCTTCAAATGTAACTCCGCAGAACAGATTGAGAATACATGCAAGTTTTTTCTCCGGGGGTACTTTCCTTCTGAGTGGAAGATGGAACTGAAGGTTATTTGGTACAGGGAGATGACTGCAGATCATCATTTTATCTTTATTGACAATTACAATGGGACTATACAGAGATGCAAACTTAATTTAGATGATTAAAACATTCCGGGCATTTATGGCCTCTTGTAGCGTATCGAATGTTTCATTATAATATAATCCTTGTCGACGGATGCGTACTCTGTATGTAGACTCTTTTGTAATGTAAATACAATGTTCTTTTGAAACAGATATACGCGTAGGTCTATTGATTGCTTGTTCTGATGCATTGGCCCATCTAAGATTGCACAACCGATTATCTAATTTATTTTGATTAATATGATCTACGGTATCTTTTCCATGCACGGGGTCTAAGAAAGCAAGTGCTACAAGACGATGAATAGAAATTGTAAGATGATTTTGATTATATAAGTTAACCATTGCATATCCGGTTTTAAATACAGTAGGTTGTTTCACCCGGCCTTTGTATATTCTTTTTACAATAGACGCTTTATTTCCTTTTTGTTCAACAATTCTATCTAAAGATCTTACCCGGCCTTCAGAAGAAACTTGGTATAGCCCCTCATATCCCGGAATATCTTTCCATTGTTCCATGCCCGGGATTAAATAAATAATAGAAACAATTTTTATTGTAAGTCCCTAGTATAATGGCAAGTGTTTCGGTACAGGAAATGGTCAGGCCAAGCGAAGCCATGGATCTGTATTACTATGACGCGGAGACTTCTAAGAAGCAGGCGTTCCCCACGACCCAGAACACCAAGTATGTGCAGCAGTTTGCTAACCTGACGGGCGGCTCCTCTGTGTTTACGATCCCCCCTCAGAACGGTATCCAGGATATTGTGGTGAATGCTTCTTTTGCTGCTCTGTCTGCTGGTGCTGATGCAGATAACTATTCTCTCCCGGCGGGGTGGCTGTGGGCCATGGTGCGCCAGGTGTCTTTTCGTTATGGTGGGTCTAGCCAGTACTTTATCTCTGGCCAGCAGTTACTTCAGAATGCTCTGCGTTGCCAGACTTCCCGGTCTTCCTGCGACGATCTGCTGAACTTAGGTGGTAACTTTGCAACCGGTGCGGCTCTGCTCTCTCCTCGGAATGCGAGCATTGTGCTGCGTCTGCCTCACAACGTCTGCTCTGGTGTGGGCAAGAGCCACCCTCTGCCCACGGACTGCCTGACGCAGCAGGTGCAGGTGACGGTTGAACTGTTCCCGCCTGGTCAGGTCTGGACCAACATCAGTGGTGCTGCTCTGCCTGCCTCTTGCCAGAGCCTGTCTCAGGCTCAGTTCCAGGTGCAGCAGGTGATGTTCAACAACCAGGGTGATGCTCTGGCCAGACGCGTGGATCTGGCCACCAAGGCCTATGCCTTCCCCTGCGAGTTTGTGCAGCAGGAGAGTCTAATTCCTCTGAGGGACACGTTAGACCCTCAGAACGTTGTGCTGACTGGCTTCCGTTCTGGTGAGGTGAAGAGCATTGAGGTGTGGCTGACGGACAATGCCGACACGGCAGGCTCCAGCCCCAGCGGCGGTCTGGCCACCGGCTACAACCCTGTAAGTTGGTACCCTCCTACCAGCATTGAGATGTTATATGCTGGCGACATCTATGCTCGGTATGACAACGGTGTGGGTCAACTCTTTAACCTAATTAACGGCAACAAGTCCCCTGCGTTTGACACCTACGATGCAGTGCCCGCTGCTGGCCAGATCACCCCTGTGCCCCTCCTGGCTCAGTGGCTGTCTCTGCCCTTTGCCCAGACGCTGGTCGATGAGGATGCTCACTACATCCTGGTGCATGGTAAGCCCATCACCAACGGCATTGTGAATCTGAACAACATCGTGATCCCCCGTCTAAGTAGAGGCACGGGCCCCAATGCAGGCTGGACGATGCACATCTCCTATGTGTACAACACGACCCTTCTGTTCTCCCAGGGCACATGCGACTATGTGTTCTAAGCCCCCGGACATCTGATACACCCCCTTGATGAAAGATTAAATGACGGAGAATATCTCTCTCATTTAATATTCATGACTCTTAACATGTCGATCTAATATATCTTTAATTGTGTAATGGTATTTCCGGTGATCTGCGCCATGCAAAAGAACCCGTTCGTACCTGCAGCCGGGGGCCAAAGAAGACCTCGTAGTTCTCCGTTGTACTGTATCTGTATTGCATTACCACCAGTATCTATATTCTTAATAAAGAATGTCCCCTTTGCAGGGAAAGGAAAGACTGTGGGATTTACAAAATTAAGAATATAAGTTCCGGGCTCCCCTGTAGGTGTCGTGATAGGTAAGTATGCTCCGTTGTATTCGGGTTTTATAAGAAACTCGTAGGGTGTTTCTCCCGGAGGAACTTCTATAACCTGAATTAATGTTGAGCCAGATGCTGATGGCCCAGCAGGCCCTGTAGGCCCGACAGGCCCAGCAGGCCCAGCAGGCCCTGTAGGCCCAGCCGGCCCAGTAGATCCACCACCTCCAGATCCTGCAGGGGACCAAAGAGGTTCTGTAGGGCCTGCAAAGGTTGAACAAGGAATAAGACTTCCCATATACTATGTATAAGTTAAAAAACAATTAGTATTCTCTCAAAAGACAGTTATCCCAGTGGCACCGAAAGATGCTATACATAAGGCCCCGTTAGTAACTCCAAGACTGATTGGCCAGAGAGTGTTATTTCCAAAAACATTGGCACCGTTATAGGTTAGTGATATTGGGTTAGTCGTATCCATGTTCTTAATAAAGAATGATGATCCAGCGGCTAAACTTCCAGGAATAAAGTTTAGCGTCCAAGGAGCAGTCCCAGAAGTAGTGAGAGAGAGCAACTTTCCTGCGTCTGATTGATTCAGAGTATAGGTGTTAGTAATTCCGCCACCAACCACCACGGGTGTATTGATCTGGGGGCCAGGATTGACCCACTGTATCTTGTTACCGTCTGAAATAAGAACCTGCCCTGCTGTTCCAAAGGTAGTTGGGGGATCTGTATTTAAAATCTGATCTACATTGACGACAGACCCAGTACCTGTAGGATTATTAATTGTAACACCATTTAACGCTGTAAGAAAGATATCATCATTCGCATAAAAAGAAGCCAACTCTATTTGACCTGAAGGCCCCAATGATAGATATGCATTTTGTTGTGTCTGTAATCTTATTGAGCCATCATTTAGTAATCTTAAAAACGTACCATTGCCAGGGGTTGTATTGGCAAGATCAAACCCAGCCATATTGACAGTCTGTGTTGCAGGGAAGGTTGACCATGTACTTGCGCCACCAGGTGTTGTCCACTGAAGACGCGTACCATCTGAAGATAAGACTTGGCCTGCAGTTCCAAACGTTCCACCATTATTATTTACTATCTGATCTGTTGCTAATTTAGAGTTACCTACACCTACTGTGCCTACAGTAACGGTAGCAAGAGGATTGAGAAGGATATTCCCTGCGCCTAAATTAGTGTTTATCTCTATTCCACCGGCTGATGTTAAGTTCACAAACGACCCTGCTGAGGAATTAAGAGAAGCGCCGCCGCCGCCAGGTAGTGCCAGGGACCCCCCTGCACCAGCAGTAGAATTGACGACAGAAAATCCTGCCATATTGACGTTCTGTACTGCTGGAGAAGCAGCCCACTGACTTACGTTAGCAGCAGATCCAGAAGGTCCAGTAGCACCAGTAGCACCGCTAGCGCCTGCAGATCCACTAGGACCACTAGGACCACTAGGACCACTAGCACCAGTAGCACCAGTAGCACCAGTAAGACCAGTAGCACCACGGGGACCAGTAGGGCCAGTAGGTCCAGTAGGGCCTACAGATCCTGCACCACCAGATCCTGCAGGGGCCCAAAGGGGTTCATCGGGGCCAGCGAAGGTTGAACTCGGAACAAGACTTCCCATATATTATAAAATATATTTTTTAGTTTTCGGATATCTGAAGAGTCATCAGATAATTGGTCTCGGGGGTGACAACCTGTAATTCACCTCGATCGTTATACAACTGCAGGGACAGATTGCCTACTGGGATGTTGGTCTGCCACTGGATCTGCTTCGGGGGGTTGTACAGACGACGCAGATAAAAGGGAGTGTAGCCCATGAGAATAGGGAAGCCATACGCATCTAGAGGGTTCTGGTTGTCATAGTCAAAGTACCAACGCACAAGAACATCTCTGACATTCTCAGCAGTGGAAGCGTCCTTGACAGACTGGTTGTTGGTGAGTTGGTTACAGACAATGTCTACATATCTGGCAGGGCGCAGATCTGCTTTCCCTGGAGTAAACTCCACAACACCCTGACCACCGGCAGGAATAATTGCTGCAACGTTCAGACCACCATTCAGACGCTGTATGATGCTACCTGTTAAAGATATAACTGTACCAGGGGGGCCAGTAAACGTAAGAGCAGCACCTCCGCCTGCTAGCGTACCAATAGCCACAGCAACACCAGTGACAGCAGCAGCAGAGTTAAGATCTTCTTGGATCTCGTCTAATGCTTCTTCCACAGTGTAAAAGCCCAGCAGGGGTCCAACACCCAGGACAGGGGCTCCGTTTACAGAATAGTCATAATCACCAACGTCAGGGCTAGGTACGTTAGGAGTCGTCCATTCAAAAACAACTTCTGTAGCACCAACACGGGTGAAGAAACCATTCAGCAAACTGTTCTTTTTTACGATCTGAAAGTCATTGCATAGACGATACGCGGCAGTGACTCTGTCTGCACTGTCCACCATCAGATTCGCAATGCTGGGATATCTGATCGTAGATGTCTTCTCCGTAGGTACGAACTCCATTATAGTAAAAGGTGATATTTTTATTTCACAGAATTAAAACTCCTTCAGCATGGTTTCCCTGTTGTGAATGTTAGGGAAGAGGGATAGTTTAAGAATGTGCTCCCTCAGACTACGGGCCGGGCCCACATATTGTTTCATTAATTTTGGCTCTTGAGCATCAGTGTAAACCTTGTGCATCTGGGCACTGCCCTTCATGGCCGAGATCCTATTACTACGCACCTCCTCAGCACTTCTAGACAGGGTAGATTTCTCGGGGATAGTAACGCGCTCCATATATACTCTAGTAACATTATTATTTCATATCCTTTTCCTCTTTGTGATGCAGGGACTCTAGAAGCCTCATCTGAGCCTTGGCCTTCTTAAGAGGGATAGGATGCTTGCTCTTGTGTTCCCCGGTCTGAGTATTTACAACGATCGCGCTATGAACCTTAGAAATGTCTGAACCAAGATGAGGGTGACCATGGGTGTAGTACTCTAAGGCGTAGGGCATCTAATTAATTCCCGGGATATAAAACCCCGGAAATTAATTTCTATACTAGAATATACATGGATCATCTGAAACTTCTGAAGGTTGCAACCCGCATGCTCTTTGATGTTATTACAGTCATGGAGAAGGAGGAGACAGACTTTGAGATCGGCTGCAAGGCCAAGTCACTTGAGATCGCAGACAGTCTTAAGAACCTGTTGTCTGCTGCGCTTGCAGACTGCCCTGTGCAGGTAATTGTAAAGGACGAGTCGATTGTGGTAATTACTCCTCAGACTTCTTCATCTTCTTCTTCGCAGCAGTGTCTCCCCGCTCAGACACCATTACCGCCTTCTCCGCCCTCGCCTTCACGACCGGGGTCTCCTTCTTCGCAGCAGCCTTAGGGGCCTTCATGGCCTTGGGGGCCTCAGCATGCATGTCAAGAGGAAACTCAGCAGCCCTTGCCGTCTTGACAGACTGAACTGCACTCTTGTACATCTTAGGGGCGCTAGGGCTGGCCAGAGCAACGGCGGGGGTCTCCTCGCGGTGCACCTTTAACTTCTGGATCATCGAAGACACATCGGCCTTGCGCATCTTAGACACGGGCATGTGCTCAGGGTGCTGCTTACGTAACTCACGAAGTTCATCGCGCATCTCTTTAAGGGAGGACATGTTATACTATAGAACTGGAAAATAATTCGCGTGATTAATTTTCGCTTTTCCATGTCTTGTTCCGAAGGATATTTGAGATGCATGTTACACTGACGCCGTACGTCTGAGCCAGATCCTTTATTTTCTTAGGCTGCTCAGACGGCTTTCTGATCTCAGACACCTTCTCCCAGGTTAATTTACTGAAGTGAGATCTTTCCCCGGAGTTGTCTACGCCATGGGCTTTTTTGTCAGCCCCGTTGTTCTCAGAAGGAGTTTTTTCATTTAGATGATCAGGGTTAGTGCATTCCCTAGTACCACAAGCATGGGCAACCTGTAAGCCGGGGGTAAGAGATTTAACTCTACCAAATACAAGTAAAGAAGCACGATGAGCGAGGAACACACAGCCTTTATAATAGAAATTGCCGTAGCCAGTAATTGCCTTAGAACCACACCAACGCCAGCATGGATTAGGGCCATCATCTTTCTGTACGTACTTGAGGAAGCGAACTTGATCCTTAGATAATTCTTCAGACATTATATCTAAGACTCAGAAATAAAAATTGACATGTTATTACCCGGGGAATTAGCATGGTTAAAATATATGCGCTTGTGTCTGGTCAATTAGTCTTGTACGTCGGCAAGACTACTATGACATTAAAACAAAGAGAAACAAATCATAGATGTAAAAAATGTAATACAACTAAATCAAGATATATACCAGACTATATTGATTGGGAAATAAAACTTCTTGAAGAAGTTGCAACCGATCAAGGTGTGGCTAAAGAACAATACTACTTTGATACTCTGAAACCCTTATATAATTATCAAAGGCCAGGGGGTACAAATATACAATATAAAGACTCTATATCTCGTAAAGAAACTAAAAGAAAATATTATCTTAAAAAGAAATCTGAAAAGGAAATATCTACGACAAACTAGATGCCACCTACGTTTATTTCTTACGTTGATAGGAAAGACACTGAGCCGATCCTAGAATATCTGATGTCTCACAAACTCAACACAAACAAGTACAGAGTGAAGGTGGGTGAGGGGCAGTCTCAGTGCTTCGGCATTGTCTCAAAGCGATCCCAGGCTCCAGATCTTTCACGGCAGTCTTGGCTGCATGCTAAGTTACATCATCTGCTCATGCAGTTTGCTGAGATCTATGTGAAGCCGTACGTTTCTTTTACTAGTATACAGGTCAACGTAAACTACCCATGCAAGCCACACAAGGATATCTCAAACGTCGGGAACAGTTACATTGTAGCATTTGGGGATTACAGAGGAGGGCAGTTATGCATTGAAGATGCTAATTACAACATAGACAGAAGGGGGTTACTGTTTGATGGATCAGAACATCTGCACTGGACCAGGGAGTGGACAGGGAATCGAATCAGTCTAGTGTTTCATACTCTGAAGCCCAGATTTCCCATGCTTAGACAATTGTCAGACTACACTGCCGTAGAACACGAGGGAGTCTGGAAGATCAGATATCTGAATGATGCAGGCGAGGTAGCATTCTTAACAAGTAAGAATGGCCTACCGCATCCTCTTAAAGGCCGGGTAAAAAATTGAAATCTTCTTATGCGGCGCTAACGCGCCGGCGATTTTTAAAATGTGCCTCAGGGGGGACCCTTGGGCTCTTTATTA
>Ga0209296_1003177_pt1 | contig 11275 bp, 11 predicted proteins | sample S_130206_EF_Meta_FD_187319 | JGI IMG/M metagenome (GOLD analysis project Ga0209296, IMG submission 187319) | Freshwater microbial communities from Lake Simoncouche, Canada to study carbon cycling - S_130206_EF_MetaG (SPAdes) (version 2) | ecosystem: Environmental > Aquatic > Freshwater > Lake ...
TACGCCACCAGGAATGTTTATTACTCAGCGACCACCAAATGTCATCAATACAACCCCTTTTTATATTGATTAAAGCATTATTATATATAAGTTATATTATTATATACAAATATGAATATCACAGATAATGAAGTAATATTAGAAGGGATAGTTTATGATTTACGGGAGTTCTCAAAAGTTCATCCAGGAGGCTCTAATATTGTTAATATCTTTGGTGGCAAAGACGCTACCATCCATTATTATATGCTACATCCTCATAATAAAATACGCACTAATATCCTTAGCAGATACAAGTCAAGGGATGTAAGAGATGCTGATAACTCTGGATATCAAGGATATATAGTAAACTCAAGTATATTTAATGAATTAAAAGAAAATATTAAAAAAGTAATTCCTAATCAATATGCTAATTATGAATGGTGGATGAAAGCATACGCTATAATATTAGCAGAGATATATATTGAATATTATAATTATATACACGGGTTTGCATTGCATCGCTCAATGATATTAGGTTTTTTAATGGCGATGATTGGATTATGTATTCAGCACGATGCCAATCACGGAGCAGTTTCTCGCAATGAGATAACTAATCAGCTATGGGGTTATACACAGGATTGGATAGGTGGCAGCTCATTACTCTGGAAACATCATCATGTATTACAACATCACGCATATACAAATGTTTTAGAATATGACCCGGATATAACAACAGATATCGCGCGACTTCATAAGGATATTAAATACAAACCCTTTCATCGTTGGCAAAAGATATATATATGGTTTCTATTGTTATTATTGCCACTAAATTGGCATTTTAAAGAAATTTTTGACCTTTACAATATGAACCATATGTCTCATAAAATATCATCTATGGCAACAAAGGAAATGCATATAGGATTATTACTGCGAATATTATTTTATATTCGTTTTTATATTATTCCTATCTATCTATATCCCTCTTTGTATACAGTGTTAAATATTTGCATTTCATTGGCTGTCGGCGGTCTATACTTAGGCGTTAATTTTATAATTTCACACAATTTTGAAGGGGTTCTTAATAATCCGGCTAAAGCCGCCAAAGCCGCTAACACTGCTAAAGCCGCTAACACTGCTAAAGCCGTGGATTGGGCTATCTCACAGATTGAAAGCTCTTCATCAGTTGGTGGCCGCCTCTTAGGGTTCTTTCACGGTGGACTTAATTACCAGATAGAGCATCATCTATTCCCAAGGATATCACATGTTCATTATTATAAAATGAAACCAGTCATTCAAGAATGGTGTAAAAAACATAATATAAAATATAATTATTATAATAACTTATGGGACAATATATATTCCTGCTATAAATACTTAGAATCACAACCAGCCTTATTGTAATCTTCAATCATTTTTTTACGCGACCATATTCCATAAATATTGTTTTCCCATCCATACGCATATATATCATCATAACGGTATTTAATAATATTATCGCAAATTATCAGCAATGGTTCGCTAATATCATAGTAATCTCCCATCTTCTCCATTAAAATCTTGTAATATGCGTCATCGTATATTTTACTCATTGACTTAATAGCATTATCTTTATCTAACTTACTTTTGCGACTGATTACATCCCTTATATAGTCAGTTAACAAATTGCCCTCGTCATTTATATTAAATTGGGTTCTGGTTAGAAGAAAAGCTCCAAAGATATCTTTGCAAATCTGCTTGATAACTGGGATGTTGTCTAAATTATAATTAACAAATAACATTTGTATATAACAATAATAAATATAATATACAATCAATTTTTATAATATAAAAAGAAGTAAAACTCGCATTTAATAAATACGCGTGCTTGTTCCTAAGCCGTGGGGATTGACCTCAATCTTTTCACAGCTAACACCATCGCATCTAACAATATATTGCTGGGGATACATAGTTCCATTCTCAGCAAAAGGACGAGTGCATGGGGCGCAAGGAGTAAGATTTTCCATCATAGTTGCTCTATTGCGTTCCATTAATTTCTCAGCATTTTCTTGCAAATACATCCGGCTTTCATAACTGCTTCTAACCATAGAGTTATTATACACATCTAATAATAACTCTGAATTAACCATACAACGGGGTCTATAATCGGTGAATGCGCGACCATCTGCCATTTTTAAAGGACAATGAGGAGTTAACTCTTTAGATGAACTGAAACTCATTTAATATATCTATACAATTACAATATTTTATTTTTTTAGCTCTATAATACGGGTTATTAGCTGATTTTTTGTTCCTTCAGTAGTAATATTATTCGCGCTACATAATTCTTTAAGTTTATCCAAAGACAATTTAGAGTATTTTTTTTGCAGCGTCTTATCATTCTTTTTATCATCGCTTGTAAATGTTATTTCAGAGCTAACAGACATATTATCGGGTTCGTTAGATTCCTCTAATTCATTTATTTCAATATCTTCACCTGAACTTATAATAGTATCAACAATTTTATCTATATCACCTTCTTTGTCTGCAGCGATAGCAGTTATCGCTGCAAGATTAGTAAATGATATTATATCTGGGGCTTTTTCAGTATTATCGCTTAAATCATCCTCTGGGAGGGATGATATATACTTAACCATATCTTCATTAATAGATATATTATCGGAACTATTTTTTTTAAATATTTGACATTTGCCAAAGGCGTCGCAAGTATCTGCGGAAGTTGATGTAGCTCCGGTAGCCTCAGTAGCCCCGGTAGCCCCGCCTGTTGAAGGAAAATATTCAAAGATAGGACACGCATTTGAGCGAGAACTATCTTTGAATATTTCATTCATTATTATGTCAGATTTTTCAATACTCTTTGAAATACTATCTTCGCGGGCATCCTTCTTAATTAGGTTAACGCGCTTCTCAAGGATGAAGAAATTACCCTCAAGTATTATCACCTTTCTCCATAAAAACATAACAAGGAAGACTATAACTATCAATATGGCTAAATTAATATATGTTTGGTCAAATATAAAACTATACATTATTTATTAAAATCAGCACATATTTTGTTTTTCATTTTAATCGCATTATCTATAATTATTGAAGGAAACTCCTTGATATCTAATAATTCTATAGCAATACATAAATACGAATAGCCGCGTTTTATTTTATATGGGAATATATATTTATTATTATCCGCTATAGCATCCACCGATAAATTAATAAACTTATCCGGGTATAACTCCTCTAACTTCACTAACCTATGAAAGTGCGTCGTTATTATCAAAGTAATACCATTCAATTTGCTTAGATATTCTATAACCGCATAAGCTGTCGCCATTCCTTCTGTCGGCGGCGTTGAATGCATCGGTTCATCCATTAAAAACAGCCCCCTTTTATTTTTCGCGCTTATATCTACTGCCTTATTAATCATATTCAAACAATACTCAGCTTCCGCCTCAAAATATGAGCGTGTTCCTAAGATATCCGATACTCGCATAAATGAATTGATAGTATCATATAATATTATTTGCGACCGCAAGCTATAAGTTATGCCGATAGTCTGTCCTAATATAACATTAGCCAGTATAGTTTTAACATAGGTAGTTTTACCTCCCGCATTAGGCCCTGTAACTATAATATTCTTATTTAGATTAACTGGGTTAGCTATTTGCTCATCTTTTAATATAGGATTTTTAGCGTTCCATAATAATGTCTGGTTAGAATATGAAACTTTAGACCACTCTCCTGATAATAATAATTTATTTATAGTATCTATTACATCAACTGCATATATTGTTTTTAATAGCGAAGAAATATCATTCTTTATACTGTCATCCTTCCATATCCTATATATATCAGACATAGAGTTGTTAATGTTTATCCGCTGATATGTCTCGCTAATATTAAAGTATGGCGCAATAATATTACTTGGCAGATTTTTCATTATATTCTGTGAATGCCTAATAAAATACACAAGTCCCTGCATCTTCGCGTGCAATTTATATTTTGTATTATGTAGAAACATAGCTATCTCATAAGTTTGATACATATTATAAAGATATACTCCCACATACAAAAATATTGATACAAACTTTGTTATGTCTGCTCTAAAGTTTCCGGTAGTTTTAAATACAAACATAATTATATTATAAAATATCTCAATATACGATGCAAATGTAATATCCATTTTTAAATAATTTCTAAGATATAGATATGGTGCTATAAATGTGCTTAGCGGATATAGAATAGATGTTGCGGGAATAAAATATATTTTATATAGATGATATAAATCTAATATTTGCTCAATGTAGTTTATGTAGCTTATTATAAATGTTGAAGGGAATAATATTTCTATTGACGAATTATTATTTATTTCCTCGGCAATCTTATAAATCCATAGTATATCATTCTCATATTCCTTGAGTATTTCTATATCAATATCATAATTTATTATTGTATTTTGGCGTCTTTCTAATAATTCCTTATCATTTATAGGATGTCTTATTAGCTTCTCAATTAATATCTGGCTTCCTTCTAATATAGGCAGCTTGGATATCCATTTATCTATGCATGTATCGCTATAGACATCGTTGGATATATCTATCTTATCGCCCTTAATTATATCGTCTGTTATGATTTTATTAAGAATTAACTGCTTCTTTGATATATCAAAATCAAATAACTCCTCAAAATCTTTTAATGTCTCATCATCCATAATTGTAATAATTTAATATATATTTAATATTTACTAATTATAAAAAATTGATATAAAAACTCGCATCCATATAATTACATATAACTATACTATACTATACTATACTATACTATACTATACTATACTATACTATGTCTCAAAGCGAATCTATTGCAATCTATAATAATGGGGTAATCCATATTATTCACAGAGAGCCATATGAAACAAATATGGATGTATATAAAAGAGGTTGGTTTATTATTAAAAACAAGGATAAATATAATTCACAAATGCTGCATTCACATCATTCGCTGCTATCAATATCTCTTATAGATAATTATAAAAATAAAGGGATGGTTTATGAGTATGATTCATTAGACAGTATTGGGACGAGGCATTGATTTGGTCTTGGGTTTAGGTGTAGATGATTTGCGTTTATCGGTAAGTTTTTTATTTTGCAGAAGGGATAATTTGATACCCGCTAATAATAGCGCGGAAACAAGCGGCGCAAGATTATAACCGCCTGTAGATTTGGTAGCTGCTTTCGCTGCTTTCGCGGGTTTAGCGACTTTCGCTGCTTTCGCTGCTTTCGCGGGTTTAGCGACTTTCGTTCCTCCTATTGAAGTAGTGGAAATAGGCATTGTTAATATTCTATTATAATTAGAATAAATTAATTTTTTATTAGAGTAAATACTTGAATACTATATATACTGCTATAATAGTTGTTATAAAGTTTAGAACCATCAATAATATTATAAAGGGTATTAAGTAATACAGCATATATATTAGTATCGGTTTTACTATCTCGTAGCGTATATTAGATTTAAGTAGTTCGTCTTTAATAAAATCTATTAATATATTTACTAAACTTTCGTTATCGGCTTCTTTTTCTTGTTTGTCGCTCGCGTTTATATCACATTCGTCCGTTTCTTTATCTTCAAATTTTTTAGTATACATCATTTATAATTAAATAGAATATAAGATTAATAATAAAAATTTACTTCACGGGCGCGTCAATCAAATATCATTAATAAGATATCGTTTAAAATAGATAAATAATGCCTGTCGCACATTACCCTTCTATTCTTAAGAAACCTGAAAAGAAGGACGATAAATTTATAGCTAAGGCAATAGAACCTATCAAGATCATATTAACAGATGTTAAATTAAAATCCATAAGACGCTTGATTGATAGCAAGGGATACAATATTGCAATTTATATACCTGATACTATAAATAACGAAGGGGTGTCTAATATTAATACGCTGGATGATAGTATTATGAAAGAAATTGTCAATTCTTCCCCGAGATGGTTTAATAAAAATTTGACGCAGAATGAACTAATAGAAATGTATAATAAAAGTTATTGTTCGCAAACTAAAACTATTTCAGTAATATTTACTAACACTAAATACCCTAAATTAATATATAACAATAAAAACATTGAGACAGTTGATAATGTTATTAGTATATTGAGAGAAAACAACCATTATAAGAAGTGTATGATAAATATTGAGATTGAGTATCACGGAATATATTTTTATGCAGATAATACTAAAAACAAATGGATAGTAAGTTCTATAGATATAACGGACATAAGTAATGATAATAATAATGAATGGATAAACAAGGATGATATTGTGGATAAGTTGAGTGATAATATCGGTTTGATTAACAATAAGATGAATAGGCGAATAATAGAATTGCAAAAATATATCAATGAATTGGAGGAGAATAAATTGAACATTAATAAGCTGTTTTTAGAATTGAAAGTATCCCCTTGCGAAAATATACAAGAACCATTAAATAAAATAAATCAACTAATAATTTACCAAGAAAGTAAAATTAATAATATCTAAAAACTTTTAAATATAATCTATTGTAAATAATAGATAGATATATAATAAGAAAATATAATATGGGTTCTAATAAAAACGTTGTTATATCATTTTCTATTGCGATATTGCTATTACTTTCGCTTTTATTATTATTAACATATAATTCTAAATGTTCCAGTAATAATAAATCGCAAATGAATTATATAGAGAATTCGCAGAATATACCAGCAGGATTTTCTAATGATAATGAAAAATATTACAATTATGAGGCTTTTACTACGCAAACTGCCAACGGCGGAATGCAAGGCGCTCAAGCTGCACAGCAATCTCAGCAATCGCTGCAAGGACACTCGGTTGCCGATAATTATCACCCAAATCCCGAATTAGCCGCTACAGGTATCGGCAATTATTCCCCCTCTAACCCCGAATATAACCCAGCGCAAATGTTAGACCCTCAACAAAACGGCGACTTTGACCTAAATAGTCAATTTGGTAGTTCAGGTGTCGGTGGAGGAGCTGCCAGTGTCGGTGGAGGAGCTGCAGGTATGCAATCTTGTTTCCCGCGCGATAGATTAACCGCCAGCGATTTATTACCTAAAGATGCAGCGGATAGTAAGTGGGCTCGTATAAACCCTTCAGGAACAGGTGATATTCACGATCAAAATTATTTAACTGCCGGATATCATGTTGGAATCAATACTGTTGGCCAATCATTAAGAAACGCTAACCTCCAATTACGCTCTGAAATCCCTAACCCCCAAAATGCTGTTGGGCCGTGGATGATCAGCACAATTGAACCCGACCTTCGCCAAAGTACCCTTGAAATCGGCAGTTCAGCTGCATATTAAATTTAAAAATCTTATTATTTTTTTAACAATTATTCACTTAAAGAATAAAATATTTCTAAAATTAAATATGAGTGATTTAGGACAAAACCTTTTGTTAACTTCGCTTACTGACTTTTATAATAAGAATCCAAAGTTTAAGTTAACACTAAAGGAGATTATTGAGGGTAAGCATAAACTATCACTAAGAATAATTGAGTGGCTTGTTACGCATTACGCTAAATCCCATAATATTTATTATTGGGTTGATGAAGAGAAAAATATATACAGTATATTACCTGATAATATAAAGGGAAATGTAAAGAAGATCAATCTATACCAAGATTATAGAGCGCAATTAAAGTCATATAGCAAATTTAACTTTGATTCGTTTCGCAGACATCATCGCATAACCTTTTTTATTAATATGGAAAGAAAGGATTATATAGAAACAACTATAGGGCAACTGAACTTTTTTAGATGGATTTTTAATAATAGTATTATAAATTATGCCATTGATAACTATGATATGATTTATAAAAAAATGATAGATAATAACACTTGCAAAATAAAAAACAAAGTCAATATATTGCATAATCACGACATTATAAAAACTAAGTGTCTATTGCGTTTTGACTAACTACTCGTAATATTTTGAGATCCGGTCTTTGAATGCGCGGAATTCAGCATTCTCCTTCTTAAGCTGGCTTATTTGAATATTTAATTCTTTTATTGATTCTACTAATATTGGTATTAATCTTTCATAATTTACTGTTAAATAATTGCTACCTGACTTAGATACTAAGTTATTATCTAAGTCTCTATGGATATCTATTGGAGCTAAACTAACTACTTCAGGGACCATCCTATTAACATCCTGAGCACTAAGACCTACTTCACGACCTCTATTTTTTATTCCAAGTGATATGGCTATCTCATTGGGTTCATAATAAAATCCCTTAATATTATTTATAATATCAAGAGAATTAGAAATATTTGATATATTTGTTTTTAATCGTTCGTCAGAGTAATATGACGTTACTTTGCCAGTCGCCGCAATATCGCCTACGACATGTAGTTTTTGTGCTGGATTAGTTGTTCCTATACCAACATTTCCTGCTAAATTAAAGTAAATATTAGTTGATGCTAAAGTCCAATATGTTGAAATAGTGCTGCCTACAATAGATATCCCTGCACCTGCTACTAATGTAGTTCCTGATCCTCCACCATTTAATGCAAAATAGTTGCTTGTTGCTAATACATAATTACTGAGATTGGTATTATTAGTAGTTATAACAGTTAGATCAGGTTTGTTGAGAATCTGCGAAAAGCCGGATACAGAGTTCCAATCACTATTAACTTGTGCTGCAGGTATTGTTGGCTTATTAATAAGATTATTATAATTAACTAAGTAATTGCTGGTTATTAATACATAATTACTTATATTTGTATTATTAGTAGTTATAACAGTTAGATCAGGTTTATTGAGAATCTGCGAAGAGCCGGATACAGAGTTCCAATCACTATTAACTTGTGCAGAAGGTATTGTAGGCTTATTAATAAGATTGTTATAATTAACTAAATAATTGCTGGTTATTAATACATAATTGCTAACATTGGTATTATTAGTAGTTATAACAGTTAAGTCAGGCTTATTAAGTATCTGCGAAAAGCCGGATACAGAGTTCCAATCGCTATTAACTTGTGCTGCAGGTATTGTTGGCTTATTAATAAGATTGTTATAATTAACTAAATAATTGCTGGTTATTAATACATAATTGCTGAGATTTGTATTATTAGTAGTTATAACAGTTAAGTCTGGCTTATTAAGTATCCGCGAAAAGCCTGATACAGAGTTCCAATCGCTATTAACTTGTGTAGCTCCACCATTTTGTACAAAATAATTGCTTGTTGCTAATACATAATTACTTATATTTGTATTATTAGTAGTTATAACAGTTAGATCAGGTTTGTTGAGAATTTGCGAAAAGCCGGATACAGAGTTCCAATCACTATTAACTTGTGCTGCAGGTATTGTAGGCTTATTAATAAGATTATTATAATTAACTAAATAATTGCTGGTTATTAATACATAATTACTGAGATTTGTATTATTAGTAGTTATAACAGTTAGATCAGGTTTGTTGAGAATCTGTGAAAAGCCGGATACAGAGTTCCAATCACTATTAACTTGTGCTGCAGGTATTGTAGGCTTATTAATAAGATTGTTATAATTAACTAAATAATTGCTTGTTGCTAATACATAATTACTTATATTTGTATTATTAGTAGTTATAACAGTTAGATCAGGTTTGTTGAGAATCTGCGAAAAGCCTGATACAGAGTTCCAATCACTATTAACTTGTGCAGAAGGTATTGTAGGCTTATTAATAAGATTGTTATAATTAACTAAATAATTGCTGGTTATTAATACATAATTACTTATATTTGTATTATTAGTAGTTATAACAGTTAGATCAGGTTTGTTGAGAATCTGCGAAAAGCCTGATACAGAGTTCCAATCACTATTAACTTGTGCAGAAGGTATTGTAGGCTTATTAATAAGATTGTTATAATTAACTAAATAATTGCTGGTTATTAATACATAATTACTTATATTTGTATTATTAGTAGTTATAACAGTTAGATCAGGTTTATTGAGAATCTGCGAAAAGCCGGATACAGAGTTCCAATCACTATTAACTTGTGCAGAAGGTATTGTAGGCTTATTAATAAGATTATTATAATTAACTAAATAATTGCTGGTTATTAATACATAATTACTGAGATTGGTATTATTAGTAGTTATAACAGTTAGATCAGGTTTATTGAGAATCTGTGAAAAGCCTGACACAGAGTTCCAATCGCTATTAACTTGTGCTGCAGGTATTGTAGGCTTATTAATAAGATTATTATAATTAACTAAATAATTGCTGGTTATTAATACATAATTACTTATATTTGTATTATTAGTAGTTATAACAGTTAGATCAGGTTTATTGAGAATCTGCGAAAAGCCTGACACAGAGTTCCAATCGCTATTAACTTGTGCTGCAGGTATTGTTGGCTTATTAATAAGATTATTATAATTAACTAAATAATTGCTGGTTATTAATACATAATTGCTAACATTGGTATTATTAGTAGTTATAACAGTTAGATCAGGTTTATTGAGAATCTGCGAAAAGCCTGACACAGAGTTCCAATCGCTATTGACTTGAGGTGCTCCACCATTTAGTGCAAAATAATTACTTGTTGCTAATACATAATTGCTGAGATTTGTATTATTAGTAGTTATAACAGTTAAGTCGGGCTTATTAATAAGATTATTATAATTAACTAAATAATTGCTGGTTGTTAATACATAATTGCTTGTATCATCAATAACATCTCTATTATTTTTTTTATAATTTCCAATAATATTAACATCACCGCTGTTAGTAATAGTTAAAACGCGACTGTTTATATTTGAAGCAATAAATATCTCCCTAAAATTATCCATTTGTTGAGCCATTAAAGCGACAGAACCATTATTTGCATTAACTACCTCTAACCTTTCTGTAGTATATACAGTTGTTTCAAGGCGTGTGCTTTCACCATATACTATTAAATTAGAGTTTATTGTTAAATTCCCATTAACCAATAGATTATTATTATAGCTGTTATTAACTATAAATTTTTTTACACCATTTATATTTTCTGTAATCATATCAGTAGTTAAATTGGTAATTCGTGTTGAAATAACATTACTTGTTGATAACACATAGTTGCTTGCATTGCTATCATTTAGATTTACTTTAGCATCTAAAGTATTATTAGTAGATAACACATAGTTGCTTGCATTACTATCATTCTCTTTAACTTTGTTTATTAAGTTATTGCTTGAATATAATACATAGTTGCTTCCTCTACCTACTCCTTCAATTACGCGATTTACCAAGTTATTGCTTGCA
>Ga0209296_1003179_pt1 | contig 11274 bp, 30 predicted proteins | sample S_130206_EF_Meta_FD_187319 | JGI IMG/M metagenome (GOLD analysis project Ga0209296, IMG submission 187319) | Freshwater microbial communities from Lake Simoncouche, Canada to study carbon cycling - S_130206_EF_MetaG (SPAdes) (version 2) | ecosystem: Environmental > Aquatic > Freshwater > Lake ...
TGGTACGCAAAGAAGGTGGCTAAGATAAAGATGGAAAAGGCTGCTCAGACTGCGCGTGAGAAAAAGAACGCCTACGCAAGAGCCTACTACGCCCGCACAAAAGGAGAAAAGAAATGAGAAGAGTACGATTAATAGAGTTGATGAAGGAACCCTTCAAGAAGCCAAGCCCCCTGGAAGTGATCGCCGCTGAACTGGCGGACGCGCACCTTGAGAAGCTAAACGCCGAGACTGCGGTGGAGTATGCGCAGAGCATCGTGAGCTACAACGTTACCCGAATCACCCGCCTTAACGCACGACTGGAGGAGTACAAATGAAAGATGAAATAATTGATGCAACGATTGCCAAGCATTACACCAATTGGCACATCAAGACCGGTGGCTACGCAAGGGACATGACCTTGCGTGACCATTTTGCGGGGCTGGCTATGCAAGGTGCTATAGCGCACGGTCTTTTTAATGCGGCTAAAGCAGATAAAGACTACGCTGAATATGTTTCGATGCTTGCTTATGTTTATGCGGACGCAATGCTCAAGGAGCGTGACAAATGAACTGTTGCAACGACACGGGAACTTGTACACAAGGGCGTGACTGCCCTATCCGTAAGCAACGCGCCGAGGAAACCAACAAGGCGTACATCAACCGAAACAATGGGCTTGAGCCTGACATATTGGATGATTTTGTTGCGTCTATCAAAGGCTTGATTGCTGTAATTGTTGTGGTGACGGGTATGACCCTGCTGGCTTTTGCTATATGGGGGAAGTGATGAACATCATTGAACTAGCAAAGCAAGCGGGGTTTCAAGACGCTGATTGGAATTACACCAAGGGTCTTGAAAAGTTTGCCGACTTGGTAGCAGCGCATGAGCGTGAAGCCTGTGCAAAGGTGTGTGATGAGTTTGCAAAAGACAGCGATTGGCCAACCGTCGACAACTGCGCCGAAGCCATCAGAGCAAGGGGAACAACATGATCATCTTTATCCCTGTTGTGTTCATGTGCATTGACGACACTTGCAACTTCATGCAGTCACAAGCCATTTACAAGACCGAGCAAGTGTGCAGGGTTGCTATTGACGTACAGAAGATGCACTTAGCAAACATGGCTAAAGATGCTGGTAAGCCAACAATACTGGAAGGCGCTTGTATCAGCGTTGAAATACCGAGGAGTAACACATGACAGGCTACGAAAGCAAAAAGAAAGCGGCGCAGGACAAGCTGGAGAATCCTGAAGGAGAAGAACACATGACATGGGTGTTTTTAACTGACGCAGAGCGAGACAAAATTTCGCATAAGGCAGGCCCGTACATTGTGAATAGCTACGAACCGCATGAAGCCGCAGTACGGCAACGTAACCCACGCGACAACTGGAAAGGACTTACAGAAGAACAGCGTAGTGCAATTGCAAGTGGGATGCCAAAGCCGTTCTTTGTGAAAGATATGTTTGCTGTTATTGAAACCAAACTACAGGAGCAAAACAATGGATGACGATGACGATATACAAGTCTACAAAAAGCCGTGGGTAGACCTGACCAAAGAGGAGAAGGATGCTTGCGTACTTAGCAGCATGTACCACACAGCATGGTCATCCGATATTGATGTTGGGACTTTGATCGAAGTAGTGAACGCCAAACTCAAGGAGAAAAATTTATGAGAGGAAGAACCGGCTTTAATGTATTGGCTCAAAACCTACACGCAACAAAAGACCTTTTAGGTAATAGGAAAAACGAACGACAAGCCAAAAAAATGTGCTGGCAATGCCAAAAAGAATCTTCGTATGAAGAAGGCGCTTATCTGAGTATTAATAGAGGCTTATTCAAATACATATGCAAGCCTTGTATGGACGCCAAACGTGAGAAAAAAGCATTAAAGGAAACTGAAGCAACGGAGAATCACACTTGAAAAAACCATGCAAGTGGTGCCCATGCAATCCAAGGGTGCCAGAACTACACCGCCAGCTTATTGGGCAATTTATGGATATAGTAAAGGCATCAGGCGGGTTCCCCTGCCATGAGAAGCACCCCAAGGCTAGTGCGCTAACTGAGGAATCCCTTGGCAGCGACGGCAAATACCACACCCCTGACTGCGCTGGATACGCAATATGGGGATTAAAACTAAAGGAGAACACATGAAAATAGAGAAAGTTAGCGATTACGCATACCCATGCATGATGGCAGAGAAGAAAATTAAATTAGTGCATGAACTTATGCTGCAAAACAAATATGATGATGCTTTAGCGGAAGCAACGCTATCCATAACTTACGTCGCAGACATGATGCAAGCAATAAAGGAAATGAAAGTAAAAAGCAAAAATAATGCATAAGTCCAATCACCACACCATAAGGATGTTGCTACAACAGTATCATGATGGGCTGACTGTATCTGAAATAGTTGAGCGTACCGAAAAAGAACGACGAGCTATTGATAAAGCGTTAGTAGGCATGCCAGATACCTACATAGACCGCTGGGTAGAGCATAGAAAGCAGTGGACTGCTGTATGGTGTGTAGTAGTGCCACCGCATAACTGCCCTAAACCAACCAAAAAAAAGGAAATGAATGGACGCGCCGAATTTCGCAGCTTGGTCCAATGAGAACCTAGCAAAGTTTGCATCTGATTCGTATAAGAGGATGCAAGCACAACAAGAGGCCATCATGCAAATGCAAGGTGACTTCAAAGACGCAATGGTGCAACTGCGCCAACTACTAAAGGAAAAAAATGAAAATCTTGTTGACTAAGATCCGCCTTGATGGCGGAACACAACCCCGTAAAGAGCTAGACGAAACCCTGGTCCAGCACTACACCGAAGAGATACTTGAGGGCCAAGCATTCCCGCCAGTCGATCTATATTTTGACGGCAAGCACTATTGGCTTTCTGATGGCTTTCACCGCTGGCACGCACACAAACGCGCAGGGCATAAAGACATTACCTCCAACGTCATTGAAGGCACTAAGCGTGATGCTTTTATTGCTTCTCTCAAGGCTAATGCACAGCACGGTAAAGCCAGGACACCAGAAGAGCGCCGATATGTTGTCCAGCTTGCGCTTGAGGACATTGAGTTAGGCGACTTATCCGATACGCAAATTGCCCAGATCTGCTTAGTCAGCAACATGACTGTTGGGCGTGTCCGTAAAGCACTAGGCCTCAAGAAAGAAACAACTGTAGGTAAAGATGGTAAGCGGCGCGACACTTCAAACATTGGCCGCAAAGCATTGCCGGCTGCATATCCTGAGCCGGAGTTTGAAGACGAAGACAAACTAACAGAGTTAGCCACAGAAATAACGGCGGTATCAGAAGAGAACACAAAGCTCAAAGATATGCTGGCGGTTCGTTCTTTGCCTGTTTCAGAAGAGGCACAAGCCGAGGTCCAAGAAACCATTGATTCGTTGCGTGAGCAAGTGAGAGAGTTGGAGGCTAAACTTAAATCCATGACGCAGAGCAGGGATGAGTTCATGTCTAAGAACGCTGAGATGCTCAAGCAGATAACATATTGGAAGCGCAGAGCCGAAAAGGCCGCATAACACCGAAGCTGGGCGGTTTCCCAGCAGGAGAAAGCATGATTGAATTAAGACCACATCAAGCGGATGTTGTGGAGAAGCTCGCACAGGGTTTCGCCCAGCACCGCTGCCAACTGTTGTACGCACCAACAGGATTCGGCAAAACAGAAGTAGCCATGCACATCATGGTTCAAGAGGCCAAGAAGGGCGTCAAGGTTGCGATGGTGCTAGATAGGATTGTGTTGGTAAACCAAACCAGCGCACGCCTATCTAAGTACAAGATCAACCACGGCGTGATGCAGCAAGATCATTGGCGGTATCGTCCCCTCGAAAGAATCCAGGTATGCAGCGCGCAAACCCTGGAGCGCAGGGATGACTTTCCAGATGTTGGCCTCCTGATCGTTGACGAGTGCCATGTGCAGCGCCAGAAAATAACTGAGTTCATCAAAGAACGCCCCGAGATGCGAGTCGTTGGCCTGACCGCTACGCCATTTGCAGACGGCTTGGGCTCTACCTACACCCATGTAGTCGGAGCAAAGCCCACGGGACAGTTGATAGAAGAGAAGTGGCTAGTCCCACTCAAGATCTTTATAGCCAAAGAGATCGACATGACTGGCGTCAAGAAGGTGGCCGGCGAATGGTCACAAGATGAGACAACCAAGCGCGGTATGCAGATTACCGGCGATATAGTTGACGAGTGGGTTAACAAGACCAACCAACTGTTCGGCGGGCCTAAAAAGACTGTGGTGTTTGCCTCAGGCGTAGAGCATGGAAGGGACCTTGTAAGGCAGTTCAACGAGCGCGGCTATAACTTCGTTTCCATCTCCTACAAGGAGGATGATGACTTCAAAAGGGAGACAATTGAGGATTTCAGCGCCCCTGACACGAAAATTCACGGACTAATTGCCACAGACATCCTAACTAGAGGTTTTGACGTGCCTGATGTGTTGATAGGAGTGTCAGCTAGGCCGTTCTCCAAGTCTTTTTCCTCCCACGTCCAGCAAATGGGCCGAATCATGCGCCCCTGCGATGGCAAAACGCATGGCATTTGGCTAGACCATTCGGGTAACTATCTACGTTTCCGGAAAGAATGGGACGAATTGTTCGAGGAAGGCGTAACAGAGCTACACGACGGCGCGGAGTCAGCCAAGAAAGAACCAACCGAGAAGAAGAAAAAGGATTCCAAGTGCGGAAGCTGCGGTGCGCTTTGGATATGGCCTGATAGGGTTTGCGGTGAGTGTGGATGGACACGGCCTATGAAGGAGGTCTTAAACGTCCCAGGCCATATGGTTGAGTTGGAGATGAGCAAGAAGAATTTCGTAGCCGAGAATCAGAGCTTCTATTCTGAGGTCCTGTACTACAGTCGTATGCGCGGCTTTAAAGACGGCTGGGCTGCACACAAGTACAAAGAAAAGTATGGGGTATTCCCTCGCGGCCTTAATGAAAGTGTAAAGTCACCCAGCTTTAAGACTCTCCAATGGATTAAGAGCCGCAATATCGCTTGGGTAAAGGCTAGAGCATGACCTTTGAAGACTTTGCTAGAGAAAATGGCCTCATAATTGACCATGTGATTGAGGGCCGGTGGGTTAGAGTGCCAACCGAGGACCATCCCCGCAAGAAGAATGGCGCCTACATCTTTGACGGCAGAAGTGGCCTCATACAGAACCATGCGGTCCACCAATCCCCCATCAGATATGTGTCCAGCGAGCCATTTGTGCCGGACCCAAACGCTGCGGTCAAGCGCCAAAAGCAGCGCGAGGATAGGGCGAAACAACAGTCCGAGGCGGCTAAAAAGGCGGCATTCATCTTTAACAATGTTAGAGTCGAGCAGCATCCTTACCTAGTCCGCAAGGGATTTGTCGAGCCAGCCAAAGTATGGAAGGGGTTGTTAACTGTCCCCATGCGGGTAGCTGGTAACTTAGTTGGCCTCCAGCTAATACATATAGACGGAACAAAGCGGTTTTTGTCAGGGCAGCAGACCAAAGGGGCAAGCCTCACGATAGACAACAAGGGTCCGGATGTCCTTGTAGAGGGGCTGGCAACAGGTTTATCGGTGCGTCGGGCGCTGAAACTCATGCGGCAGCGGTACAAAATCCACATTTGTTTTTCGGCTGGGAATATGCTGGAGATAGCCAAGGGCCTGGACAACCCAATTGTGGTGGCCGACAACGACTTAATGGGCGTAGGGACTGCCAAAAAAATAGCCTCTCGCTACTGGTTAGGAGAGGCTGGGGAAGACTTCAACGATTTCGAGCAAAGGGTAGGCAGCATGGCCGCTGCCGAATCCCTCCGTCCGTTCTTTTAGATTCCCTCCAGTTCAGAGTCTGCGGCAAAGGTGCCTGCAATGGCGCCTTCGTCCTCGGCCCCATTCTTGTAAATGCGTACATCAACGCCGTTATCGGTGCTAAAAATACGCACCGCAAAGCCTCTGACGGCAAGCCATGCTGCGCCGTCCACCAGTTCGTAGTCACCATCTTCGAGTGTCATGCTGCTGCTCCTTGGTTAAATTACCATTCCATTGCCATTACAGTCAGGGCATTCAGCCCAAACGGGGGACATTTCTTCATCAAGGTCAATGCCTAAGTGCTTGGCGCAAGTTTCACAACCATGCGTGTCATTCCATATTGAATTGGCTTGATTTTCAACCTCTTGTAATGCCACATAAAATCGGCTGCGGTATTCGGAGGGTTCCTCGTCCGACTGTTTGGCCTCAACTTCAATGTTGTCTGTGCCTTCATCAACGCCCTCGACAATGCTCCCAACAGTGAAAGACACTACCAACTGACCTCGCTCGTCCATTGCCTTCCAAGTACCTAAATTGCTCAACTCATCACAATGCAGGGTTTTCTGCACCATTTTTTCGTGATAGTCATCAAAGCAAGTGCCTGACACTTCCACATATTCAATGGTCATACTCAGGTATGCGCCGCAATCGGTGTATTTATATACTTGCCGATAAAGTTCTGCTGGACTATCGGCATCGGGGAATGCCTCCGCAAAATATTTATTGTCATCGTGGTCAATGTCAAACTCAGGGGGGTATCCTCTATCTATCATGCTGCTGCTCCTTGTGGGTATGTGTCGGTAAATTGGAATTTCCATTGCTGGAGTAATGCTTCGTCTGTGTACGCATAGAACCCGCCCTTTGCAAAAAAAAGTACAGAATCGTCAAAATCCCCATTCATGTCAAACAGGTACTCCAGCTCGTGCTTTGTCAATTCGTAGACCATTTCTTCTCTAGTTTTCATGCTTTCTCCTTCATTACATAGGCAGGATTGCCGGTCTCACGCATATAGGTCATGGCCTCGTCGTTGGCCTCCTTTTGGGTCTTGAATTCCCCTAAAAAGGTGTGGTTGTGGTTGTAAACGCGGTACATTATTTCTGCTCCTTCATAAGTTTGAGTGCGTAGGCTGCGCCGTCCTCCCACATCCCCATAGCATCCATGATGGACGTATAGTCTTCACCAAACTCGTCATAAAGTTCTTCGTGGTCTACCTCTCCCTCCATGTCATCCTTCATCCGTCCGATAAATTGGGATACTGTCGTGGGTGATGCGCTGCCGACGTTCTTTCGGTAGGCGGCTGCGAATACGTTGTAATCTAGGTTCATGGTTAGCCTCCCATGCTGGCGGGTGCGTGGGTGATGCCAGCATCTTCCCAAACCTTGTCGATTGCCTCGTGGTAGGCCGGTGAACACTCCCCATCGTCATCGGGTTCATACTCAGGCATATCGCAGCAGAAGTCTTCGCCCCCCTTTCGGTAGCCCATGTAACCTATTCCCTGTTCGCAGTAAGTTGCCTCTACTTCGATGCCAGCCTCTTCCATTGCGGCGTAAATCCCTTCGGGTGGAGCCCATGCCGTGTCAAAGTAAACAATGATGGAGTTGCCCTCACGCTCGTAGTTATCCACTTTCGCGTCCCACTTTGTTCCCCACTCTGCAACGCAGTAGTCGTACCAGTTGGAATGACCAAACTGCTCTACCAATTTTTGGCCTTCTTCTGTCAGTGGGGCGTGGTTGGCAACGGCATCCTTGAGCGGCTGCGGCACAGGTTTGACCACTTGAAACCACTCGGCATCTTGGCCTCTTTTGAGTTCGTCCAGTATCTTCCCCATCATGGGGTTGTCTTGCGGGGCCGTCAAACGGCAGGAATTGGCGCACCAGTTGGGCATAACTTTCTCTCCTAGTAGTTCGGACAATAGCGTCCCCTAAACCCTGCTAGGCAGGGCTTAGAGGGGTTACTGCTTGATTAGCGAATCAAACTGCTCCAGCACACTTTCGCGGCTTCCCTTGAGGCCAAACTCCTTTTTAATGATTGAGTAGAAACTTCGTCCGCTGCGGCGTAGTCCTTTGATTTCCAGCCTCAGGCCAGCGCGTAGGGTCAGCATCCGAAAATGCAAAATTTGGTTCGGTTCGGTAATTACCATTGGTCTTCCTCAATTTGGTCGTCAACGTCTGCCTGTGTGTAGTACTCGAAAATCTTCGGGTCGTACTTGGACAGGACTGCTTCTTGGCACTTGGCGCAGACTCGGGCAAGGGGAATGCCTCGTCCGTCGTGCTCCCACCATGAATCGGCTCGGGTATGGTCGCATCGGTTCATAAATCCTCCAAGGGTAAAACTTCTTCATCAATCATGGCGCGTCCCACTTCAGGGCCGCCGTCTTGCCATGTGTACTGGGCGGTCAGGTTGTATTCGGTATCGTAATACCCAGCTATTTCCTTCGCGTGGGCGGCATCTTCTGCCTCCACTTCCACTTCCACCACAAAAAATTGTCGTACTAGGTATTTCATTGAATCCTCGCAATTGGTATTACGCGACTTGCGCGTTGGTTGACTAGGTTGGTCTTGGTGCCGTGGGCGCGAAACCCTACTATGCTCTTGCGGTTCACGTTTTGGCACAGTTGGCACACGGCACAGGTAAGGTCGCGGGTCTGCGCTGGGCAAACCACAATTGGCCGTCCAGCCGGTGTGTAGGAATGCTCGGGCGTATCCACAGGAACGATGCACACCACAGGGCCGGCGTTAAGTTCGGCTAGGCGGTCTGCTTCTCCAGCATCATCGGCGGACAGGTTAATGGTGAAACCCCATGCGTTGGCGTGGCGTATCCACCTGATTGCTTGCGCTGACTTCTTGTGCGTATAGGTAAACCCGCGGCGTCCAAAGTTGGCGCGAACAATTAACCCCAGTTCGTAGGCATCCACTCGCTCACCCTTGCCCACAATGTCTCCTACCACTTCACCGCGCCACAGTTGACCATCCGGCAGCGCGGCTATCTTTGCCGCCAGTTCGGGCGTGGACAGGCCGCTGCGGTCGGCTCGGTTCCAAGCCAGCGAGGTGTAGTAATCGTCCCCATAGCATCCCTTGCGGTACCAAGTACAGGATGGAGGGCAGGATTTGCGCTCGCGGTACGTCACAGGAATAGCGCCGACCTTGCGGTTACCCGATTTTTCAACGAATAGCGTTCTCATGCGTAGCCCCTAAAACTGCGGACGATGGAGTCATTGTTGGTGTGGTGTTCAACGATGTTGTACTCTTCACCAGCGTTAATCTTGGCCTTTATCCATACGTCAAAATCGCAATCCTCTTCGAGGTAGGCCAAATGTCCATTGCGGTAAGAGTATGGGCTAATCTTGTCAGCCACATCGAGTCGGCGCAGTTCAGCGATGGGCACTTCCACCCAGCCATGCGAGGGGTCTTGAAAGTACTTGTAGTTCATACTGCCTCCCAGTTGAGGTAGGTGGTAACGATGTAGCCGGTAAGCATTCCACCCCAAACTAGGGCTAACTTGAACAACAGGCCGTCATTGGTCAGGCCGAGGTAGATGAAGATAGTAGCCAGTACGGCACAGGCAATGTCGTAGGCTACTGCGGTCTTGTCAATCATAGAAACTCCTTTGTAGAGGCCAATGGTGGCCCACAAACCCAGCACGCTGGGCTTGTAGACTGCATTAGCGCGGTTCGATGCTGAAGGTGTTGTTACCGAAGTAGTTGCTGATTTGCTCGGCGATGGTTTCGTCGAGGTTCATGTTGTGTTCGATGTGCTGCTCAATTGCTTCACCCACATCGACATTGTTTCCATACCATTCATCGGCGCGGTCAGCGAAGAGGTCGTTTTTGTGGTCGGTTAGCATAAACTTTAACTCCTGTTAATGTTGAACAAGACCGGCGCGAGGCCGGTTTCGCCTACTAAAGGCTCGTCAGTTGTTCTTCGGGTATGTCGGCGTGGCTAGTGTTTTCCCATTCGATAGAGACAACACAACCATAGTCTGATACTCCCTTGATGTAGGGAAGGCTCGTCCACTCAGGGTAATCGTCCATCTCAGGCAACATATCCCAAACGGCATTTGCAATGGGGTAGCCAAACATCTCTTCGAATCGTTCCCGCGCTTTGTCTGCGGTTGTGTACTTGCGTTTGCTCGTGCCATCTACATCACGGGCAGTGACAATCCAGTTCATTCCATACTTCATCTTTCTCTCCTAGGTTGGTTGCTACACATGGCGTTGATTGAGGCCATGTCTGATATTACAACACAGGTTTTGTTAAAGTTGCAAGCACTTTTTAAAAATATTTTCGGGCGGCTGCTGGGTGGCGCGTATCCGAAACTTAGCCTGGCATTGCAAGGGAATCGGCGCGGTGGTATATTCGGGGCGTTCTCAATTCATACCGGCTGGTCACTAAACAATCAGGCAGTAACAAACATGGCAAAGCAGACTACACAGAAACTAACAAGGGCGCAGATACGCGAGGGGTTGGATACGATTCCCATAGAAACGCTACTAAGCAGCGGCACAGGGAAGAAACCCGCATTGACCACCAAGCAGCGTAACTTCGCTAAAGCCGTAGCAATGGGTAAGACCAAGGCTCAAGCATATAGAGAGAGCTATAAAGCCAACCCAGCACCCAGCACAATGCTCTCAGAGCCGTACATCGTGGCTGCAAACCCAATAGTGGCTAGAGAGGTCGAGGCCTACAAGCTGGCTATAGAGGCTGAGAAACACCGAAACCCTGCTCAACTGAAGGCTCTGCTCGTCCAGCAGCTAGTCCAGCACTCACTAGACGATGACTTCCCCCCAGCTAGCAGAGTCCAATGCTTGAAGCTACTGGGCTCTCTCTATGACGTGGGCGCTTGGGTTGAACGCAAGGAAGTAACCACAGTTAACCGCAGCGAGGATATCAGGACGCGATTACTCTCTCGGCTGCAGACCATCACAGTAGACGCTGACGTCAAGGTGGACGACGCGCTAGACCTGCTGGCCGAGATACGAACAGGCAAAGCTGAAAATCTAGAGGCTCCACCAGCAGCAGAGGGCTCCACCGCTGACCCCACCGCAGGGGCACCCCCGCTTTCGGGCGGGGCGCATGGGGCTGCGGGTTCACATACTATTCCACTCAAACGATCCCAAGAAGAACGTAGCCACCCCTCAACATTAACAGAATCAGAGATAGTGGATGATTTTGACAAATAGGCCCCCCTTTGTTTCTGTACGGAAAAGGGTGGGGGGTATATATTTTTTAAGGAACATTAACAGATGTTAAAGTTAGATGGATTTCACAAAGCTCTAATGGGTTCTGCTGAGGTATGGGTACCTACTGGGGTTGGGATGTCTTTTGTTGAGAAGGCTGTATATGATGGGTATAGGATGGTTAGGGTACTTATGCGTAAGGGAATGACTGAAGAGGATGCCCGCGAGTACATTTCTTACAACGTAGAGGGCGCTTACCTTGGGCCGGAGACTCCCATCATCTATTGGCAACACGTTGAACATTAACAGCTGGTAATGTTGATTAAC
>Ga0209296_1003183_pt1 | contig 11263 bp, 23 predicted proteins | sample S_130206_EF_Meta_FD_187319 | JGI IMG/M metagenome (GOLD analysis project Ga0209296, IMG submission 187319) | Freshwater microbial communities from Lake Simoncouche, Canada to study carbon cycling - S_130206_EF_MetaG (SPAdes) (version 2) | ecosystem: Environmental > Aquatic > Freshwater > Lake ...
TTCTTAGCCACGAAGTGGGCCAACTTCCTCTCAGCTTGATTGAGAGAAATAACTTGACCAATTTTAATTTTACTTAACATGGTCAAAAAGACGGAAAATTTTTGAGGGGGGTATCGTAAACGAAGCCCACCCGCAAAGGGGGTGCCAGCCTCTACCTCATCTTTCGTGCCAATCCTAGGAAAAACAATCCTTTTCCACCATTAGATTTACTTATCCTGACTATAAGTTCCTCACCGTTGCACAATGGGTGTTATATTCACTTCAAACGGGATTCACGCTCTGTTCCACGTGGAACAATTTATCTGGCATTGAACCCAGCAGATTGATTGAGACGGACGCGCTTTCATTACCTTCAGACCAACCAAACACAAGCGCGCTTCGCTTCGCCACGCTCCCAAGGATCTGCTCGCGAGTACTTTCATCTTTGATTCCGTCTAGCTCATAACTATCGATCCTTTCGAGCGTGCTGGCAGCATCAGCGGCGAGCTTAGAGCGCACTAGAACCGAGAGGCTTTCTAGGCTCTGGGTTTTCTTTTCAATGCAAACCGTTTGCATTTGCCGCCTCAATTTCGTCAACCCCGTTCGACTTGCTTTGGTTTGCACCGTTTCAACGCATAGCTTCAAATCGACTGCAATCGTCGATAGTTCCTCTCCCGATAGGTATCGGGCTTTAACTTCGTCCCAGACTTCGCTCGGCTTCGCCATGCATGACGCATAGCGGCTTTCGCTTCGGCTTTCAACGTCCGGCTTGTGACGGTCCGTTTTCCACTCTCAAAAATTCGATTTTCGACTTCGCCAGTCGTTCCGCTTTCAAAAATTTTTCCTCCATTTTCCCCAATGAAACCGGCCTTTTTCACTCTCTCTCAAAAGAAAAAGCAAAAATTCTTTTGACTCTCTCCCCTCTCTCCCCTAGTCTGTACCCATGAACGAAACATTGCATCACCTGATCAGACTCCCTTACGGCCGGTTCACGGTCTTCATCGGCACTCTCTCTGAAGCGCAAGCCGATTGCCGCAATCGTGACGACTGGGACTGTATCGGTAGCGCAAAGATCATCCGAAGCTTCAAGTCCGCCGTCGAATGCAACGAATACCTTTTCGAGGAACTTGGAGTCTAATCCCATGAAACGAATCACTCTCAAACGACTCATCATTGCAGCTGCAATTTTAGCCCTAGTCCTCATCCAAACTTACCTCGAATCATCCCTAGGCTTCACCCCCAACCACTAACCCAATGAACGTTCACTTAACCTTAGTCTCATCCAATGTCAAAACCGGACCGATTCCGGTTTCCACATCGTCGGCCGCCACTTGTTCCGACGCATGCCCATTCAAGAAATCCGGTTGCTATGCCGACTCTGGACCGCTTGCGTTGCATTGGTCAAAGGTAACAAGCGGACAACGCGGTTTTGATTGGTCCGCTTTCCTAGGCAAGATCCGCTCATTCCCAGCCGGTCAATTGTGGCGACACAATCAGGCGGGTGATTTACCGGGTGTCGGAGATTCAATTGACGCAACCGCACTAGATGAGCTTGCAACCGCCAATGTCGGCAAGCGCGGTTTCACCTACACCCACAAACCGCTGACAGACTCCAATCTGTCCGCCCTGCGGTCCGCCAATGAGCGCGGTTTTGTCGTCAATCTGTCCGCCAATTCCATCAGCCATGCCGACACCTTAGCTAAGCTCGGTCTTCCGGTTGCGGCCGTTGTCCCACAGAATAGTCCCGATAGGTTCACGACACCCGACGGAAACCGCGTAGTAATCTGTCCGGCCCAAAGGGTTGACGGTATTTCCTGCAATACGTGCCGCTTATGCGCCAAAGGAAACCGTGGGTTCATTGTCGGATTTAAACCACACGGAACGGGTGCCAAACGGGTGCAACGCATCACAACGGCCGGTTGACGATCCGCTTCAATCTATCGGCCCTCGGTAGGTTGACGCGTTTCTTCAATCCATCCAATCAAATCAAACCACATGAACGACAACTACCCATCCAATCAAACGGAAAAGCTCGAATGCGCCTTGCGCCTTTTATTGTCGGCATTTGACAAGAAACTGGACAACGGGCAGAGAGTAAATCAAACCTTTAAATTCGAAGTTAAGGAAGCTTTCCGTGGGCCAGTTCTTGGCGCACGCCTCGCTTTGCAATCAATCAAACCCAACGAATAAAACACCATGCGACTCGCAGAATTCCTTCGCCTTCGCGCCTTCGAAGATCCTTTTGTCCTGTCAGGCGAACGATGGCAATTTGTCACCGTCCGACGGTCCGACGGGGCAGAAGATATCGGTGTCTATCGCTTTGCAACGGATCTTTGCCACGACTACGCGGACTTTCGCGCCCTCTTTAACTTAGCCTGACCCATCCTACGCGCCTTATTCGAAAGTGTAGGGCGAAAGGGTAGGCCAATCTATCCGCAACCGATCAAACATTATGTCACCTGAACCAATCATCTCAGAATTCCGCGCCCTTGAATCCAAGCATCTTGTGCGCCTCCGCGCAGAACCGGAAACCGAAAGTTATTTCTCCGTTTTTGGAGAACCGGATTCCGCGCAGGAACGGCAGCAAATGCTCGACACTATCGAAAACCTCGGCTGTTGGTGCGTCATCTCGGAATTCTACGCGGACGGCGCATGGCATCATTCCGACAGCGTTGGTTTTTGCACTGGTTACGAAAACCCACTGAAGCCTGAAGAAAATTTCTATGTTGTTGACCTTATGCGCGCAGCTATCGACAGCCTGAATCGACCGGAGCCGGTTTGACCTATCCTCCGCGCATCATGCCGAAAGCGTGGTGCGACAGGGTAGGCCATAAGTCCTCCTCAAATAATCCAATGAAAACAGAGCATCTATTCAATTCTGAATATTCCGCGCGCGAAGCGTCGCAACTCCTGAACGATTGGGGAAGTCGCCGGAATAACGGTAACACAATCGCCTTGCGCGAGGGTTCTAAGGTTATACTTCGGCCTGAATTCACCAGCAAAGATTCCTCGCGCGAACTTGCCTACCTGTCCGAAGCATTCGAATAACCCTCAAACCAACGAAAGAATACAATGAAAACCGTCTCAATTAAACTGGCGAACTACGCCAGTGCCATGAACTGCAACATATTGACCAACAACACCGGCGACTTGTGCCTTCTCGAAAGGTATCGAGACGATGAAGGAAAAACGATAGTTCGCCTTCAGCCGCATCCCGGCGATTACCATGCGGAAGAAAAATGGCTAGAAGGAATAGCCTCCGGCGAAGCTGCAAAAATGATCCTCTAATCCCATGAATCCAAAGCTCATTCCAGTCCTCGAAAAGCTCATCTCCCGCGACGTTATCCTGCAATTCTTCAAACCGGATAATCTCCCGCAATCCGCGCTCGCTTACATCCGCCATACTTATGTTATGTGTCGCAGCCTGTCATGGGAGGAGCATGATCTAATCGAATCGCTCCCCGCGCTTTCGGACAACCGTTCCGAATCCATTCGCGACGCTGGCGGTATCGGCAATCCCGATTCGTCCGTTTATCATCTATTCGACGACGGCAGCCTATGGCTCAAAACGAACGCTTACAGCAGCATCTGGACCGACGCACGCGATTTTGCCGTAGAGATTATCCTCCCGCGCATGACATTATCCCGCATGGACGCGCAATTGCTCCGCGCCATTGACATGGACGACGCGGTCGAATCCGTTCGCGCTGACTTTTATTCGTCCTTCGCCGAAACCCTGAACCGTGAATGCGGTATTCCCTATTCCGACGCACGCGAACATTGGAACGCCTATTCGCGCCAGTTGGGCGACGGCGCACGCGAGGAAACAGAACTTGGCGGCTCCGAATCAGGCCGCGCTGAAGGTCTTCGTTTCGCAGAATCATTCACCATCAACGCCTGAACCAATGAAAACCCATACCCCCGGCCCTTGGTTTGTCGTTCCTGATCCGCAATGGGAAGGCAAACATCCGAACCACGCGAGCCGCTGCATCTGCAACGTGCCTCAATTCGCGGAGGTTCATCCGCCAACGGAAGGCGAAAACGGAGAATGGCACGTTTTCCATGACCAGCACGGGAAAACCGTCTGTCTTATGACCGACACGTTGGAAATAAAGGCCAACGCTCGCCTCATCGCCTCCGCGCCTGACTTGTTATCCGCCCTCGAACGTCTCGCGCATCCAATGGCCGATGATGAAGACTTGGACTACGCACGCGAAATCATCGCGAAAGCGAAAGGACAACTGTGAAGCACGTCCACAAAGCAGAAGGATTTAAGAAACGCTGTTTCGCTGGTCCGGTTGATTCGCATCGACCAAACCCCCGCGCACATGGATGGGCAACTGTTCAGCAGATCTGTCCGTGCGGCGCATGGCGACTGGTCAACGTTAACCAGCAGCAAAAAGAACTCGGACATTGGCAAACCGAGTCCTGAACCGTTAAAACATCCCCCGCGCATCAAATCCCACGAATAAACCGCATCCGCGCATCAAATCATGCATCCATTGCTCTTATCCGCGCTTATCCAGATCGAATCCCACGGAAATGACCTCGCTCGCGGCAAACACGGCGAACTTGGCGCGCTCCAGATCAAGCCGATCATGGTCCGCGACGTGAATCGCATCATGGGGACGCATTACGCGCACGCCCAAGTCACCAACCGCGCCGTCGCGACGTTCATCGCCCACGCCTATCTAAGCCATTACGGGCGCAACCTCAGCGACGAATCGCTGGCTCGTATCTGGCAGGGTGGGCCACGAGCCATCAAGCGGTCATTATCCCGCGCCTATGGTCGTCGCGTCATGCAAAAACTTTCCTCTCTCGAAATTAACCAAATAACAGCAAGAAAATGAAACTAACCATTCAATCCAAACAGAACGCGCAAACTATCGTAGACCTGTTCAACGCCATCCTAACCGGCGAGGAAGCCGAAAACGGCGCGACACCGCTCAGTATTTACGATGACAACAAGCACATTTGCTCCCTCGTCGCGAAAGATGGCACGCAAATCCTTGAACTGATCATCGAACGCGAGGAAGGGGACAGGCTCCTCCAGATCGGTGAAGTGGAGGAACTCAAGTGATTTTACCAAAAGACCAAATCGATCCGGTTGCGCATCTCCGCGAAATCGCAAGATCTGACAAATTCCATATTGATGATCCAGATGGAGGAATTTTGATGTCAACCGCTGTCATGCTGGAAACTTGTCTTCGCGCCGCCGAACTGCTGGATGACTCGCTTTTTTACGCGCAGATGTATCAGGACAAATCGCTGGAAGGATTGTCTAGACGCGAGAAGATGATCAAAGAATCTCAAACGATCATCAGCCTCATCCGCACCGGAGGACTCTACCCATGAGCCGCAACCTGTTCGGCAAACCAGTCTACAAGGTTCAGATCAGCGGCGCGATTGGCTGGAGCGACTTAAAAGAACGGGTCGTCAGACATGAGACGGTCGAATTCGCATCGCGCAAGGATGCGGAGAAGGCGGCGAAGGAACTCAATCCCGGCGAGTACACGCAGGGGCGGATTCGCGTCGTGCCGGTCGAACTCGGCGAGGATTACGATATCTATCCGGTGACGGAGCGAACAAAACCCTGATAACTTTTCGCCGGATAAAAAGTAGGCCATTCAACCTCATTCATCCATGTCATTTCATCGATTCGATTCTAGCCCGGACACACTCGAAACCGTCCGTAGAGCCGCCAAACACCTTACGAACGCTCTACGGGGCGTTTCTGATCGATTGCGAGGCATTCCCACTGACCTACATGACACACAAAGCGACTCGAACGCTTCACATATCCTTTTCCGAAACGGAAGCGGCACCGCCTCCACAGGCGGCGCGCAAGCTTTCCGTTTTCGGAATAAGCCTCTCCCCTTTTTTAGAAAGGGGAGGCTTATCTTTAGATGAGCTAGGTAGACCAAGGATAACTTAGAAGTAGCCATTGGTAGATTTCCGTTGACTAGAGTACAAAAGAGACTTATCTATTTTCCACCATGAGTTACTTATCAAATGGTTCCACGCTCCGGGCGACGTTCCGAGAAATGCCGCCGAAAAGACACAACCTGAATTCGGAGAAGTCCGAGTTGTTGGCCTACATTGTCGAGACGATTGGCTGCGGGTTGGTCGAGGCTAATCGAGCGTTTGGCTCGATGCGGAACGTCAAGAGTCAGGTGCTGGTGTTTGATCGAGTCCAGCGGGTCTGGCATGGGTGCGATTGGCAACCGTCCGATCAGGAGGCTCAGAAGGATCTTGAGTCGCGCAAGTTCTCGGACCTGCGTCGCGAAATCGCCCAACTTTGGAAGGCTATCAACGCGCTTCGTAAAGGTAAGCAGCGTAAGAGAAAGCAGAAGGCCGATGAACCGGCGGCTGAAGATCAGCCAACAGAACCAGACCGGCCATCACTGTCCGAGGAATTCGCCAAGTTGTTCCCTGAATTAGCCAACAAATAACCAATTGTTATGGAAACCGAAAAATCGTCCGTGTTGAAAGACCAGTTGGAAAAAGCCGCCACGATGTTCAAGCGAATATCTGAGAGCGTTGATAGGATTGAAAAAACCTTGAAGGAGCATGAGCGCAAGATCGATGAAGCGTTGAAGCGTTCGTCCTGCCAAGACGATGATGACGACAGCGCATGGGAAGGCTTTGGCCCGAAGCCAGAGAAGCAGCCGTTCAATCCGAACGCTGAAACCTACACGCTGGAGGTGTCCTGCGGGCCGCAAACGATCCGCCGTGACGATGACGAGGACGACAAGACTTGGGCTGGCCGCAAGAAGCACCTGATGAATCGACGTGTCCTTTTTTTAAATTCAAGCGGAGTCGTCGGAACGCCAGAGCAGGAAGCTTATCTTAAGGAAATCTACGACAGGCTAACGGCTCACGGTCGTTGAAAAATTATTAAAATGAATTTGACACGACTCCAGACAACTGCAACGCTACGTCCGCAACAATGACCAATTTTTCAGCGTTCGGGAATAGAGAGGAGCGAGAGGCTCTTACGGGTTACATGGTATATTCCCAAGTGAACACCCGAACGCTGTCTATTTTTTACAGTGAAAGTTTTTACCGCCAAAGATACAGCAAAGATGCTCCAGATTTGCACCGAGACGCTTCGGCGGATCGTGCGCCATGACGGCGTCCAGCATAGGAGAATTGGCCGACGAATCTTGTTCACCGAGTCCGATATCGCCGCGATTTTAGCATCGAGGGCGACAACCGGAGCGGTGAACCCATACGCAAGAAAAACAAAGAAACAACAAGAGAATACAAATGATCAGCCACAACAACCTAGTTCCGACGACACCGCAGCCACTGACGCCAGTCAGTCCTGATTTCTACGACCGCATAGATAGTCCGATGGACGCGGTCAAGACGATGGGCGACTGGATAGCGCATTCTGGTATGTTCGGATGCGTCAAGCCTGAGCAAGGCTATGTCCTTGCTTTGGAGTGCATCGCAAGCCGGATGACCCCGCTCTCTTGGAAAAGAGAAAACCACTTGATCAATGGCAACATCACCATGAAGAGCGAATCGATGCTCTCTGGATTGATGAACGCCGGTTGGGACATTGACTGGATTCAGTTCGACGCAATCGCCGCCATCGCCGATTTCAGCAAGGGCGTGAAGAAGGTCCGCGTGGCTTTCACCTCAGACGACGCGAAGCAGGCTGGTTTACTTCCCGCGAAAGCTGGCAGTGGATGGGCGAAATTCCCCGCTGAAATGCTCAGAGCGCGTGTTATCAGCAAGGCGACGCGCATGCTTGATCCGCGAATCACGCAAGGTCGTTACACGCCCGAGGAAGTAGCCGACTTCTCCTCTACGCCGTCAACACCCTCCGTCACAACTACGACGCGGCAGACGGTCAATGTGACGCCGGAACCGGCCTTCTCGCTCGTTGAAAAGCTAGAGCAGATCCTTGAGCCACATTCTGATATCGCCAATGCGTTCCTCGTCAGCAAGAACCTGATCAAGGCTGAGCAGAACTTCCGCGATGTATCCACGAAGGTGGCCAACATGATCCTCGCCGACAGCGAGGGTTTCATTTCCAAAGCTAAGGCGTTCGCTAACCCGCCCACCGAATGAGCATTCTTAACCAACACGTCAACCTCGACATGCCAGCGGAGAAGTATCACGCCGTTGACGCTCTGAGCAAAAGCATGATGACCAAGATCCTCAAGTCCCCGGCGCACTATCGGGCCGCGCTAGAGGAGCATCAGGAGCCAACGAAGTCTATGCAGATGGGTACGGCGATTCATACCGCTGTTCTTGAACCGCAATTCTACTCGCAAGTCGTCGCCGTTATTCCGCCGGACATCGACGGACGTACGAAGGATGGCAAAGCGTGGAAGGAAGCGCACAAGTCGCGCATCCATCTGACGCACGCGGAAGACATCGATGTACAAGGAGTGGCCAACAGTGTCCGTCGCCATCCGTTCTGGGACATCATTCATCTGCCGCATAGGATCGAAGCGAGCGTGTTCGCTCAAGACGAGGAAACCGGCATTGCTCTCAAGGCACGTCCCGATCTGTGGATCGAGGGTCATACGCTCGTTGACATCAAAACAACCGACGACGCATCGCCCGAGGCGTTCCTGCGAACCATCGCATCGTTCGGCTATCACATTCAGGCCGCGCACTATCTGGAGATGACCGGCGCTGAGAGTTTCATCTTCGTGGCGGTCGAACGCAAAGCGCCGTACGCTGTCGCCATTTACAAACTGGATGCCGAATGGCTTCAGGCTGGCGAGAATCTGAGGCGTAAAGCCATCTCGACGCTGCACGAATGCCGCGCACTGGACAGTTGGCCAGCCTATCCAACAGCCGTTCAAACACTTTCTTGCCCTAAGTGGGTCTTGAATAAATCCGAAAATTAAAACCAAATAAATTATGTTCTCAGTAAACCGCAAGGACGCCGGAGGCCGATACATTGATTCCGAAGGCGATTACACAGTCACCGTTTCAAAGGTAGAGGAAACCCTCGATGCCAAGGGCCGCGAGGTCTGCAAGGTTACGTTCAAGACTGAAGACGGCGCATCCATCACTGACCGCTTTATCAATCAGGAGAATGTCTGGTTCCGCGTCAATCAGCTCGTTGCTGCAACCAAGCACAACGTTCCCGATGGCACTCAAGTGGACTTCCTTGGCACCAAGGGCAGCTACGCCGCGTTCCTCAAAACAATGATCGGCTTGGAGCTGCTCATCACCGCTCGATCCGAGGAGTACCAAGTCAATGGCGAGACGAAGAAGACCCTCCGTATCAAGAACATGCGCGAGGTTCCGATTGCCGAGGTCGATGGCGACGACCTTGATGCGAAGCCGTTCTAACACGAATCACGGAGGGGAGCGCATTCCGCGATAACGCTCGAAACTAAAACCTAAGAATTAAAAAAACGTATCCATGAGAGTTAAACTTGTAGCTATCACCAAGCCAACCATCGGCGACGGTGAAATGACCGCTTCCGACTTCATCACGTTCGCTGCACGGGTCAGCAATCCCAGCAATCAGCACAACGTCCTCACCAGTACGAAGTTATTGGCCTACTGTATTCGCCACGGCCACTGGAGCGTGTTCGAGCAGGCGTCGATGACCGTTGAGATTCAAACGAGCCGCGCTGTATCTGCTCAGATCATTCGTCACCGAAGCTTTTGCTTCCAAGAATTTAGCCAACGCTATGCGTTTGCGACTGGCATGGAGCCGATTGAATTGCGAACTCAGGATGCGAACAATCGTCAGGCGAGCGGCGGCGTGTTCGAAGGGAAGTGGGCCAGTGATATTGTCGCAGACTCTGTGGCTCTTGCGTTCAATGTGTACCGCGAACTTGTTTCACAGGGCGTGAGCCGCGAGACGGCGCGCATGGTCTTGCCGCTCTGTACGCAGACTACACTCTACATGACCGGCAATATCCGTTCATGGATTCATTACTTTGAGCAGCGTTGCAGCAAAGGAACTCAGAAGGAGCATCGCGACATCGCTATCGCAATTCGCGACACGATATTCGCCGAGCATTTCAAAGTCATTCACGAAGCAATTTCGGAGGCCAAATGAAAGACAGCATCAAAAAAATCATCGATGGTGGAACAGGAGTATACAGCATCAGCAAACAAGAGGCTGGAGAAATCCATAAGGCAGCCAAGAGAGTGAAAAATTACGAGGTCAGTTATTGGACGAGGAATAAAAAGAGAAAGGAGGCGAAATGACACGCGAACAAACAATCGAAGCCATTGGCATAATGCAGGCGTTTGTGGATGGGAAGGAAGTGGAGTCAATGTATAACGGAGTGTGGTCAATAATATATGTACCTAGGTGGAACTGGGACGATACACAGTACCGCATCAAACCCACCGCTAAACTCCGCCCGTGGACTGCGGATGAGGTGCCGTTGGGGATGCAAGCGAGGAATCCGCAGTATCCAAAAACAAGATGGTTGATCGACGGGACATCTAGCACAGAAAACAGACAGGATTGGCTCAATAAAAAATACGAACACTCCATCGACGGTGGTAAAACATGGCTCCCGTGCGGGGTTATGGAGGAGGCGAAATGAGCAACCATATTGGTGACATCAACAAAATGGTCAGCGACGGAGGACCGGCGTTTCCACATAAAACGCAATGGGACGGAATTACTCCAGTAATCAATTACCATGGTATCTCAATGAGAGACTACTTCGCAGCGTCGGCGTTGCAGGGGATGATGGCGGAATACGACCCAGAGGATGAATTAGAGCATCATATTGCAAAATGGTCATACAAAGCAGCCGACGCAATGCTCAAAGCGAGGGAGGCGAAATGAGCGACACCCCGAGGACGGATGCCGAAGCATTCCTTCCGCATGATTCAAAGTATCGGGTCTGCGATGCCGACTTTGCTCGCCAACTCGAACGCGAACTCAACCGAGCGTGTGAGATGTACAGAAAGCTTGATATTCACACTCTTGATCTGGTTGATAGGATAATACGGCTGGAGGCTGCGGGGGATGTAGTCGAAAAAAAACTTGGATGTGGATGTGGGTGCTATGGTCTTTGCAAAGTTTGCCAGAGAGCATCCGAGAACTGGCTCAAAGCCAAGGAGGACAAGCCGTGAGTATTAATCAATACCCAGAATGGATCAAATGCAATGAGTTAAACGCTATTCAAAGCCAAGAAATTATTGCTTTAAAAGATCGCATCAAGGAACGGGACGAATGGAATGAGAAGCTTGATGAAATCATAGATCGATTGACGGAGAAGATAATTTTGCTTAATGAAATTCGGCATGAAGCTGGAGTACAGGATGCTAACCTTCG
>Ga0209296_1003184_pt1 | contig 11258 bp, 21 predicted proteins | sample S_130206_EF_Meta_FD_187319 | JGI IMG/M metagenome (GOLD analysis project Ga0209296, IMG submission 187319) | Freshwater microbial communities from Lake Simoncouche, Canada to study carbon cycling - S_130206_EF_MetaG (SPAdes) (version 2) | ecosystem: Environmental > Aquatic > Freshwater > Lake ...
GTCACAGTAGTAAACTCTCACTAGAGCTGTAGGGTGATTGTATCCAAAGTCTAAGCCATAGACATACTTAACGAACTTAGTTGGTCTATGAGCTATAAATGTCCAATTAGAATAGATGTTACTCTTACTGATAGCTTTCTCACCTAATGCATATATCTGATACATTGCCTCATCAGTTCTCTTCAAGTCCTCAATCTGCTTTTTAATGCTATCAGGTAGGAATGGATTGTCCCTGTAGGTAGACTTGATCAGTATGCTCTCCTCAGTTGGTAGGTCATAGAGCCAGGATGATGACTCAGAGGGATTGTAATCAAAGATCAGCTTGTCCTCTGTTCTCATGTTCAGCTGAGTAAAGTCATCATAGAATAACTCATTGGCCTCATTGCACCATGCCACATCTCTCTTCCTACCTCTTATCTTCTGCTCATCATCTACACTAAAGAACTCCACTATAGATCCATTAGGGAATGAGTAGATATGCTCTGACTTGTTATGATTGCTAACCTCATAGATGTCCATGCTCTTCATGATCTCTAGAAAGTCCCTCATCACTGTAGCTCTAAGTGCAGGGAATGTCTTTCTGATGATAGACACTACCTTGTTCTTATTCTGATAGCAGTAGACTATTAGCATCTGACAAAGAGAATAGGTCTTAGATGACCTACTCCCTCCCTCATTGATAATGAATCTTAGTGCAGGATCTGTGAGAGCTGCATAGTTCTTTTGGAATATAACGGTACTATCTATCTCCATTGGCATAAGCATAAGCATAGGCTAGCATCTCCATCTGCCTAGCATTACTGATAATGGCTATCCTGTTTATCTTTACAGGTACTCCTTTCTTAGAATAGATGTAAGCCTCCACAGCTTGACACATCATTTCAATCCTTTGCACTAGTAATGATGTTCACCTTAATCTCAGAGATGTCCTTACCATTGGTAGTGATGTCTGATTTCTCAGTTAGGTTGTTTAGTCTCTGAGTGATGGATGGATTGTATTGACCAACCATGCCACCCTGTATCTGATCATTTCTGATTTCTCTCTTTATATGTGAACAGACTGTCCCATAGTCAGAATATCTATTATCAGTATTATCTAAATAATGGTGAACATCTGAGTAGTTATTATAGCAGAATACTTGAAAGCCATCTAATGTCAAAGGTACTCTCAAAGGCTCTGCCACCATCTCTGCAGTCTTTTGTGATAGCACCCATTTATGTCTAGGATTAGCTAGAGTATAAGCTCTATACTCCTCAAATATCTCCATGAGCTTCTCAGGAGTCTCTATTAATTTTGTTCTACCCATTGTCTTAATTTTTAAATAAAACTCCAATAGATCCTAATTCTTTTATAATATCAGGATTATTATCGTAGTGCTTGTTTATACCTAATTCTTTTATCTTCTCTATTTTTGCCTTATTGCTTCCTGTTGCATATACCCTACTTGCAGGTATATTTAATTCCTTTGCTCTTTTTAACATTTCATCTTTATTATTTCTAGCTGAAATAACATACAAAGTAGCTCCTTGATTAATCAATGATTGTGCAAGGTCATATCCTTTTTTAGTACTTAATGTATCATCATAATCAAATGAAATATCCTTTATTGATAATAAATACTTATCTAGCATTATCCTTGTCGTGTATAAAGTTTCTTATAATTTTTACTTGACTTCAGCTTAGAGGTCTTACTCTTAGCATGAACACCTGGTCTCTTTACCTTAGGCTTTCTGCAGAATGATACACTACTCTGCTTCTGTGCCATCCTCCTCAGATTCTACAGTAGGCTCATCTACTACAGGAGTAGGTATTGGTCCTTTGACTGCTTTATACTTAATTACTTTAGGCTCAGATACTGTTGGCTCTTCAAACATATAGCCTAGACCTATAGATACAAAGTATTCATATCTATTAGCATCTAAAGTAATCCTGTTACCTTTGTGGGAGATCTTAGCTCCAATGTACTCATCTTTAATTTTCATCTCTTAGTTGTTTTAAATCATTTTTAATCTCTTGTATCCAATAGTGAGCAGATGTAACAGGTATCTTAAAGTATTCTGCCATTGCTCTAGCTGTACTGTATCCTTTATCAAAGTAACATTGAAACACTATCAGCTTAATTCTATCTGTAATCCTCCCTCTATAAGTCTCTATCACTGCCATGTTGTTCTGATACTGCATATCATCTCTAATCTTATCCCATAGATCAGTATCATCATCCATCACTATTGGCATAGTACTATCAGTAGCTGTCACTCTCTCTTGCCTATTAGTTAGTGATGTAGACCATAGGATCTGCATCTTAATAGTGTTCAATAGATATGCTTTCACCTTACCTGGATCAGTCACCTCTATATCTATATTACATAAATATAAAAAAGAGTTATTTATTACAGCATCAGCTGAAATACTAGACTTCATTCTTACTAGAAAATAGTTAGTATATTTCCTTATCTCTTTGTAGTGAGCTGATATGTAGTTATCAAGTATAGGTCTCATACCATTGCTTGAAATCCTTTAGCCATATCTTTCTCCTCACACTACCACAAAAACATTCTTTGTCAGGAGTATTTGTCAGTCTTACTTTAATAGGCTTGAGTTTTAATAAGTTAATCTTATAAGACTGTTCTATCTCAGGCAGATTAAATACCTGTTCTATTATTACTTGCTCAGCTTCTGTAAACATTCGTGTAGTATAAACGATAAAAGAGCCACAATAGTTGCCTGAACAAAAGACCAGGTACAGATTAATGTTAGCCAAAAAGATACGCATTTGATACAGCTAGCAGATGAATGTAGATAGATTGCTAGATTGCTAAACCTAATTTTCCTAAAGATTGAGTCAATCAGTAGCTGTAATGGCTCAAAGTTTACTAAAAACCATGATACTGCAATGTAGGTTAGTATATTCATTTGCCAAAAATAACAAAGGCAGCCATAAGACTGCCATAAAGTTATTAATTATTTAGATAATTTTTCCACCATTTGAGATAAAACTGCTCATTCACAGCCTTACCATTGGTGAATCTCCAAATGGAGCAATAAGAGACTCCGATATCCTCAGCATAATGACTGAGCTTATATCTTTGGGTGAGCTTAGACTTAGTCTCTTTAATCATAAAGTCCTTTATGCTCTGCCCTTTAGAAAGGGAGATCATCACCAGGATTATCAGGTACATGAGCAGGAGCTGTTGCAGCTGCAGGAGGAGTAAGAGTTGATAGCTCAATCTTCCATAACTCTAGTGAGTTGAAATGCTTATCCTGCCATTCTCTACCTCTCAGATTGAATGATGCCTCCACCTCTTCACCTACTCTACAGCCATCTAGTAGAGCTGTTTTATCTCCATTAGCCTGTAGGGTGATGTATTGAGGATATTTGCCATCCTCTACTGTTATTACTACTTCTCTCTTAGAGAACTTCTCAGTCACCTGTACGGTATCACCTATCACTTTGATAAGTCCTTTTACTTTGTACTCATTCATATTATAGTTGTTATTAAATTATACATACCTATTATTATCAATCCATACACTACTAGTGCCAGGATAATTGCTAGTGTTTTTTCTTTCATACTACCTGCTCAGTAAATGGATCTATATCATCCTCAGGAAATACTATCTCACCATACTGTACTAAAGTTAGCTCTATAGCATACTCCTGAGCTTTCTTAGCAGCGAACTTAGCACTGATGCCAGGATTGTTACTGATTAATGCTTGCATAGCTGCTATCATAGCAGCCTCTTTAAATTGTTCTCTCATCTTATTTATTATTTAATTGATTAATATACTTAACATAGTACTCAGTGCAGTAATGCAGTCTTACCTTTATCTCCTCCTCAAGCTCTAGGTCTCTAGTAAAGAGTAGAGTAGTGATTCTCTTCTCAGGAGCTATATGATCTACCTGATGCAGTGATAAGTTCTCCCATTCATTCAGTAGTGATGGATGAGTAGAGACCATGCAATAGCATAGAGTAGCATAGTTCTTATTATATAACATCATGTAAGCTCTAAGTTGCCATTCGTACAGTTTATTTATACCCTCTTCTGAGGTAGCAGGGAACGTCTCTAAGGACCAGGATGTCTTTATGTCTATGATTTGGTCATCTGCTACGATATCAGCCTCTCCTGTGAGCCATTCGTTGTTTAGTCTCTCAGTGTTTTTAGAGTAGTTGCTAAACATTACCGAGTTGAATAGAGCTATAGAATCATTCTCCTGTAGATTGCCCTTATTAATGTACTTATTATTCAGATCTACATTGTAACCGTAGAAATCTTGCTTAGCTACAGCTCTAATGTAGGTCTTAGTAGTTTCAGATAGCACCTCAGACTTAGTCCGAGATTCTATCATTAGTTTTCCTAGTGATGATGGATGCCATTTCATAGTAACATAAGTGCTTTATTCTGTAAATCTGTAAGCTCAAAGGTCTCTCTTAGCTTAGGTATAGTAAACTTACCATCTTGAATAGATACAAGTGCCTCCTCAAATCTCTCCTTAGATAGTCCAGGCTTAGCTGCCTTAACAGGTACACTAGCCATGTTAGCATCGTCATCTAAAGATTGCAAACACAAAAGACTAGACAAACAGTACCTACGAAAGTAAGTCACGGCAGATCCTACTTGCTGTGGATTAAGTCCTGCAGGTAATTCCATGCATGACTCTATTGACTCATTAGAATCTATGCAAATAATCTGAGTACATACTGAATTGCCTTGAATAGGCTGTAATAATAGTAGACCATTCTCTAATAAGATAGGCTCTACTGCCTCAGTAATAGCATTAATGTCAGAGTATGACTTTTTAAAGTGGGGATTGGTAGCATTCTTAGCTACTTTGCCGATTGACTGCTTAGCTTTGTGTAGCTTTTGGTGCAGAGTTAGTACAGGTGCTGGTGTTACAGCTTTTGTTTTGGTTTCCATGTGTATAAATTTAAATTATTTCTGTAAAGATAGTTAATTATTTTATATCTGCAAGGAAATTACAATAAAAAATCATAAATTCATCAAAATTTCTAGCAATAAAGTATGTACCTCCTGCCTGCTCTATGCTTTCCTGATACCTCTTCTGCACTTCTGACTGCTTATCCTTACCATATTTCACCTCAATCTTAACAGATCTACCTCTAATGGTAGCAGATATATCAGCTGAGCCTTTAGTGGAGGTGCTAGGAGTCCATGTGCCTTTGAGCTGTCTACTATTCTCACCTACCTGTATCTTTTTACCCTCTCTATATACACCCATTGTATTAATTCTTTCAGCTTGGTAGCCTGAATAGGTTAGAAAGTGAATGATACATTTAGTCAGAGCATTGGCTGAGTTATCATTCCAATCAGATGCTGTAATGTATGGCATGGTAGGGTGCTTTAGGGTGAGGTAGTTTATCTCTAGGGCTTTTAAAAGTGTTTTGTTTTCTTTGTTCATCGTTTATCTTCTAAGTTATACAAAAATTTTACTATTCCTCTAAATGTCCAAGTTGCTAAAACATTATCTTCATAGGTAGTTGTAATTCTCTCATCCCATATTGGAAGCTCTGATTTGTTTTCTATTTTTTCTTGTAGGTAATTGTATAAAATATCCCTTGCTAATTCTTTTGTCATATATTCATTGCTTTAATTGTTAACTCATCCCATATATCTAGCTCTTTTACCTCCTGTACAAATGACAATCTAGTACTGCCTCCATTCCTATTGGTAGAGCAGATATATCCTTTATATTCGCAGTACTTTTTAAAGTTAATTGTGATGCTGTTCTGTGTTATATAGTTCTTTTTATCAGGAAATGCATTACAGAATGAATCGTATAACTGTTCTTTCACTGAGTAATAAGTATCCTCTTTTAGATCCTCAAAGAAATAGTACATCTCACTGCTTATCTCATCTAGTATCTTTCTAAAGTTTAGATTGATAGTAGGCATCTCTATAAGACCTATATTAAGATATATTTGTATGCATTCCTGGCAGTAATTGTCAAAGGCTGCCCATTGGTCATCATCCCAATCAACGAACAGCTCATGACCAAATAGATCTACAGGAGTAAATTTATCATTGAATGTCTTAGCCATCTCTACCTCATACTTTCTAGCATTGAAAGATGCACCATTGCCTGAGATAGTATAGTTAGTAGTTATAATAATCTTAGGGCTGTTAGTTACATCTAGTTTAATAGAATCCTTACCTTTGTATTCAATAGTAATACCCTCAGTAATCACACTAAATAAGCTCTCAAAGTTGAATTTCTTTTTAACATCATCAAATACTAATATCTGACAATCAGTAGATACATTTTGGTAAGGGAATTTATTTTGAAAGTCAAACAGCTTACCATCTAAGCTCTGCACTTTTTTAAGATGCCCCATTGCATTCCAAAACAATCCCTTTCCACTTCTACCATTAGGCACATCAGAGATAGCCTCATCATTAAAGATAATAGCTTTGTTATTACTTCTATCTTTATAGCTGTGTAGGAGGTATCCAATTACAGTCTGAAATGCTTTGTACTTACTTTTATCTTTACCTGCTATGTTCCAAATGAAAGTTCTAAATTCTGACTTGTGGTGATCTGTTTTCTTAAAGTCTCTATTGATGACCTGGTCTCTCCAAATAGATAGATCCATATCAGCATAAGATAGTACCTCTTTTTTATCTTTAGATACCTTTACTATGCAATTAGTATAGAATAGATATGCACTATCTTTGTCATCTTTTAATAGGCTTACATTCTTACTAGTCAATATCCCTAAAAATTCTCTCTTAAAGAACTTAAGATTGCCACTCATCAGGTTATAAACTCCCTCAGGCTTATCATTAGATGTGATGTAATCTAATACAAAGTCTTTTATATCTTTCTCATATACCTCATTTAAAAATATACCCTCTTTTTTAATCATTTGAAATGTGCCATTTTTCTCAGGGGAATGCTTAAAGAAATCATTGTTATCTAAGAAAGTTTTGAACTTAAAGTTGTTAAGATTATAAGCTCCATTCTGAGTAGTGGACCAAAAGTCATCATCTACCATCTTAAACTTCTTTTTCAATGCCTCTTTAGCAGCATTCCAATCTCCATTATGCTTTACTAAAGTATAGATATTAAATGGTGAATAAGATTGCTTAGATTCAAATGGCTTTATAGCTCCTCCATCTTCACTAAATATATAAAACATATTATTTTGAAAGCCAAAAGTAGCAGAGAATCCATCTTTTATATCTTTGTTAGGTCTAGTCCAATACTCTGAGCCATCCTTTCTCTTATTGCAGAACTGCCATCCTATCCCCTTAAGCAGCTCCTTAGCCTCTTCTCCATTCTCAAGGTTATATTTACCATCAGGAGTAGTATCTTTCCAGGTCTCTGCCCACTTTCTATCAGATGTATCTTTGTGAGGTAGACTAATAGTATGATGCTGATTGTAAGATGTGATTAAATCAAAGACATTATTAATATCATCATCAAAATAGCTCAGCTTTATGTACTCCTCACCACCGATATGACTATATCCACTAGATGGATAGCAGGCACAGTACTGACCATTGCCTCTCATCTCTACCATTGTAGCTCCTGTAGGATATTTAGCAAATACTCTACCATTAAACTTCTCTTTTGATCTAAAGTAAACATGATATCCACCTCCTGCTGTAGTGTAACAGGATAGCATTCCATCTTTAATCAGCATCTTAATAGATGGCACACTAATAAAGTCATCAAATGTATCTTTAATAGGCTCACCATTATGGCAGTCAAAGTCAATGCAATAAAAATCACTAACTAATCCACAGGCTATCCCTATTTTCTCAGCTTTTAAGAATCTACTATCTACATCTGTAATAGTTTCATAGAGAAAGTTATGACCTGCCTCAAGCATTGGAGCTTTGCTGTTCCAAAGTGGTAGAGGATTCAATCCCTCTGCTATTAATTCATTAGCTACATCTATTAGATTCATAATTTATATAAAAAAGAGAGTCCCCCTAAGCGAACAGCCAAGTTGATAGGGGGATTTATACTCTCTAAGATTAAAGTCTTTGTCATTTGGCTGTTCAATTTTTACAAATGTAATAATAATTATTAATACTTTACAAAGTGTGCAATCTTTTTTTATCAACATACAACTTTGCACAGACTTTGCACACCCAAAAGTTAGCAGTACCAAGACTTTGTGCAAAGTTGGTCTTTTTTTTTACTTTTTTTTTTTCATCCTGGTCTTATAGTATATATAGGGTAGGGGCTTTTTCTCAAAACTTTGCACAAATCAATCTAAAATACTGATAATCAATTCTATTTTATGTGCAAACTTTTGTGCAAAGTTGTAAGGACCATTTTAACATTGCACAAAAAAAGCTCCGAAGAGCTTTAAATTATTTCAGCTAATTCTTTAGCTGTCATATATTCTTTAAATTGATAGACCTTATCATGAGTCCAGGGCATCTGTATCTTTACATTGATGTAGTTTAAGTTCTCTACTGCCGAAACTTTGTATTTATCCTCATAATTATTATTAAGAGCAGTCTGAACTAATGGCTCAACCTCATGCAAATATACTCTATCTAGCTGCCTAGACCATCTCCTGTGCATTCTGATGCCATGTATAACAGTAGCATGATGTCTATTTAGCATCTTACCTATTTGAGTAAGTGATACTTTACATTTATTCAGCCTGTACATTACATAGTATCTCTTATAGACATAGGATCTATTTCTAGAGTTGGTATCTAGCTGATACTTTGCAATCTGTCCTATTAAAAAATCTATTTCTTTCATTGCTCTGAGTTTTTAAAGGATTTATTATAGTACTGTTCAAATTCATGAGGACATCCATTATAGATTTGACCTAGATTATAAAAATATTTCATTTGATTAGTCTCTTCCTCCAAATACTTATGAAAGTGCTTGACAAATTCTCTACCCTCTACTGAGTGCATATTGAATAGATGAGGCTGTAACTTCTCTAAGTCACTAAACACCTGTTGTACTGCTGTCATAATAACTTGTTTTGTGTTACTGACTTAAATAGATCAGACTGAGACTCCATTACACCTGTAGCATTAATGAAATCTATCTCTACTTTAGCAGATTGAATTAGAGTTCCTGCAAGCTGAGATATTGCCTTAGCTTTATCCACCTCTACATTTACCTGGTCTGTTGTTAATGTTTCATCACTTAGTCTTTCAAGTGCCATGAAGATGTGATCTCTTAAATCACTTAGTTTGTTGTGTGCCATTGTTATTTATTTTTTTTATTAGTTTACATTTTAATCTCATTACCTGTTGTAATTCTTTAGGCAATCTTTGTATGGTATTTCTAGCCATATTTTCTTTCTTAGTTATCATTAGCAGATTATCAATATCATTATTCAGATAATTACCATCCTTATACACTACTACCATCCCTTTAGGAATTGGTCCATTGTGCATCTCCCAAGTATATCTGTTCAGCAGCTGCCACTTACAATCTGCTAGCTTAATATACTGATACATCTTACCTCCTGTATCCTTTCTCTGATGGATAGTACCTATAGGCTGAGTGTTAGGAGGTACAGTGCCTTTCTTAAACATAGTCTTAGCCACTTTCTCATATACTTTTGTGGACATTTTTTGTCCTTTGTTAGCAGGTACACTACCTTTCTTAAATTGAGTAGCTTTACCACCTAGATATCCTGGAGGGAATTGTGTAGACCGAAGATAAACAGGATCTTTCTTAATACCCATAGCAAAAGCTCTATTATAAACTGATGACTCTGATAATCCTAAGTCATCTGCTATCTTCTTAGTAGGCTCAAATGGATACCTTTCTCTTATGATATCATTCATACCTCTTCAATTAATAGAATTAAGTCATCATTCTTTTGTATGAGCTGCTTAACATGATCAGCATCATATGCCTCCACTATCCTAGTCACTAACTTTACAGGACCATTCCAATAGTCAAAGGTCTTATACACTACTTTATATATCTTCATTGTCATCATTTTTAATCGGCACATCTAAGCCATACATTAAGTCAAACATTGCAAAATCTCTGTTAGCATTTCTTTTACTACCCTCATAATTCTGAAAGTACCACTCTCTGAATCTCAGGTATTTTTGGTGAGTATAATCACCATTAGCTATAGCATCCTGGACCTCAATAGCTAGCTGTGTGAACTCAGTCATTGCTTTTATTGTTTATGACTTGTAAATACCTGAGGTAAAGAGGCAGATTAAATCCACCTCGTATCTCTTCTGCTGTTCTCCTGCTAGTCCAAAACTTTATAATTGCGTTAATTGTCATAGCTTAGATTTAAGTAGGTTAAGTTCTACCTCATCTAGAACATACATAGATAAGTATTCGTCATCAGTCTCTGATGCATTGTAGGTAAATGGCTCAATAGTACCTGCTATGTATACATCACTATCATAGCTAGTAGTCCAATTAGAAAAATAAGTATTGTCTCTTTTGAATAGGTTTATAAAATTCATAATATAAGTTCTAAGAAAGTGAATAAAAATAAGATTGATAATGTTACAGTTGTAACAATAAGCATAGCTATAGCAAATGCTTTCTCTTCAGCTCCTACAGGAGTAAAATAATTAATTAGTCTCTTCATTGATTCTATCTATTAGGTTAATAATAACTACCCATTGAGAGTAAGCTCGTTTAGTAGCAGGATCTTCATTGCCAAAAGCATCTCTCAGCTCTACAGCCTGGTCATACAGTGATGCCTCCTCAGCTAAAATAATTGTCATAATTTTATTATTGTCCATGTGTAAAAGTTTTAATTGTTGATAACTATACGCCAAATATAGTATAAAGTTTTATAACTGCAATAAAAAAGAGTAATTTATATTCATTCTAAATAAGGTAAAACATATAATAAAGGTAATTTCTACTTAATAATGTAGTAGAGTAAAGGTAAAACATATAACTGAGGTCGCAATTTGCGAGGACAAATCTAAAGTATTACTTTGTAATTACATGATAATCGGAATTATGCCTATTATGTAAAGCATATCTTACACAAAAAAAAAGCAGCTGCGTGCTGGGGAGCTTACAACTGCTTTCTACACTATGGAACTATGCAAAGCTAATGTTTATATTTGAATTTCAAAAATTCTGTGTAAGTTTTATTATTTATTTTATAGTGCTTTCTGCAATCATTACACAGCATCCAATAGTGGATAGTCCCTGCTGCAGTCACTACCTGTTTATTATGCCTCACATTATAGTTAGTGCATTCAGGACAGCAGAACTTCTCATCTCCCTCCATTACAGCATAATGAGTAGATGGAGCT
>Ga0209296_1003185_pt1 | contig 11254 bp, 6 predicted proteins | sample S_130206_EF_Meta_FD_187319 | JGI IMG/M metagenome (GOLD analysis project Ga0209296, IMG submission 187319) | Freshwater microbial communities from Lake Simoncouche, Canada to study carbon cycling - S_130206_EF_MetaG (SPAdes) (version 2) | ecosystem: Environmental > Aquatic > Freshwater > Lake ...
AGCAAGTTATTTAGATAGTTTATTAATAACTGCCGCTATTAATACAGCAACTTATACATTGACTGCGGATGCAGGAAGGGGTATGCGTATTGATGGAGTCATTTCTGGTACGGGAGGCTTGTCAAAAATTAGTAATGACACTTTAATATTAGGCGGTACGAATACTTATTCAGGAGCCACTACTATTAGTAATGGTTCTGTAGAAATCAAAAATGCTTCGGCCTTTGGAGCATACACGGGAACTACAACAACAGTAGCCAATGGAGCTACGGTGCAAATTGAAGGAAGTAATTTCACCATTGCAGAACCTATTACCATCAATGGAAATGGAGTATTGGTGGGCAGTACCTATCAGGGGGCAATAAAAAATATTAGAAATATAAATACTTGGACAGGTGCAATTACATTGGCATCAGATGCGAGAATTGTTAGCGGTACCCTATCAGGTACAACACAAGATTCATTAGCCATTTCAACTGGAGGTATTAATACAGGTAATTTCACTTTAACAACTGATGTAGTTAAAGGAATGCGTATAGATGGTGTGATATCAGGTAAAGCTTTAACAAAAATAGGTTCGGATACATTAATTCTAGGCGGTATAAATACTTATACAGGGTTAACTACTTTAAGTAATGGAGTAATTGAGGTAAAAAATTATGCAGCCTTTGGTACTACTGCTGGCGTAACAAGTGTCGCTGATAATTCAGCTATAAAAATAAATGCTTCCTTGCTAACCATACCAGAGGGTATTAATATTACAGGAACGGGAATTAATAGTACAGGAGCCATACGAAATTTATTAGGAACGAATGCCTTAACTGGAACGGTTAGTTTAACAGGCAATGCAAGAATAAATGTGGATGCGGGTACTTTGTCAATGACAGGAACTACTGCACTTGCTTTACTTTCAAATAGTTTAAATGCTGGTGTAGCCTCAGGAACGAGTATGTATGTAAGTGGTTTAATCACTGGAACGCTTAGTAGTACATTTACTAAAGACAGTACAGGAACCTTGTATGTAAGTGGAAGCAATACAGGATACAATGGTGCTATATCAGTATATAAAGGGGTATTGAATACTCAAAATAATAATGCCTTGGGTACTACCACAGGAGCTACTACGGTAGTTGCTGGTGCTGCATTACAACTCAATGGAGTATCAGCTGCACTAAGTATACCAGAACCTATTACCATTAATGGTATGGGTATTAATAATGATGGAGCCATTAGATTAGTGAGCACCTCAAATGCAGCTACATTAACAGGCACTATTACTGTAGCTTCTGCATCCAGAATTAATACAGATGTTACAGCAGGAACGAATACATTAACTATTAGTACAAATGGTATTACCAATACAGCAGGATTAACATTTGGTATCAATAATAATGGAGGAATTACAGTATCAGGCCCAATTAGTGGATCGGATGCTAATAATAGTATTATAATTAAAGACGGAACTGGAGCTGGTAAATTAATATTTAGTTCTGCCAATACTTATGCAGGAACTACTTCTATTACATCAGGTGTTATGCAAGTACAAAATAGTACAGCATTAGGTGCTTCAGGTTCAGCAGGAACAACTGTTGGCACAGGTGCTGCATTAGAAATTAGTGGAGGAACACTTTCTATCCCAGAAGGTATTACTATTAATGGAACAGGTATCAGTAGTGGTGGTGCTATCAGAAATATTTTAGGAACGAACGCCTTAAGCGGAACTATTAGTTTAACAAGCGCATCAAGAATAAATGTGGATGCAGGTACATTGTCTATGACAAGTGCTGGTACATCTATTGCGTTGGATATAAATACATTAAATGCGGGTGTTGCATCAGGAACGAGTATGTATGTGAGCGGTGCCTTAACAGGAGCTGGCGATTTCACGAAAGACAGTACAGGAACTTTATATGTAAGTGGAAACAATTCAACCTATGCTGGAGCTATTACTGTTTACAAAGGGGTAATGAATATTCAAAATAGCAATGCGCTTGGAACTACTAATGTAGCTACTACAGTTTTAAATAGCGCTGCTTTGCAAATACAAGGTGGAATAACAGTTGCGGAAGAAAATATTAATATCACTGGAACAGGTATTAACAATGATGGAGTATTAAGAAATATATCAGGCATTAACAGCATTAGCGGTACATTAAGTTTAACGGGTGGTTCAAGAATTTATATTGATGCAGGCACTTTATCAATGACGGGCACTACTAATGGAACTTCTATAAGTATGGGTACTTATACTTTAACTGTTGGTGGCCCAACAACAGGTATTATTTCGGTTGGCGGTATAATAGCAAGCGCTGCATCTGGTGCAGGGGCTTTAATAAAAGATGGCGCAAGCACAAGTTATTTATATTTAACTGGTATCAATACTTATACTGGAAATACGGTGGTTAGCAGTGGAGTTTTAAATATTCAAAATGGTAATGCGTTAGGAACCCCAGCTGGAACAACTTCTATTTCTAGCGGAGCTGCTTTAGAAATTCAAGGTGGAATTACACTTACAGAAGAAACGATAAATGTTTCAAGTACAGGAATTACTTCCACTACAGGTGGTATAAGAAGTATTTCAGGAAATAATACTATCCCTGGTGCTATTACCTCTGCAGCTGCTTCAAGAATAAATGTAGACCAAGATGCTTTAACATTAACTAATAGTACTAATGCATTAATATTAACTTCAACTAATATTATGGGTGGGGCAGGTAGTATAACTATAACAGGTAAAGTAACAGGGGCGTCTTCATTAACAATGGATGGAACTGGTATATTATCACTTAGTGCAACAACGAATGATTATACAGGTCAAACTATTATTACCTCAGGCATGGTTAAAATTAACAATGATAATTCATTAGGTAATAAGACAAGTTCAACAACAAATAATACTGTCATTAGCGGAACGGGTACGGTTTATTTAGATGGAAATGCAAAAAGTTTTGCAGAGCCATTTACAATTAGTAGTCCTGGAACTACAGTGGGTGGTATTGTACAAGGAGCCATTAGAAATCCAAGTGGTATAAATACACTTGCAGGACTAATTACTTTAGCTGGAAATGCAAGTATTGTTTCAACAGGAACAGGAACATCAGATTCTTTATTAGTTACTGGAAATATTAATACAGGAACTAGCACCTATACTTTAACTATAGATGTAACAAAAGGTGTTCGTTTATCAAATATAATTTCTGGAACAGGGGGCTTTACAAAAAATGGTTCGGATACTTTATTATTATATAATTCAGGAGATAATACTTATTCAGGTATTACCACAATTAATGGTGGTGTAGTAAGAATAAATAGCTCTACTGCTTTTGGTAATGCGTCAAGTACCTCCACAGCGCACACTAATATTACTGCTGGAACTTTATTAGTTGATATTAGCGGATTCACTATTGCTGAACCATTCACCATTGCTGGAGATGGGATCACTCTTTCAGGTGTTTCTCAAGGAGCTATCAAAACTTTATATGGTAAAAATAACTTAACGGGACAAATAACTTTAGGTGCTAGTGCGAAAATACTAAGTGGTATCTTCTCTGGAACAACATCAGATTCTTTAAACTTAGCTACAATTGTTACCTCATCTCCTTATGCATTAACCATATTTACCAATGTGGGTACTAAGGCTAAAGGTGTCATTTCTGGATCGGGTTCACTTATAAAAGAAGGCTTGGATACTTTATTATTAAGTGCTGCCAATACTTTTACAGGTTCAACAAAAGTTACTTCTGGTAGTTTATTGGCTGGTATTGACAATGCATTATCACAGGGTAGTGAATTTATTTTCAATGGAGGAACCTATAGTTCCGGGGGTTATTCAAATACCTTAGGAAAATTAAGTGTGTTAGATGATTCTAAAATTAATATCAAATTCTTACAAGTACATGGAATGACATTTACAGGTAAAGCTTCTTTTGCAGCTGGAAAAAATGTAATCATATATGGTTGGTCGGGTTTAACAGCACCAGGCGTATCCAAAACAGGAGCGCTTATTGCAAGCAACCCAGATCAAGTATTGGTTTATTTAAGAAACACTGGAGATATTGGAAAATCTAAGTCAGGAGGTTTGACTAAATATGGACAAGTAGTATCTGCATCTATTGGTGCCGACTTTAATGGTAGAATTTACTTCACCAACAGTACTCGTTTAACAGATTTCCAATTAAACAGATTAAGATTCTATGTCGATCCTTCACCAGATTACGTAAGTCCTTATCGTTATTTCTCTTCCACTCAAAACTCATCCACTTTTGAATTATTGGCAAATGATACTATTAAGACTGAACCCGTTGATGTAATTCCAACTTCATCACTTACTACAATAAGCGTTTCTGGCCTTTCAGCGTCAACTGCTACTAGTGGTGGAAATATTTCAGCCACTACTGATGATGTGGTAATAGCAAGAGGAGTGGTTTGGTCAACTACGAGCAGTCCAACTATTGACTTGTCAACAAAAACAGTGGATGGATCTGGTAGTGGAACTTTTACAAGTTCAATAACTGGCTTAACACAGGGGGCAGTTTACTATGTTAGGGCATATGCCACGAATAGTAATAGGACAGATTATGGTAATCAAGTAACACTCACTTGTTGCGAATTAATTCAATTTGGACTTAGTACAAGTTTAAATGCCTACAATAATGCTAGTGCAAACTCTTGGGTGGAGATTACAAATACTGAATATAATAATTTGGTAACTACAGTTACAAGCACTGGTAAATATGGTGTTAATGATGCAGGGATGGCAATAACAGGCTATGATGCTACATGGGGTGGAAATAATTATGCAATTAGTACACAAGTAGGTGCTACAAATTTAGGAACAGGAGTTGTAGCGACAACTATACCTGCTAATAATTATGTTTATGCATTCCAAATACAATATGCTAAGGGGGCTACATCAAATCCAAGCGGCGATAAAGTATATATAGGAACTTCAAATACAACTGGATTTTCACAATTAGGAGGTGTTTTACCAGCTACTACACAGGCATCAACTAGTATGACTGTTAAGTCTTTTGTACTAAAAGGAACATCTTCAACAGTAGGTACTTCAGCAGTTTATTTAGGTTTTTTAAACACAAATGCGCGTACAAATTATGTTCCTGGCAATCAATACTGGAATTCATCAGGCTTTACTACAGGGTTTTCTCTAAATAGCACTTATTATACTCCAATGCAAGCGTTGGCAACTCCAATAAAAAGTTGGTAATTTCCGCATCCAACATTTCCTATCTAAACACTATCCAAACAAAAGCCCCCCGAATTAACGAGAGGCTTTTTCTTTCATCCACCTAACCCAACCAAAAACAATTTTTATTAAATTACTTATTCATTTAAGTTTAAAATAAATGCGTAGTTACCAAAATAACCAGGATACACTCCTGAAATTTTCACACTGCTTGATGTTGCTTTTTTCAAAGCCTCATAAAATTCTTCTACTGTATTTACGGGTTCTTCGTTTACATGAGTAATTACAAAACCTTTTTCAATTCTACTTTTACCAATTATTCCTGTTCCTAATTCTTTAATTAAAACACCGCCTTCTAAGTCGTTCTTTTCAGCAGTTGCTTTATCAATGGTTTCTAATTTACCCCCTAGTTTTTCTGCAGCCTTAGAACTTTTTACTAAGTCGGTAGTTCCTAATTTGGCTTTTAGAGTTACTTCCATAGTCATTTCTTTGCCATCACGTTTAATGACTAAATTCATTTTATCTCCTGGCTTATAACGAGAAACTTGCTCTTGTAATTCAGGAGAAGTTTTCACAGTCACTCCATTTATTTTTAATAGAATATCTCCTTTTTTAATACCAGCTGCTTTAGCAGCGCCTCCGTCTAATACATCAGAAATTAAAATACCATCTCCTTCTTTATATTTTGTATTCAATTCTTCTAATATCTTCTTTAATTCTTCATCAGATAGTCCGTCTTTAGGATAACTAATACCTAGATAAGCTCTTTGTACTGTACCATATTTTACAATATCAGTCACTACTTTTTTTACAATATTCACAGGAATGGCATACGCATAACCTGCATAAGAACCAGTAGGAGAGGCTATGGCAGAGTTAATACCTACTAACTCACCACTTGTATTTACTAAGGCACCACCGCTATTGCCTTGGTTTACTGCAGCATCTGTTTGCAAAAACGATTCTACTGGTTTATCGCTCTGTCTTGAATTAATATCAATAGAACGGTTTTTAGCACTAATAATACCTGCTGTAATAGTTACATCTAAATTTAATGGATAACCAATGGCAAGTACCCACTGTCCTAATTTAATTTCATCACTATTGCCATATACTAAATAAGGTAAGCCACTTGCTTCAATTTTTATCACCGCAATATCGCTACTGGCATCCACTCCAATTACTTTTGCTTTATAGGTTTTCTTATTGGTTAGCGTTACATTAATTTCATCGGCACCATTTACAACGTGGTTGTTGGTAACAATGTATCCGTCTGCAGTAATTAATACACCACTTCCACTTGCTCTTTGTTCTGGTTGCATTCTGGGGCCACCAAAAAAATCGCCAAACATATCATCGTCTCCAAATAAATCTCCAAAGGGGTTTCTTTGTCTTCTTTGATTGGTCTCTACTTTTTTAGCGTTGGTCTTTGTTTTAATATGCACAACGGCAGGAGAGGCTGCATTGGCAGCAGGGGTAAAGTCAACAGTAGTGGCTGGTGCACTACCATTAAAAAAACTTGCATAATTAGCAGGCAGTTTACCATCGGTTTCAAAACTTGAATTGGACGATGAAATTTTTCCATAAGCCCACATACTTGCAATTGTGGTCATTGCACTAATACCAATAATGGCTGCTACATTTTTTAAGTTCATATTCATACTTTTAATTTTATAGTAAAAATTGGGTTCTACATATACTTTGCAAATTTGATACCAATTCAGGTACAAATTAACGAAGCTGAAATTTTGTCACAAAACCGTTTAAGCAGCTTTAACAAAATATTTACGAAAATATTCGTTTTTATTGAATTGTACTCAAAAATTCAAGGGTATCTACGCCATCGGCATAGTCTGAAAGGTTTGGCTTTTGAGGCCCTCCAAAAGGAATTCCATTCACGCCAACTATACATTGAATTTCGCTGCTGTCAATAGTGGGTAGTTTGCCTGGGGTGTAAAACTGGTAGTGAATTTGAGAGAGAGCCGCAAAGGGAGAAGGGTTCTCACTTAATAATATACCGCCAGTATCCATGTAAAATTGTCGGTTCATCATTAGTAGAGCTAACTGATAGTCATAATTATGTTTGTACTTATGCTCGTCCCCTAAATAGTTATATTTTTTCATGGCCTCAAGTAGGGGTATAAAATCGTAGCCCTCAGGCACCCAAATTTGTGTCACATTTCTGCAACCCATTCCAAAATACAGCAGCATATCGTCCGCTAGTAAATCAAGTTCAGCCTTGGACTCTTGTCCATTTAAAATGGCTATGGAGGTTTTATTCTTTCTAATAATATGTGGGTATTTGCCAAAGTATTGTTCAAAGTAGCGGCCGGTATTATTACTGCCTGTTGCAATATAGGCGTCGCAGTTTTTAAGCTGTTCTTGTTGAATAATTAAGTCTTGAAAGGCCGGGTTAATTTCAATAAGGGATTCAATCACATACTTCATTAAAACAGTATCTTTTGAGGAAAGCTTTACAACAGCGGTATGCCCCGCTATTAAAGTACTGAGTAAATCGTGAAAACCAACGAGTGGAATATTGCCAGCCATTACTATGCCTACCTTTTTTCCAGTGGGGGTATTAGATAGGCTAGGATACTTATTCGCCCAGTGTTTGAGGGCATCTAGGGATAAAAAAGATTGCTTTATTTGACTTGTAGCATGATCCATGAAAACCGGTAAAAACCTAGAATTTTGTTGAAAAGCCTTTTGTTTAGCTAATTGGAAGGCCTCATTTTTGGGGTCAAAAAAGGTCTCGCCTAAGGTAAAAAAATGCTCAATTCTTGCTTGTAAGTTCATGCTTGTTCTTTATATTTGTGATGCAAAATTACGTTACTAATTTTTAAATAATTTTTTATGGCTATCAAAATTACGGATGAATGTATTAACTGCGGTGCTTGTGAACCAGAATGTCCAAATAACGCTATCTACGAAGGTGGTGTAGAATGGGCTGTAGCTGATGGTACAACCGTTAAAGGTTCTTTCACATTACTAGACGGTTCTTCAGTAGACGCTGCACAAAGAATTGCGCCAGTAGCCGCTGATACCTATTATATCACACCCAATAAGTGTACAGAGTGTCAAGGTTTCCACGAAGAGCCTCAGTGCGCTGCTGTTTGTCCAGTGGATTGTTGCATACCTGATGAAATGTATGTAGAAACAGTAGAAGTATTGTTAGCTAAAAAAGACAGACTACACGCTTAATATTTAACTAGAATTATCTAATAGACTTATCTATTAGAAATATCTATTTAGAGTTATATTTAAAAAGGGAATTAAATTTCCCTTTTTTTATGCCTTCTATTAAGTAAATTTGAGACATCAATTTCCCTACATGAAAAAAAAGGTAGCACTAGTTACAGGCGGTTTAAGTTCTGAAGCACAAATTAGTTATAAGAGTGCACAAACTGTTATGACTGCCTTGGATAAAAATAAATACGATGTGTATTTAATAGATATTCATCCTACAGGCTGGTGGTATGAAAATATAGTAGGAGAAGAAGTAGCCGTGGACAGAGCCGACTTTAGCATTATGGAAGGCGGTCTTAAAATTAATTTTGATATTGCTTTAATGTGTATTCATGGCACACCCGGTGAAGATGGAAAAATGCAAGGCTATTTTGACTTAATTGGTTTGCCTTATACTAGTTGCGATACAGCAACATCTGCCTTAACTTTTAATAAAAGATATACAGTGGCCGTGGCTGGTTTTGGTGGTGTGGCAGTGGCAAAGTCATTGCATTTAATTTCATCTACTCAACTTACACCCGATCAAATATTGTCTCAAGTTACCCTTCCGCTATTTGTAAAACCAAATAACGGTGGAAGTAGTTTAGGTATTAGTAAAGTAAATACAGCTGCTGAATTAGCGCCCGCTTTAGAAAAAGCATTTAAAGAAGACACGCAAGTATTAGTGGAAGAATTTATAAGTGGAAGAGAATTTACTATTGGCGTTTTTAAGTCGAAAGGAGTAACCACTGTTTTACCCATTACAGAAATTAAAACAGAAAACGAATTTTTCGATTTTGCTGCAAAGTATGAAGGCAAGAGTGAAGAGATAACGCCTGCAAAAATTACCGAGACCATGTTTAAGGATTTATCGGAGGCGGCTAAGCAAGTGTATGCTACTTTAAATTGCAGAGGGGTGGTGAGAATAGATTTCATTTATGATGAAAAAGCGCAGAAAGCCTTTTTATTAGAAGTGAATACAGTGCCAGGACAAAGTGAGGCAAGCATTATACCACAACAAGTCAGAGCGATGGGTTGGAATTTAACCGATTTTTATGCAAGTATTATAGAAGATAGTTTAGCTTCGAAGTAATTAGAACAATATTTATTCAATTGTCATTAAATAATAGCCACTATTTTGGAATTCATAGATAAATTATTAAAAAAGCCTTTATGGGTAAATATCTTAGCAGGTATTGGCGCTGTATTGGTATTATTAATAATATTCTTTTTTTCCTTAGGTTGGATTACAGGCAATGGTAAGACTGAAAAAGTTCCCAATGTTTTAGGCCTCGATATTACAGCTGCTGAAAAAAATATTAAAGCCCTAGGTTTTGACTTGGTGGTACAAGACTCTATTTATGTAGACACCCTTGCTAGAAACTCTGTATTAAGACAAACCCCAGAAGCAGATGAAGTAGTTAAAAAAGGAAGAACTATTTTTTTAACCGTTAATCGTGTGATTGCACCGCAGGTAGACATGCCCAACTTAATTGGCTTCTCTTTAAAGAGTGCGCAAACTTATTTAAAAGTATTAGGTTTAAGAATTGGTACTATTAATTTAGTAGCTGATAGAAATAAAAATGTAATTGTAGAACAGCTAGTAGGTAATACACCTATTGCACCAGGTACTAAAATTGTTTCAGGCACTTTAATTAATTTTACGGTAGGAGATGGGGGTGCAAGTATTGGTATGGAAGTGCCAGACTTAATTGGTTTAACGGTAGATATGGCTAAAATGAAATTAGCGAGTATGGGACTTCTGGTTGGAAATATAATTTCAAATGGGGCTATTCAAGATACAGCAACTGCATTTGTAATTCAGCAAAACCCAGGCACTTATTCTTCTGTATTAGATTCTTTAGGTATGCCTGTAAAAAATGTAACCATACAAGGGGTAGCCATTGACTTAGTCATTGATAAAGTAGCCCCTGTTATTACAAAAAGAGACTCCTTAAAGTAAGGATAGTTCTAATTATAATTCTAGTATATTTTAATAATAAAAATAGAAATAAAAATAGACTCATTTCAATTGTATAACTTCTATAAATAATTCACTTTAAATATCATATAATGCAAACTATTACAGTAGAAGCTTTGAAAGCAAAATTAGACGCAGGAGAAAAAATAAATTTAGTTGATGTACGTGAGCCACATGAGCACGAGGCATTTAATATTGGTGGTATACTACTTCCATTAGGTCAAGTACAAACTTTACAATTAGACGATATTGAGGACATGAAAGAAGAGATTATATATATTTATTGCAGAAGTGGCAATAGAAGTGGCCAGGCCTGTTTAATGTTAGAGCCTTATGGCTTTAAAAATGTGGTAAATGTATCGGGTGGTATGTTAGACTGGCAGGCAAAATTTCCTGGATAATTTAAATTACTTCAAATCAATCTTTAAACTAATCCAATAATTTCTTCCTGCCATAGGGAAGTAGTTATTGGAAGTAGTGGTGGCGCCACCATATAGATAACTATAAGTATATCCATTGGGTTCGTATAGTTTATTAAATACATTATTAGCATACAATTGTATTTGCATCGCCCATTTAGTTTTTGAAACTATATTATGCGAGAACTGAATATCTTGTAAGAAATAATCTTTCAGTGTTCTTGATTCATTTTGGGTATTGTCCAAATATTGTTTTGAAACATATTTACTTACTAAATTCAAATTCCATTTTTTATTGAATTGAATACCCATTGTATGACTAGCCGTTAGATTAGGAGACAAAGTGATATCGGTATTTTTATGTAAAATGGCTATTTGGCCTCCAGCATCATAGTCGTCAATATATTCAGTGAAAGCCTCTAT
>Ga0209296_1003186_pt1 | contig 11253 bp, 13 predicted proteins | sample S_130206_EF_Meta_FD_187319 | JGI IMG/M metagenome (GOLD analysis project Ga0209296, IMG submission 187319) | Freshwater microbial communities from Lake Simoncouche, Canada to study carbon cycling - S_130206_EF_MetaG (SPAdes) (version 2) | ecosystem: Environmental > Aquatic > Freshwater > Lake ...
TCATCACGCAAGAGTAAAACCACGCAGAGCCTGTACCTAAAGCAATCAACGTGTCCATATTATATTGACGCAGTCGAAATGACTGATAAGCGCCGGTGTAAAAATGCCCACCGCAATATCCCATGATCATTAACGTCAACACAGCAATGACTGTCCAAAAAGTTTGACTATGCGCCATGCCCATCATTGGCAGCCAATCCAAATGTTCCCCTATCATTAGAAATGCGCCAAAACCACCCGCTATTTTTGCTTTATACATAAGCGAGTTATAGCGCGCCAATTCTTGCGCTTCTTGTTCACGTGGATCTTCAAAACCTTCCATTACGGCGGCATCAAAACCCGCTGATTTAATCGATTTCTTCAGCGCTTCAAAATCAGGATTCCCTTTCACTATGGCAGAATGATCGGCAAAATTCACACTCACCGATTCCACCCCAGAAACAGAACCTAATGCTCCCTCAACAGCACTAATACAGCCAGCGCACCGCATTCCTAAAATAGATAAACGCAATTCTTGAGAACCATGAGAATTCGCAGTCATCGCCAGTTACTCGACGCCAAAACCAGCGGCAATAATCACCTCTTCCAACTCATCGACATCAATTTGATCTGCATCAAAATCAACGCTGACTTCATTTTCTTTAAAATTAGCGACCGCACTTTCAACACCCGCTAAAGCCGTTAGTTTTCCTACAATATTCGTTTCACAACCGCCACATTTCATACCTGTCACGGTTAAATTAATAGTTTGAATCATACGATTTTCCTTCATGATTTGAGTAAAATAAAAATAAATAACGATGGCATATCATTACCCTAGCCGCGCGCTATTGCAATCCTTTGAAACATAAATTCAAAGGTTAATAGTTATTTTCTCATCGCCACACTATATAATCATCTCAATATTTCAAATTAACGAGGTGAAATTTATGGTGACGTTAGAAACACCGATTTGTGATTTTGGTAAACCAGCAATTGATTTTACACTGCTTGGTGTCGATGGCAAAAACTGGACTTTGCAAGATTGTATGGGCGAGAAAGGCTTGCTTGTGATGTTTATTTGCAATCATTGTCCGTATGTCAAAGCGGTCAAAGATCGTATCGTGCGTGATACCAACGAACTTAAAGCACTCGGCATCAACAGCGTGGCCATTATGCCTAATGACGTAGTGAACTATCCTGACGATTCGCTTGAAAACATGAAAAAATTATCTGATGAATTGCAGTTCAGTTTCCCATATTTAATCGATGAAACACAAGAAGTGGCTAAGGCTTACGGTGCTATTTGCACACCTGACTTTTTCGGGTATAACGCCAATTTTGAATTGCAATACCGTGGCCGTCTTGATTCAAGTCGCCGTGAAATAACACCTGACAATACACCACGTGATTTATTTGAAGCGATGAAATTAGTAGCACAAACTAACCATGGACCAGAAGAACAATTAAGCAGTATTGGCTGTTCTATTAAATGGAAAGAGGGAGAATAACGTATGACCATTTTGCGTATGGTAGATTTAGACCTTGCGGGAAAACGCGTTTTAATTCGAGAAGACTTAAATGTCCCTGTAAAAAATGGTAAAGTAGCCAGTGATATTCGTATTCAAGCAAGTTTACCCACCATTCAACATGCACTAAATGCTGGCGCAGCAGTCATGCTGATGTCGCATATTGGCCGCCCAGTTGAGGGAGAATACAATCCAGAGTATTCACTGCAACCCGTTGCAGATCGTTTGGTAACACTTTTAAATAAACCGGTTCGTTTAGAAAAAGACTGGCTGGAAGGCATTACTATTTCTGCCGGTGAAGTCGTCTTATGTGAAAACGTTCGCTTTAATATTGGCGAAGGAAAAGACAGTGACGAATTGGGTCAGAAAATGGCCGCGCTATGTGATATTTTTGTGATGGACGCATTTGGTACCGCTCATCGTGCACAAGCCTCCACGCACGCCATCGCAAAATTCGCACCTATTTCTTGCGCAGGACCCTTATTAACTGCTGAATTAGATGCACTAGGTCGCGCTTTAAGAACACCTGAAAAACCGGTTATCGCCATTGTTGGTGGTTCAAAAGTATCCAGTAAATTAATTGTCCTTCAAGCACTTTCTCAAAAAGTGAATCAATTGATTGTCGGTGGTGGCATTGCCAACACGTTTATTGCTGCGGCAGGATTTTCAGTTGGAAAATCGCTTTATGAACCTGATTTAATTGATGAAGCAAAGCAACTTATTGCTAACGCGAAAGCCGCTGGCTCAGACATTCCTATTCCAACGGATGTCGTCTGCGCAAAAGAATTTTCTGATACTGCAGAGGCCACTGTTAAAGATGTTGCCGATATTGAAGCAGATGATTTAATTTTAGATATTGGCCCCGAAACCGCTGCACATTATGCAAGCATTTTGAAATCAGCCAAGACCATCGTCTGGAATGGCCCCGTCGGTGTTTTTGAAATTGATCAATTTGCACACGGCACACAAACACTGGCTTATGCCATTGCGGGTAGTGACGCTTTTTCAATCGCTGGCGGTGGCGACACACTTGCAGCCATTGATAAATACGGCATTAATGACCAAATATCGTACACCTCAACAGGAGGCGGTGCGTTTTTAGAATTTTTAGAAGGCAAAACCTTGCCTGCTGTCGCTATTTTAGACAGATAACTTTTTACACTTTAACTTTTTGGAACTATATAAAGATGGCTCGCGTAACGATTGAAGATTGTTTAGAAAACCTTGAAAACCGATTTAAATTGGTTTTACTTGCTAGCACCCGCGCAAGACAATTAAGTCATGGTGCAACTGAATTTGTCCCTCGCGGCAAAGATAAAGATACCGTTGTTGCGTTGCGTGAAATTGCAGCTGGTCATGTAACAGAAGCGAATGTGAATGCACTGCATCGCGTAGGGGATGTTCACGATCATCATCCGCCAGTGAATCCTTTGTTTTAAGTTTACTTGTCCTTATGCCAAACTCAACTGCATTAAGAGAAAGCGTTCATCCACTTGAATCAGCGCATCTTGCTCGTTTAAATAGCATTTTAGAAAGCTACTTAGATCAGCAACAAGTGGCGCAGTGTATTCACGCTTATCGATTTGGTGCAGCCGCCCATGTAGGACAATTTCGTAAAAGTGGTGAGCCGTATATTTGCCACCCCATTGCCGTCGCTACCAGCCTTGCTGAAATGCACATGGATGCAGATGGCATTACAGCCGCAATTCTCCACGACGTGATTGAAGATACAGGCGTAAGTAAATCACAACTTGCGCTTGAATTTAATAACGAAGTGGCTGAACTTGTTGATGGCGTGACGAAACTGTCAAAAATTGACAACAAATCGCACGCCGAAACACAAGGGGAAAACGTTAGAAAAATGTTTCTTGCGATGGCAAAAGATTTGCGCGTGATTATTGTAAAACTCGCTGATCGTTTGCATAACATGGAAACGTTAGGTGTCATGCTGCCGCCTAAAAAACGACGTATTGCACGCGAAACCTTAGATATTTATGCGCCAATTGCCAATCGCTTAGGCATGAATTCAATTCGTCATCGCTTAGAATCGTTAAGTTTTGAAGCGATGTACCCTTATCGACATGCCGTATTAAGTAGCGCCATTAAAAAAGCGCGTGGTAATCGTCGAAAAATGATTGATACGATTGAAAATACGATTCGTGCACGCTTGCAAGAAGTTGATTTTCCCTGTGATGTGGCAGGCCGCGAAAAAAATATTTACAGCATCTATAAAAAAATGGTGCAAAAGAAAATCCCACTCGCTGACGTGTTTGACGTTTATGCGTTTCGGATTTACTGCGAAGATGTTGATGCTTGCTATCGCGTACTTGGCATCATGCACAATTTATACAAACCTATTCCAGGGCGATTTAAAGATTACATCGCCCTGCCAAAAGAAAATGGCTACCAATCACTGCATTCTGTTTTAATTGGTCCTTATGCCGTCCCTATTGAAGTTCAAATTCGAACGCATGAAATGCACCGAATGTCAGAATCTGGGATTGCTGCACATTGGCTCTATAAGTCCGATCCTGATAAAACACGAAACTTCCAAGCCCTTGCCAATGATTGGCTAAAAGATTTACTGGAAATCCAAAAAAGTGCTGGCGATTCTTTAGAATTTATCGACAATCTCAAAGTCGATTTATTCCCGCAAGAAGTCTTTGTTTTTACACCTAAAGGCGCCATTATTAAATTACCGCGTGGCTCCACGTTGGTTGACTTTGCTTATGCAGTGCATACCGATTTAGGAAATGCATGCGTGTCAGCGCGTATTGATAAACAACTCATTCCACTGCAAACGCAACTTGAAAGTGGTATGACGGTGGAAATTATCACCGCAGAGCACACTCGACCTAATCCCTTATGGCTCAATTATGTCGTCACGGCAAGAGCAAGAGCGGCTATTCGTAATCGTTTAAAACATATTGAAGGACAAGAAGCGCTTGGTTTAGGGCGACGTTTACTCGAAAATGAATTACTGGCGATGAGTGTCCAGTTAAATGACATTAGCCCAGAAAAAATTACTGCGCTACTCAAACTGATGGGATTGAAATCGTTTGAAAACTTGCTTGAAGATATCGGACTTGGCAATAAAATGCCCTTTTTGGTGGCAAAACAGTTGGTTCAAGATGATGTGAATACGCACGTCAAACTCAATGACAGTGTCACAACACAAAACCGTCCTTTGATGATTCAAGGCACAGAGGGCATGGTGGTGAAATTGGCAAAATGTTGCCGCCCTATTCCTGGTGATGCGATTATTGGTTTTTTCAATCCCGGCAAAGGCATTGTGGTGCATCAACATGATTGCCACAATCACGCATTGATTAAGAAAAAACAAAATAATTGGCTTGATGTTCAGTGGGGACATGACGCAACGGGCGATTTTGCAACCGAAATTCGGATTGAAATTTTAAATCAACGCGGCGCACTTGCCACCATTGCCGCCACTATTTCCGATTTAGATTCCAATATCGAAAACGTTACCGTTGTCGATCAAGACGCGCGCGTTTGCGTTGACTCCATTATTTTAACGGCACGAAATCGCGTTCACTTAGCGAGAATTATGCGTCGATTAAAAGAATTATCCATTGTACTTAAAATCACCCGCGTTAAAGGCTAAAAAGAGCATCTTTATGAAAAACCCCCTTATTTCAGCAGTTTCAATGCTTATTCTTATGCAAAATACGGTAACTATCGCCCAAGAACCCGAAAAAAATGCGTATATCATTGAAAAGTTCGATAACAATCATGATGGCATGGTCACGCAAGATGAGTTTTTAGAGTCAGCGGCTAAGCGTTTTAAAACGATGGATATTGATAGCGATGGCGCTATTGAAAAAGAAGAGTTCTTGCAACGTTACGCAGAACATTCTCACAAAACCACAAATGAATCACCGGTAAGCGTTGAACATCATGTTTTCGATAAAATGGATGAAGACCATGATGGTAAAATTACTGAAGATGAATACAATGAATCACGTTTAAAATGGTTTTCCGAAGCGGATAAAAACAACGATCAAAAAATTGAATTAGGTAAATAATTTCTTTTCATAACGGATGTTACGCAGATTGAAATTGACATATACCACTCATATTTTAACATTGCGCTCTGTCAATTTTCACTTCCAAAAAAAACGTAACACTCAATTCGTTTGTTAATGCTATGCTTATTGCAATGCATTTGAGAACAGCAACCTAAACGTTGTGCCTACATCTACTTCGCTTTCGAGTAAAATATGCACACCTGCTTTATGTACAATTCCCACAACTGCCGATAAACTCAGTCCCGTGCCCTCGCCAACTTCTTTTGTTGTGTAAGATGGTTCAAATATGCGACTCGCTATACTCATTTTGTTAAGACTATTTTAAAAATTTGTGTCCTGTTTAGTGTAGCGGGATCAGCAATATGAGCGATGAAAATGTTGCGCGTTAAATTATCTCCAAATCAAGCCAAATCCACAAAATGCGCAACCAAGCATTCTTTAAGTGAGATTTTTTAGAGTTATTACGGATTTAAGCTAATTTCTCTATTTTCAATGCATTTAATATCCCTATTCTCCCCTTTTTACTAAAACATGTTACAAAGTGTTTATCATTTTAATCCACTCAATATTTAATTCGAAAAAACGAATTAAATATTGAGCTCACGATTAACTAAAACATATAGTCAAATAAATCAAAATATCCATGATTTATAATCCCGTGAATAAATAGCATTAAGATCAATAAATAACCGATTAAAGTCATCAATCCTCTACGCTTAGACCGAAAACCAAAAAGTGATATTACGGCATTTAATGCCGAACAAACACGCTTTATAACGAGATAAACAAACATCAAGACATCGCATAATCACTTCACAACTCACGTAATTATTGATAAAATATGGTATATAAATCAATAATTAATATTTAAAATATTCTAATTATCGATTGTAAATACCTATAAAAACCTCATTAAAATTGACATGACGAACAAAAGTATAACTGATAAGATAATTGAAATTCGAAAGTACAAAAAACTCAGCCAAAAAGATTTTGCTTGCAAAACAATGATTTCGCCAAGCACGTTGTCTGAAGTAGAAAGCAAAAAAATAAATCCTTCAAGTGCATTGCTTGTCGGAATTGCAAATGCGTTCGATGATATCAATATTGAGTGGTTACTAACGGGTAATGGTGAAATGTTTAAATCAGAGGGATCCGAATCAGCACGCATGAAAATTATTGATTTAATTGAATCATTATCTGAGGAAAGACAAAAGGAAATACTCAGTAGTATTATAGAAAAACGCCGCATTTATGATATTGAAGATTTTATGGCTCAATTGATGCAACGTGACATGCTGTAATCAAATGCAAATAACGATAAACACTTTATGCAATTGACAATGCGTTAGAGCAATAAGTAAGTTACACCTAAATTACGATACCTAAAATCACCTTAATATTTTAAATTCCTTTACTTTAGTCATTTTAATAAAAATATCGCCCGCAAGTGTTTAAACACGTACAGACAACTCATTCGTATTTTGCAATGTGATTGATTAGACGTAAATTCTACCCTCGCCAAGTTATCAATTCGACAATTCATCTTCATAACATTGCACAAAGCAAAAGCAATTTGCTATGCTAGGTAACCTATGAAACACAAACTTGACGACCCCTCTATTTTTCATGACACAATTCAACGCGTCTTTACTTCTTTATTTATTTTTCACACTCAATGCACAAGCCGAAACATTAGAAGAAGCGTGGGCAGTCGCCTTAAATAGCAATCATCAAATCAAAACTGCTGAGGCGAATACGCAAGTATCTCAAGAAAATTTATTAGCTGCGCAAGGTCAAATGTTGCCTCAGCTGAATTTGCGCAGTGGCTATACACAATATAATGAATCACCCAGTGCGAAAACAACCATTGAAGGGCAAACGGTGAACTTTACCACCCAGCAAGCTAGCAGCGTCAATGCACAAGCAATGGCGAGTATTCCACTTTTCAGCAGTGGAAAAATCACGCATAATATTCAAGCCGCACAAGCTAACCTATCTGCTACCCAAGCAAATGAAACGGTCACTGAACTCGATTTGAAAATGTTGATTGCTGATGCCTATATCGCTGTTTTACGCGAAGAGAGTTTGCTCGAAGTGGTGCAACAGCATTTAGCGAGTTTGACAGCTCATGCACACGACGTTCAAAATCAATTTGAGCAAGGTATCGTCGCGCGTAATGAGATATTGGCGGCCAATGTTGAAGTCCTCAATGCAAAGCAAGCCGTTACTTATACTGCCACGCAACTCGATAACGCCAAGGCGCGATACAATCAATTGCTCACGCGACCCCTCACACAACCTGTCCAATTAGCGAAGCAATTCCCGCCTCTCCCTAAAGAAAGCATCGAAACACTCACGGCAAATGCACTCAAAAATCGCCCTGAATTACTCGTAATAACACAGCAAATTGATTCCCTTCAAGCACAAAAAGAGAGTGTTAAAGCGGATTTACTGCCTCAAGTCAGTGCTAATGGAGGCTATAACTATCAGCAAAATCGCTATCAAGCCCATGAAGGACTTTGGGTAGCCAATGTAGGCGTGGAATGGCGAGCCTTTGACGGCACTACATCACATAAAAGTGATTCGCTAACTCATCAAGCCTTGGCACTGCAAGAAAAAAAAGAAACGCTACAAGAGCAAATTCAACTTCAAATTCGCCAAGCATGGCTTGAAAGTCAAGAAACACAACAGCGCATCATCGTCGCAGAGCAGGCTATCTCGCAAGCCAATGAAAACAGCAAAGTCATGAATGATCGCTATCAACAAGGCCTAGCCACGCACACTGATGTCATTCATGCAGAAGATTTACGCACCACAAGCAATCAGAACTGGCATCAGGCCACTTACGATTTAGCGTTAGCATTATTGCACTTGCAACGCGCACTTGGCAATTTATAACGACTCAACATTAAAATAACAGGCATAAAAAAAGCCGCTACTTTTTGCGAAGTAGCGGCTTTTTTAACAGCTCAAAGACTTAAACTAACGTTACGTCTTCAGCTTGTGGGCCTTTTTGACCTTGAGTCACTGTGAATTGGACTTTTTGTCCTTCATCAAGAGATTTAAAGCCTGAACCATTGATATTACGGAAGTGAACGAATACATCTGGACCACTTTCTTGTTGAATAAAACCGAAACCTTTTTCAGCGTTAAACCACTTAACTGTACCTGTTGCCATTTTTGTAGCCTTTTTAAAATTTTTTGATGATAAGCCTTTTCAGGCGGTGGCGCTGTGAAATTTACGATTACTTCATGGATTAACAGGACGAGCAGTAAAACTAAAACTTCGTAGAGATAAGCATAACGGTAAATCAATTTCGAGCTGAGTTAATTCTATAGAGCCACCTAAGTAAAGTCAACGATTTCATTACTCCCAGCAAGACTGTGTATTTGGAGTCGCCCCTTTTGCTACCTTAACACCAGTAGAATTAAGGGTTAAGACCCCGCACTCATCCGCATCTTGTGGCGGAACGGGCGTTGCTGTTAGCGTATATGTCGTTTTATCTGCCACAACACTTAATAAATAGGTTTTCGTTGCACTGCTATTTGAGGGAACTTGATTCGCAAAAATTGCTGTTGCACCCGCACCTAACGTCGCATTTGTATATTCATTATTGTTTTCAAGTCGCCATTGCTCCATTGCACTTGCCAGACTTAGTAATGTGGCTTGCGCTTCTGCGCGTTTGGCTTTTTGAATATATTGCACATAGTGTGGATAGGCGATACTGCTTAAAATACCCACAATCGTCAAAGCAATAAGCAATTCAACGAATGTAAAACCCTGTTGCTTAACTTTCATATAGTCTCCAAAAACGGGTTTAATTTGTTAATGGGGTGGGATTTGCGTCACTTAATAATTCTGCAACACGCATTCCCGTATCAAATGAATCATCATAATAAAAACGCAATTCTGAAATATGGCGTAGCCTCATACGTTTAGCCAACGAATGACGTATGACCGGTGACATATCATTGAGCAGACGTGTACTGGCTTTTTTGCCAGCCTCATCTGAATTCAACACGGTAATATAGACTTTAGCCACCGCCAAATCTTTTGTTACTATCACCTCGTTTATGGTCACAAATCCCAAACGGGAATCGTCAATCTCGCGTTGCAAGATTAACGATAACTCCTTTTGCATTTGTGAAGACACGCGAGCGTGACGACCAAATTCTCTCGCCATGCTTACAGTTCCCGTTTAACTTCAATACGTTCAAATACTTCGATTTGATCGCCAGCGCGAACATCGTTGTAATTTTTCACGCCAATTCCGCATTCCATGCCCATTTTGACTTCAGCAATATCATCTTTAAAGCGACGTAGCGACTCTAATTGACCTTCATAAATCACCACGTTTTCACGTAATACGCGAATGGGCAAGTTACGTTTCACAAATCCATCAATGACCATACAACCCGCAATAGCGCCTAATTTAGGCGATTTGAAGACTTCACGCACTTGCGCAAGACCCACAATTTGCTCTTTAATTTCTGGAGCAAGCATACCGCTAATGGATTTTTTCACCTCATCAATGGCTTCATAAATAATGCTGTAGTAATGCAAATCAACGCCGCGCTCTTCAATCATGCGACGCGATGTCGCGTCCGCACGCACGTTAAAGCCCATCAAAATCGCACCTGAAGCAAGAGCCAAGTTCACGTCACCTTCGTTAATACCACCCACGCCACCGTAAACCACTTTCACTTCCACTTCATCATTTGACAAGTCAATTAATGAACTGCGTAACGCTTCTAAACTACCTTGTACGTCTGTTTTTAGTACTAAGTTAACAGAAGCCAATTCGCCTGACGTCATTTTTGAGAAGACTTCATCGAGTTTTGACGCTTGTTGCGCAGCGTGACGAGTAAATCGTTTTCTGTCTTCACGATGTTTTGCGAGTTCTTTAGCAATACGCTCGTTTTGAACCACCAAAAATTCATCACCCGCATTAGGTGTGCTGGATAAGCCTAAAATTTCAACAGGCTCACATGGCCCCGCTGTTTTAATGGCTTTGCCGTTTTCATTGAACATCGCACGAACGCGACCATATTCATGACCACAAAGCACCATTTGACCATTTTCAAGTGTGCCACGTTGAACAAGAATAGTGGCAACAGCACCACGACCACGGTCAAGACGAGATTCAATCACAATACCCGATGCCGCACCATCAATAGGTGCTTTCAATTCTAAAATTTCTGTCTGAACAATCAATGATTCAATTAAATCATCAACCCCTTGACCCGTTTTCGCTGAAATTTTCAAAAATTGAACATCACCGCCCCACTCTTCTGCGAGCACATCAATAACCGATAATTCTTGCATGACTTTATCAGGATTCGCACCGGGCTTATCCATTTTATTCATGGCAATAATAATAGGCACTTTGGCCGCTCTTGCATGTTCAACCGCTTCTTTCGTTTGTGGCATCACACCATCGTCAGCAGCAACAACAATGATGACAACATCCGTCACATCAGCACCACGCGCACGCATAGCCGTAAAGGCAGCATGTCCTGGCGTATCTAAGAATGTCACAGAGCCGTGATCGGTTTTTACTTGATAGGCACCGATATGCTGCGTAATACCACCAGCTTCGCCAGCGGCAACACGTGTTTTACGAATATAATCAAGTAGCGACGTTTTACCATGATCAACGTGACCCATAATGGTCACAATGGGCGCACGGGGT
>Ga0209296_1003190_pt1 | contig 11239 bp, 10 predicted proteins | sample S_130206_EF_Meta_FD_187319 | JGI IMG/M metagenome (GOLD analysis project Ga0209296, IMG submission 187319) | Freshwater microbial communities from Lake Simoncouche, Canada to study carbon cycling - S_130206_EF_MetaG (SPAdes) (version 2) | ecosystem: Environmental > Aquatic > Freshwater > Lake ...
TGCGAAGCAGAGGATCGGGCTCTTCACCTGTGGTGCGAGCTTGCGCACCGCGAGGTACTCAATGATGCGCTCCTTCACCTTCTCCAGGCCGTAGTGATCATCGCTGAGCACCTTCGCCGCTTCAGAGATCTCAATGCGATCCTCTGTTGCCACGTTCCACGGCATGGCAATGAGCCAATCAACATAGGTTCGAATTACGCCAACCTCAGGTGAAGCGGATGGAATCCGCGCCATACGGTCGAGCTCTTTCAGCGCGCGTGACTTCACCTCTTCTGGCATGTCCGCCGACTCCACCTTTTCGCGCAGCTCGTTCGCCTCCGCCTGCTGCGGATCGTCTTCGCCGAGCTCGCGCTGAATCGCCTTCAGCTGCTCGCGTAGGAAGTATTCGCGCTGCGACTTATCCATCTCTGTTCGCACATCAGATTGAATCTTCCCCTTGATCTCAAGGATCTCAATCTGGCGTGCAAGGAATGCGGAGACGTAATGCAGTCGCTCGGTGACATCAATGATCTCAAGTAACTCTTGACGCTGCTCCGTTGTCATGTCCGGCGTGTAGGCCGTCATGTCTGCAAGGAGGCCAGGGTCGCTGATGTTCTTCGCTGCAACGGCAGCCTCTGGTGGGACTGGTGCGCCTGATGTGACGTAGGTTTCCACCTGCGCCTGGACGCTCTTCATCAGCGCCTCAATCTCTACGCCGTCAACCTCTGGCGCCTCAACGATCTCCACCTCAACCATAAGTGCGTCGCCGGTCGTATCGAGGTTGTGGACGATGATGCGCTTCTGCCCCTGCACTACTGCGCGGAGCGTTCCGTCCGCAAGGTTCACCACCTGGGCGATCTTCGCGAGCGTCCCCATGGCGTGCAGCTGCGTCACGTCATCTACGTCTTCCTGTTCCGCCTCACGCTGTGTGACGAGCGCGAGCCAGCCTTCAGCCTTTGCGGCGGCACGGATTGCGGCAACGCTCTTGTCGCGGCCAACCTTCAGCGGCGCAACCATCTCAGGGAAGATGACAATTTCGCGCAGTGGAACGAGTGGGAACTTCCCGAGGCCACTCGGCGCAATTGTGCCGTCGTCCTCTGACGCGGCTACCGCCTCATCAATCTCGAGCTCCATCTCGTCGTCCAGTGCGCCTTCGATCTCGTCGTCTCGTCGCTTCTCGATCATCGTCGTCCCCCTTCTCGCGCCGCTGCCACGGCGCGCTCGCTCTTCTTGTTTCCCTCTTCATATAGACGCTCAAGGATCCGTTCACCGAGCCGCTCCTCTAACTGGAAGAGGAGCTTGATCCCGGCGAGGTTCACACCCAAGTCCTGGGTGAGGTGGCGAATCCAGAGGATGCGCCGAAGATCGTTTTCTGAGAAGAGGCGGATGTTCGACTCCGTTCGCGACGGGCAGATCAGCCCGGCCTCCTCGTAGATGCGGAGCGTTCGTGGGTGGACGGCTACGATCTCGGCCGCCACGCTGATCACGTAGACGGGCCGCGACGGGTCAATCCCTGGGCCGCTGCTCCTGAACACCACCGTATCCTAGAACCCTATCAATGGTGTTGTCAAGGGTGTTATCCACAAAAGAGGAGGGCTGGAGCGGGCGCCTACTCCACGTCGCGACGGTACGGGAGGTCAACGATCACCGTGTTGCGGCGGCCAAGGAGCGTATCCCTGAGGCGCTTCCCGTTGCCGTTATGCAGGACGCGGTCCCACCAATGGCGGCCGGCGTACTCGGGGATCATCACCACGTTGATTGGAAGCTCACCAGACTTGTGCGGCAACTCCTCAAGTTCGTCCAGGAAGTGGCAGATTGGTTCCACGATCAGCCGGTACGGTGACTCCACGGTCACAAGCCTGACGCCTGGGAAGATGGACTCAAAGTGTGCGCGGATCTCGCGCTCCTCGTCTTCACTGAAGACGACCCGCACGGCGATCAGCTCGCCGGTTACACCTTCAAGGATTCGACCAAGGGTAATCGCACGAACGGTTGATCGATTGATCTCTCCGAACGGCGCAATGATGCGACGCGGGCGATGCGGGGCATCAAAGATCATCCCTGGCTTGATCGCAAGCTCTCGCTCATGCCGGTTGTATCGCTGGCGCACCGCTGTCATGAGAAGTACGAGCAACGGGATCGCGATGAAGACGAAATATCCACCCTCCTCGAACTTTGCCGCAACAATCACGACCAAGACCACCGCAGTGACCAGAGCACCGACACCATTGAGTAGGGCTCGTCCTTTCCAGCCATCGTTTCTCAGTCTGCGCCAGTGAATCACCATTCCTGTCTGACTGATTGCGAATCCAATGAAGACACCGATCGCGTATGCAGGAATCAAATCTGTGACCACTGCACGCGTTGCAATAAGCAGCACGCCAGCTGCGAGTGCGACGAGAACAATGCCTGCACCGTACGCGAGCCGATCGCTTCGCTGACCCACCTGCCGAGGGAGGAAGCCGTCGGCGGCGAGGATCCGCGCGAGCTGCGGGCCGCCATTGAATCCCGTATTCGCGGCAAGGAGCAAGATGCCCATCGTTGAAATCTGGAAGAAGGCATAGAACACACCGCCGCCGAGAGAGGTTCGCGCAACCTGGGAGATCAGTGTTTCGCCACCAATCTCTGATGGAACCTTGCCGTAGGCAAATGCAAGAAGTGAGATTCCGATAAACAGTGTTCCAAGAAGAAGTGCCATGACGGTCATGGTTGTGGCGGCATTCTTTGCCTCCGGCTTCTTGAACGAAGCCACTCCGTTGCTGATTGCCTCAGTACCCGTCAACGCTACGGCCCCGTGTGCGAATGCCTTCAAGAGAAGAACAGGAAGAAGTACATCTGTGGACTCCTTGATCGGGAGGACAACACTGGCGCTCCAATTCACGGCTGGATCCCCCACGGCGATCCGAATGAGTCCAATCGCAATCACCACCAACGCGCCAGCGACAAACAAGTACGAGGGGAGTGCGAACATGCGGCCCGATTCGCGAATGCCTCGAAGGTTGGCAAACGCAATCAGTGACAATGCGACTAGGGCAAGTGGGAGCCGGTGCGGCGCAAGTTCTGGAAGCGCTGAGGTGATTGCGGCGATACCTGCCGCCACGCTGACAGCCGCGGTGAGGATGTAATCAACAATCAGGCTGGCAGCGGCAACGAGCGACGGCCCCCTTCCGAGCGTGCTCCGTGCGACTGCGTATGCACCCCCACCGTTCGGGAATCCGTAGCAGACTTGCCGGTAGCTGATCGCAATCAGTCCAAGGAGGAGCCCAACGCCGAGTGCGGCAACTGGGCCATAGATCAGAAGGGCGGAGCCAGCACCCACGAGAGAGAGAAGGATCTCCTCGCTGGCATAGGCGCTCGATGAGATTGCGTCCGACGAGAAGATGGGGAGGGCAATCTTCTTACTCAGGCGCTGGTCGGCCTCCTCAGCGTTCGTCAGCCTGCGGCCGAACAGAATGGTCTTGGCGGTGAGCGCCACTCGTCCTACAGGGCTGACAGGCTCACTTCCAGCCTCGGAGGCAATGAGGTGATCGGGTGTCTCCTCAGTAAAGAAGTCGTCGTGATCACCTGCTGGACCGACTCCAGGCCTCGCGCCGTCTGGCCGGCTTGGCTCACTCCTCTTGTTCATTGGTTAAACCAGCACCTTTCAGCGTTACACACGAGGAAACTCTTAAGCAGAATACACCCTGAGTCGCCGCTCATCCACTCACGAGGACGAGGAGCGCACGATCAAGCCCTGGCCGATCAACTCGTTCAACACGAATGGCGGATGCGCCAACGAGCGAGATCGCCGTGGAGAGTTCAGCCTCCCAGCTCTCACTCTCACGCTTCCAGGCAAGCAGGTGTCCGCTATCAGCGAGGAGCGGCTGTGCGAGTCGGATCAGCTCTGCGAGTGGCGCAACTGCACGAGCAAGAACAACGTCATAGCGCGTTGGGTTCCGTGATGCGAGCTCCTCTGCACGCGCATTAAGCACCCGCAGTTGTGACGAGAGTCCACTCGCAGCCACGACACACTCCAGAAAGCGCGCCTTCTTCCCAGTCGCTTCAATCAAATCAAACGTTGTATGTGGATGCGCAGGGACGATTCGCGCGGCAACCGGGATTCCAGGGAAGCCGCCGCCGGATCCAAGATCGGCAAGTGTGCCGCCGTGCGGGAGGAGACGCTCAATAAGTGGAACCGCAACTAACGCATCAAGCAGGTGTCGTTTTGCACGCTCCTCCGCGCTTTCAATGCGCGTCAGGTTAATCGCAGGATTCCAAGCGTCCAGGAGTCGTAGGTGCGCGGTGTGGACGGCGCGTTCGCTCGGCGTCAGTGGGGGAAGTGATGCTGCGGCGAGGAGGAGGTCAAGTTCGGCGAGCGTCTCGCGTTCGGTCGCTGGAAGTGCGGCGGGGTCAGTTGGGAGCGGCTGTCGTTCGCTCAACCACGCTTCTCGCTCGGTCGCGCTGGCCGCCCCATGGAGCGGCGCACAACGTCGAGCACCTCTTCAACGTACTTATCTGCATCGCCCTTCTCTACCGCGCTCTTCACACAACCGCGCACATGGTCTTCAAGGATGAGGAGGCCGAGTGCGTCAACGGCGGCGCGAAGCGCGGCGATCTGCTGAAGGATGTCAACGCAATACTCTTCGTCGTCAACCATTCGGCCAATGCCGCGCACCTGGCCCTCAAGGCGGCGCAGACGATTCGTCAGCACCTTGCGGTCCTTGGTGTAGCTGTGTCCTGCGTGAGCATCCATACCCTGGGAGGGTATCCGATTCGCTTCCGATGCTACGATTCTGTCGCGACGCGGTGGTACGGTCTGAGTGATCGCAAGGTGAAAGAGGGGGTCATCGTATGAGCAGCCACACGAGCCCTACGGGGAGCGCCAACCCACACGACGACATTGCCGAAATCCTCATTGACGAAGCGGCGATCAAAGCACGCGTAGAGGAGCTTGGCGCAGAGATTGGCGCCGCGTATTCGGGGAGTGACTCCATCGTTCTCATTAGCGTACTGAAAGGGGCACTCGTCTTCGTTGCAGACCTGATGCGAGCGATTCCGCGGAATGTTTCTATTGATGTCATGGAGGTCTCTTCGTACGGTGGAGGAAATACGGAGTCGAGTGGCACGGTGCGAATCTTGAAGGATCTCTCCGGGACAATTGAGGGGCGCGATGTGCTGATCGTTGAAGACATCATTGACACGGGGTTGACGCTGAACTACTTGACCGGATATCTCGGCGGGAAGAGTCCGCGATCGATCCGCATCGTGACGCTGCTCAATAAGCCGGCGCGTCGTCTGGTTGACATGAAAGTCGACTGGACCGGCTTTGAGATTCCAGACAAGTTTGTCGTTGGGTATGGCCTCGATTTCGGCGAGAAGTATCGGAACCTCCGCTACGTCGGCGTTTTGAAGCGCGAGCTCTACGCCTCAGTCATTGGAGAGGCGTAGCGCGTGCCACGACGCCTCGGCAAGATTCAGTCGGGGGCAGGGAGCCTGCGCCAGCGCAGCAACGGACGGCGCCTTAGCGCTGCCGGCGCACTCTTGATTGTGCTCGGGGCACTACCCGCATGGTGGACGCTCGGGGGTGGCGCTGGCGGACTCCCTCCGATTACTGGCAACGCTTTTGACTCCGCTGGGGCACTCGGCTTCTTCGCAGCACTCGCACTGCTCGCCCTTCTCATTGCACCAGACGCGGTTGGAGGGCCACTCCGTTTCGACTGGTGGCCAGTCCACCTCTTCCTTGTATCACTTGCCGCACTCGGCTTCCTCATCGCCGCCTCCAGCGCCGCAGTGACGGCGACCGGAAGTGATCTTTCACTCTCAACCGTCTTCAGTCCAACACGCGCTCCTGGCCTATGGATCACCCTGGTCGGCCTCGGTGCATGGATCTCTGGGGCGGCACAGATCGTGGACGCTCGCGACGATCGCTAGCTCCTCTCGAGCGTATTTCAACGCTTCGCTCCACGAGGGGCTCACGCTCAACCGCAATCATCTCCCCGCGCCTCTGTTAGGGTGGTTAGGTGCAGCCGTGCGCTCCGACGCGCGGGCAGGTGCCATCAGGTACCGCCCCGTCGTAGCAGCGCATGCCACAACAACTACTACGCAGACAGATAAGAGGTACACACATCATGAGTCGTAACGTTGCAGTATTCGTTGACGTAGCAAACGTCTTTTACGCAGCAAAGGCAGCCGGAGTCGACATCGACTACGTAACGCTGCTTAAGACCATCACCGCAAATCGCGATCTCGTTCGCGCTTATGCGTACACCGGACTTGATCCGGACAACGAGAACCAGAAGGCGTTCCATAACTTCTTGGATCGCAACAACTACAAGGTTGTAAGCAAGGATGTTCGCAAGTATGGCGACGGTCGCTTCAAGGCGAACCTCGACATTGAACTTGTGGTTGACCTTGTGCGCCTTGCGCCAAAGCTCGACATTGCCGTTGTGATCTCCGGAGACGGAGACTTCGCACCAGCAATCCGTGCAGTCCAAGATATGGGCGTGCGCGTTGAAGTTGTCAGCTTCCGCGCGAACACGAGCAGCGACTTAGTAGACGTTGCCGACCAGTTCATCGAGATCACCTCAATCGCCAAGGTTGAGGCGGGCGGCTCGCGTAGCGGCCGCCGAGTTGCCGCAGATGGCGACGAAGATCTCTCAATGACAGAGGTCCCCGATAAGCAGTCTGAAGCTCCAGCACGACTACGCCGCACCCCTGAGCCACGTGAAGAGCGTGGGCGCCCGCGACGCAGTGCCGTGGGGCGACCAGTCGCCGCACGAGGCCGCGGAGCAGCGGTGGTGCGCGTTGGAAATAGCGTGATTGACGCTGACTCCATTGAGACGATGTCACTCGATGATCTTGAGCCGAGCGATCTCGCGCGGCCAGCGCCAGGACAAGAGCATGACCATGCGGCGACCGGTGAGTTTGGCGATGCGCCACGCCGTCGGCGCCGTCGCGGCGGACGCGGTCGACGCGGACGCGGCGAAGGGTTTGCCGAATCACCAGCCGGTGACGGTGTGCGCAGTGAGGCACCAGTTCGTGGTTCGTCGTATGACGGACCGATCGAGACGATGTCACTCTCTGATCTGGATAGTGACGCACCTCGCGGCGTGCCGGAGTACCTGCTCGCAGAGCGACGTGGTGCCGGACGCGTACAGCCATCTGGTGCATCACGACGCGCGCTCGGCTCGGGGCCATCGCGCATTGCAGACGAAGTTGCGCGCTCGCAGCGTGACGGTTCGAGTCGCTCTAACATGTCGGGCGGTATGGACACAGAGTCCGTCCCGTCCGATGTTGCGGCACTCCTCCGCTCACAGCTCGAGGCGACCGGCCGATCCGCAGAGAGCTCACCAGCCCTCAGCGGTAAGGACGCACCGGTGAGTGGCCGTGGACGCGGTCGCGCGGCGGCAAAGCCGGCGGCGGCAAAGCCTGCCGCAAAGAAGCCAGCCGCGGCAAAGCCTGCCGCAAAGAAGCCAGCCGCCAAGGTGGCACTGGTGAAGAAGGCGGCGGCCCGACCAAAGAGCAAGAGGTAAGAGGCGACCAAGATGGCGAAGGCGGTCAGCACGCCGGCCAAGCGTTCCGCCGCCACCTCGCGCCCTCTCGTTAGCGCCCGCCCACCGGCGAGCTTTAAGACGCGCGGTCACGATGAAGCGAGCGCGCGTCTTGCGACACTCCTCGCTGGCTCGCCACCTCACGCACTGCTCATCGTTGGACCTCGTGGTGCTGGCGCTGGGACGCTGGCGCGTGATGCTGTTGCCACACTTCTCTGCACCGCGCCAGTTGAGGGCGGCGCCTGTGGTGCCTGTCGCTCCTGCAGACTCGTTGCATCAGGGAGCCACGCCGACCTTGCACTGATCACGCCGAGCGGCGCTGCAGACGAGATTGGGATCACGCCAATACGCGAACTTGAGCAGAGCCTCGCCCTCCTCCCTGTTGAGGGTGGCCGTCGCATCGCGCTCATTGAGCGCGCCGATCGCATGAGCGAGGCGGCGCAGAACGCACTTCTAAAGACGCTGGAAGAGCCGCCACCGCGCACGCACATCATCCTCTCGGCGGCAGAGGACTCATCGCTCATGCCAACCATCCGTAGCCGCTGCGCCTCAGTGCGCCTCGGACTTCCAGACAGCGCAGCGGCGAGCGAGCTTCTCGCCACACAGCTCGGCCTTGACGCCGCCACAGCTACACGCTTGCTTCGAATGGCGGGCGGTCGCCCCGGACCACTCCTTGACGCTGGCGTCACTGGAGATGCTGCACGCGCACATGCGCAACTTCGCCGTCAGCTCCTTGACTTCGTTGGCGTGGCACCACACGCACGACTGCGTCAGATTCCTGCGCTGATCGGCGACGCGAGCGCAATCCTTGCTGCAGGAGTAGATACACAAGAGGGCGACGCAGCATCTGTAGACGGAGAAGCTGATACGCAAGATGGCGAGCCCGATGATGTCGTAGAAGTAGAACCAAAGAAGAAAGCTGCGGCGAAGCGAAGTGGTGCAAAGCCAACGCCCGCCGAACGACGTGCCGCCGCCGCTGCGCTGCTGCGACTCTGGCGCGGTGTTGCTCGTGATCTGGCGCTCGTTGCCGTTGGTGCTACCGAATCGATTGGATTTCCTGAAGATCTACATGAGCTCACCCCAGTTGCGGCACGTTGTGAAGCAACGGTCTGGCGTGATGCGTTGATCAGTATTGATCGCGCGCTCACGGCGGTGCGCCGCAACGGGAATCCAGAACTGCTCCTTGATGCGATTGCGCTGCGCTGGCCTCGCGCATGAGCGCGCTCAGCCCGCAGGTTGAAACGTTCACACGTCTGACAGCACTCGGTGAAACGGTCGCTGAAGCGCTCGATTACACGCAGGTCATCAGCACGTCAGGCGCAACGGAGATCGAGCGCACCGTTGCAGCGATCGGCGCACGCGAGTTGCCAGCACCAGTAACTGGGGCGCTTGATGCGCTCACCGCAGCTGCCGAGCGTGTCATCACCGCAAACGACCCGCATCGCGCAATCGACTGGATTGGGATTTATCCGCGCCTGCTCACCACACTCCTTGTGGCAGCACTTAATCCGAAGGCGCTCCCTGCAGAGGCGCAGGCAGCTGGTAGCGCCGCGGGGAGTGGGAGTGCGGCGCGACTCCCAAGCGGCATCTCATTTACTGACGCGCCACGCGACGGGCGCGCCGTTGTGTATGCAGGCATTCAAGCCGATCCAATCTTGAAGCCACTTGCGCAGGCGATCGCCGCCGCGGCGCCATCCGATCGACTCTTTGCGCGCGCGCTGATGGGTGACCCGGAGCCAGACGCCGCAACCGCCGCCGCCTATTTTGGACTTCTCCCAACGCACCGTGCGCCGAACGACGCGCTCGTCGTGGGAGCACTTGCGATCGGTGGGAAGGCGGCGCAGTCAAACGCGCAGTATCGCGGCGCGATCGTTGAGGCAACTACTGCTGAGCTACTTAAGCGTCGCGCCGCGCTCTCGCGCGAACCCGAGCGAATGGTGCGCCGTGAACGCCGCTTCGCTGTTGACGGCGCCTCAGCCGACCCGCACCCATTTGATGTGACCGTAGAGACTGGCCCAGTGCCAGAGCTCTGGGACTGCAAGTGGGGGGCGCGCGGCATCGACGACAGCCTCCTCGCCGAACTCGAAGATGCGCGGATTCGAGCCGCAGGCGTTGGCGTGCGGATTGCGATCGGAATCGTTGCCTTTGATACTGCCGCCACCGTGGCTGCACGCCTCAGCGTTCTGCGTGGCCCACGCGAACAGACGCGAATGATCACCCTCGACACGCTGGCACGCCTGGCAGCAGGGTGACCGCGGTGAGCGAAGTGAGCGCAGAAGAGGCTTTTGCCGCACGGCTCACCCCAGGCGACGCCCCAGATGAGGTCACCCTCCCCTCTGAGGCGCGCTATCGCGAAGAGGGGCGCGGCGTGCGCTTCGACGAGTGTGGGCGTGACGGGCGCATGCGTGCCGCGTCGCTGCTGCGCCATGCACAAGATGTGGCCTGGCTTCATAGCGAACGGCTCGAATACGGACGCGCCTGGTACGAAGCGCGTGGCGTTGGTTGGGTGGTGCGCGGCATTGACTTACTCATTGACCAACCTCCGCACTCCAATGAGGTGATCACTGCAACCACCTCACTCGCCGGATTCCGCCACGTCATGGCGCGACGACACACCCGCCTCTTCACGGCGAGCGGACGCGTGATCGCCGACGCGGCGATTGATTGGGTGATGACCGACGCGGAGGGCCGACCGAGCCGATTCCCTGCTGAGTTTGAGGCGTTTGTTGAACGCGTTGGCGCAACCTTCCTTCCGATCAAGATTCCAGCCACTCCACCTGATAGCTCCCTCACACACACCGTTGAGATTCCACTTCGCACCTCAGACATTGATCCGCTCGGCCATGTGAACCATGCCGCCTGGCTTGAGATTGCTGAAGAGGCGCTCGCCGCAGCAGCGCCAGAGCAGCTCACCGCAGCGCGCCGCCGCATCCGCCTCGAATATCTCGCCGTCACGGAGGGGACTCGCGCACTTGTGCAAATTAGCCAGGAGGAGGGAAGCCGAGACCTACGGGTTGATGTGCGTGATGAGCACGGCGTATCACTCCTCCGCGCTCTCTTTACGGCACTCGCTTGAACTGTGCCAGACAGCCGACACAAGCTGTAGTGATAGTGAACAGATGACGTCGATCTTCCTTGCCGTGTTTCTCTCGCTCGCCACAGCGATCACTCCAGCGTTCGCCGCGCTTCCAACCGCGCGCATCTCCATGATCACGGCGCTCAACCGGCTCAAAGTGCAGCCAGAGTATACGAGCGGATACACACGTACAAAGTTCGGAGGCTGGATTGACGCCGATGGAGACGGCCTTGATACACGCGCCGAGGTGCTCATCACCGAATCAACAGTGAGCGTGACAATCACGTATCGCACGGTGCGCACTGGTAAGTGGTTGAGCCTTTATGACCATGTGACGTGGACCAATGCGTCAGATGTAGATATTGATCATGTCGTTGCGCTAAGTGAGGCGTGGAAGTCTGGCGCTCACGCCTGGTCATCAGCTCGAAGGCTTGCATTCGCAAACGATCTTGGAGTTTCATGGGCGCTCCGCGCAGTAACGGACAACGTCAACATGTCAAAAGGTGATCGAGATCCATCAAGCTGGATCCCTTTGTACCGCGCCGCTGTCTGCACCTACCTTGTTGGTTGGGTTGGAGTGAAGTTGCGCTGGGGGCTCAGCGTGGATTCTGCTGAGAAGTCGAGCATCACTTCGTCGTGGCGTTCTGCTGGATGC
>Ga0209296_1003196_pt1 | contig 11231 bp, 11 predicted proteins | sample S_130206_EF_Meta_FD_187319 | JGI IMG/M metagenome (GOLD analysis project Ga0209296, IMG submission 187319) | Freshwater microbial communities from Lake Simoncouche, Canada to study carbon cycling - S_130206_EF_MetaG (SPAdes) (version 2) | ecosystem: Environmental > Aquatic > Freshwater > Lake ...
GCCGGCCGACGACCCAGCAGCCGAGCCTCCTGCCGGCGTCGCTGTCGTGATCCTCGACACCGACCCGGCGCATCACCCCGTTTCGGCCACTGAAGTTCGAGCAGGACGTGAAGAGTGGCGGGCAACACGAGGCCTGACCGACAAGTGAGCGATACGGTCAGACTATGAAGGTTGCGGCCGTTCAACTGAAATGTTCGCCTGAACAGTCCGACAACTTTTTGCGTGCAGCCTCAATCGTTCACTCCGCATCACAACAGGGCGCTGAATTGGTGGTGCTTCCCGAACTTTTTGCATCACTTGGTCGGACCGCGCATATGCGAGAGGTTGCCGAACCGCTCGATGGGCCAACGCTGGCGTGGGCGCAATCCGCTGCACAAGTAAACAAGTGCGCACTCATCGCTGGATCGTTCATCGAACGCGACGGCAACGCGCTGTTCAACACTTCAATCGCAGTCGGCGCCGATGGTTCTCTGCTTGGCAGTTACCGCAAAATCCATTTGTTCGATGTCGACATCGAAGACGCTCGATCCAAAGAGTCCGACACGTTCTCGAGTGGCACCGACCCAGTTGTTGTCGACATCAATGGACTGAGCGTCGGGCTCACGATTTGTTATGACCTTCGCTTTCCCGAACTGTTTCGGGCCGAAGCCGACCAGGGCGCCTACATCATCGTTGTTCCCGCAGCGTTCACAGAAGCAACCGGTCGCGACCATTGGGAACTGTTGCTACGCGCAAGAGCGGTTGAGAACCAAACAATGGTCATTGCTGCGGCGCAATGGGGAACGAGCCCCGACGGCACCGAGCGTCACGGCCACGCACTGATCGTTGATGCATGGGGCCGAGTGCTGGCCGACGCTGGGCCCGAAGGCGACACATTCGTTGAAGCAGAATTCGATGCGACTGCGCAATCAGATATTCGCAACCGACTTCCAGCGCTCACGCATCGGCGACTCAACCGCTAAACATCGCCAACCACTGTTCCGGCGTCTTCGGTCGGAACACGAAATTCGCATGACGAGTTTCACCCATCGATGCCGATGGCGCTGCGGAATAGAGATGGCCGGGAAACAGAATCGAATCGTCGGGAACCTTCGCCAACTTCTGCGTGAGGCTTTCGTACAACGCCAACGGATCGCCACCGGGAAGGTCAGTGCGACCGCATCCCTCAAGAAAAAGTGTGTCGCCCGAAATCAATGCGCCGTCGAGCATGAAACATTGACTGCCTGGTGTGTGCCCTGGCGTGTGAATGAGCTCGATCGGAATGTTGCCGACCATTACGACATCGCCACTGCTGTGGGTCACCAGATCGGCGTCGGTGAGGTTCGTGACCTTGCGCACGTATTCGGCTTCTTCGGTTTGCACATGGATCGGCACCGAAACAATGTCGAGTAGTTCATGCACGCCTTCGATGGAGTAACCCATCATCTCTCCACCAACGTGATCGGGGTGATAGTGGGTGGCCAGCACGCCGGTGAGTTTCATGTCATCAGCAGCAAGCACATCGACAATGCCTTGCACGTCGTAGGCCGGATCGATGGCGACGGCTTCGCCGGTCTCGCGATCGCCAATCAGGTAGACGAAGTTCACCATTTGGCGAGCCAGGGGATCGGCCGTCGCGATGTCACGGCCAGCAAGTAACTGGCGGAAATAGAGGCGATCAGAAGCGGCGGCATCGGTCATAGGGACAGTCTTGCGGAAGGCAGGCGCAACGGCCACACTCCGCTCATCACTTTTGGGGGAATCGATATGACGAACACCGACAAAGTCCACGAACCACTGACTGACTTGTTTATGGGTTTCACGCTCGACACCGATGATCCATTCCCCATTTACGCCCAGTTGCGCGAGCAGAACCCCGTTGCCTGGAACGCCACGCAGGGTTTCTGGGTGGCCAGTCGTCATGCCGATTGCATGGCGGTGTCAACCGCTCCCGACACATTCCGCTCGGCCAAAGGCATTCTCACGTTCGAAATCGGTGCCGACTACGCCACTCCCCCGACGATGATGCACACCGATCCGCCCGACCACACTCGCTACCGCAACCTCGTGCAGCCAGCGTTTGGTCGCAAGGTTGTTCGTACGCTTGAAGATTCAGTGCACGCCGCTGCAAAAACTCTTGTCGATGCGTTGCCGCTGAACGAGCCACTCGAAATCGTTGCGCCGCTTGCTGTTCCCCTTCCGGTTCAGGTCATCGCACAACTTCTTGGGCTCCCGGAAAGCGAATGGGACAAGGTGTGGGACTGGTCCGAAGCTTCCATTCCCGGCACTGAGATCTTCAACGATCCAGAACGCAAAGCGCGCCTCAGTGCCGAAATGATGGCCGAACTCATGCGCCTCGTTGCCACGTCACGCACCGAGCCTCGTGAAGACGTCATTTCGATGTTGTCGAGTGTTGAGATCGACGGCGATCGCCTCACCGACGATGAAATCGCCATGTTCCTCAACCAAATTCTTGTTGCCGGAAATGAAACGACTCGCAACACCATCAGCGGCGGTTTAGTTGCGCTCGCTGAGAATCCTGATCAGTGGGCGCGACTCGTTGCCGATCGTTCGCTCGTTGCCAGTGCCGTCGAGGAAATCCTTCGTTGGACTACCGCGGTTATTTATTTCATGCGTACCGCTGCCGTCGACACCGTGCTTGGCGGACAGCAGATCAGCGCCGGTGACGCGGTTGTCATGGTCTATGCATCGGCCAATCGCGACGAAGCCGAATTCGGGCCGACCGCTGATCAGTTCGATGTTGGTCGATCACCAAACCATCAAATTGCCTTCGGCTTTGGTGCACACTTCTGTCTTGGTGCTGCGCTCGCTCGCCTCGAGGTTGCTGCAGTGCTCGAGCACTTGCTTGATCGTGGCGTCACGCGCCTCGAACTACTTGCACCAGCGGGCATGTCCGCCAGCAACGTAATCGCCGGCGTCAACCGAGCCGAAGTAATCCTTCACACCAACTGATATCGGGGCGAACTACTGCGACTCGCGCCAGGCCTGTTCGGCTCGGCGGGTGACCTCACGCAGTGGCAGGCCCAATGCCCGTGCGGCCTGGGCGGCATCGTCGTGTTCGGCCTTCACGCGGCCGGCGGTGACTTTCACCTTCACCGGTTGACCATCGACATCGACCGTGTCGAACGCGCGAGATTGCGGCCAACGTTCAAGCTGTGTTCCGCGCACACCCATCGTTCCGGTTTCACGCACAAGCACTTCGCGCACCGCAGCGACCTGTGCCGGATCAACCAACGCGCTCACCGTGTGAGCAGGTCGACCCTTCTTCATGATGATCGGGGTAAGCCAAGCATCATGCGCGCCCGCTTCGAGCAACGCGTCGATGGCATAGGCCAGCGTTTCGCCCGTGACATCGTCAACATTCGCTTCAAGCAGCACAACCGGCTGACCCTCGACTGATGGTGAATCAGAACGCGTGCCGATCACAACGCGAGTGAGGTTCGGACGATCACCGAGATCGGCAGTTCCTGCGCCATAACCGGCAGAACGAATTGTCATGGCCGGCATTGGCCCCCACTGCACAACATTGGCAGCCAACAACGCCGCGCCGGTTGGTGTGGTGAGTTCGCGCGGAATGTCGAGGCCATAGGTAGGTGCGTCGGCCAGCAACGACACCACTGCGGGAACCGGAACCGGCAAGACGCCATGAGCAGCGCGCACGGTTCCTAAACCATCAGCCACGGGTGACGATGCAACTTCATCGACACCGAGCAACTCGAGCGCAATACACGTCCCGACAACATCGATGATGGCATCGAGCGCGCCGACCTCATGGAAGTGCACCGATTCGGGCGGCTGACGATGCAAGCGACCTTCGGCTTCGGCCAGCGCGCGGAACGTTGCCAGTGCACGACGGTGCACACGGTCGGGCAACTTCGCGTCGGCCACGATCTGGGCAACAACAGCAGCCGAACGTGCCGGCGGAGCGGCTTCGGTATGCACATGAACTTTCGTTCCGGCAATACCCGAACGAAGAACCGTTTCAGTTTCTAACGACCATCCAGACACCGGCAGTTGCTGCAACAACGAGCGAATCTCGTCGATATCAGCACCGGCGTCGATCAATGCGCCCAGCGCCATGTCGCCAGCAATGCCCGAGAAGCAATGAAACCAGGCAACGGTGCTGTTGGAACTTGGCGCGGCCGGAACCGTGACGCCTTCCCACGCAACTGTTCCTTCGAACACGGCTTCATCGTGTGAATGATCGTGCGAATGCTCAGACATCGCTGCGTTCCGAGACTTGAACGTTCATCATGCGAATAATGGCAATCGCCGCTCCGAAACCGTTATCGATTCCGACAACAGTCAAACCCGACGCGCAAGAGGCCAACATCCCCAACAACGCGGTGATCCCGTCTAACGAAGATCCGTAGCCAACCGATGTCGGCACGGCCACCACCGGTGCCGACGAAAGCCCGCCAACAACACTGGCCAATGCGCCTTCCATGCCGGCGACAACAACAATTGCGTCGACTGCGGCTAACTCTTCGGCCGCATCGAGAATGCGGTGCAGCCCAGCAACGCCCACATCGGTAATTCGAATCGGTCGAAAGCCATGTGCCGCAAGCGTCGCCGCGCATTCATCGGCAACCGGAAGGTCTGCGGTTCCTGCGGTCACGACCGCGACGCGTTCGCGTCGTTCGGCCGCCGATCGCCACACCACCGTATGTAAGCGAGCATTCGTCGAATCGCCGCCGCCCGCTTCGATCACATGGCCATCGTCTGATCCGGCCAATGCCGCAGCAACCTGATCGGCCGAGGCCCGAGACAACAACACCGGCGAAGAACCGGGCTGGGCCAACAATTCGGCCACGATCGCCGCGCATTGTTCCGGCGACTTTCCCGGAGCGAACACGGTTTCGGCCAAGCCCTGGCGCAGCGTTCGATGGTGGTCGACCTTGGCGAAACCCAAATCAGCAAAGGGCAAACGTCGCAGCGCAGTAACGGCATCGTCGGGGCTGATCTCGCCCTGACGAACCCCTTCTAACAACTCACTCAGGGCTTCGGCGTCCATTCCCCTATCCTCGCCCATTGTGACCTCTTCCGCAGCACCAGCATCCGGCACCGACTGGACCCGCCGCACGATCGCCTTCCTCGGCCCCATCGGCACGTTCTCCGAGCAGGCGTTGCTGAGCCAGGACGACCTTGCCACGGCCAACCTGCGTCCGCTCGACACCTTCGCCAATGTGCTGAGCGCAGCCGAAGACGGAAACTCTGATTACGCCTTCCTTGCGCTGGAAAACGCCATCGAGGGAACGGTCAACATCACCCAAGACGCGCTCGCCTTCGATTCCGATCTGCTCATTCAGCGCGAGATCGTGCTGCCCATTCATCTTGAACTCATGGCCCGACCGGGCGTGAAGCTTGAAGACATCACGCAGGTGTGGTCCTACCCGCACGCGCTCGCGCAATGTCGCAAGTACATGAACGCCAATCTTCCGAACGCGATTGCCGAAGCATCAAACTCCACTGCCGAAGCCGCACGCATGTTGTCCGAGGCCACCGATGTACTCGCCACAAGCGGCGCCGCTATCGCACCAGCTCGCGCTGCCGAGGTCTACGGCCTCAACGTTCTGGCCCACGAAATCGAAGATCACGATGACAACGCCACGCGCTTTGTCCTCGTTGCCCCCAAAACCATTCCCGCACCAACCGGGCATGACAAAACCTCAATCGTTGTCTTCCAACAATCAGACGAACCCGGATCGTTGTTGTCGGTCCTTCAAGAGTTCGCCGCTCGTGGCATCAACCTCACCAAGCTTGAATCGCGCCCAACGCGCCGTGGCCTGGGCGACTACTGCTTCCTCATCGATTTTGAAGGACATATTTCCGATGAGGTCGTGGCCGACGCGCTGCGTTCGCTCAAGTCCAAGCACGCCGAAGTGAAATTCATGGGTTCCTACCCCGCCGCCGGCGAACACGGACACGCCGTTCGCCAAGAAGTCGCCGAGGCACAGGACAAGGCCACCGACTGGATCACCGAACTACGCAATCGCGTCAACTGAGCCACTACCCCGGCCTATTGGGCCTGCCACGGGCGAGTCGCTAATGTCTCGGGCGGAAGGGTGGCAGAGCGGACGAATGCAACGGTCTTGAAAACCGTCGAGGTGAAAGCCTCCGGGGGTTCGAATCCCCCTCCTTCCGCCATTCGAAATCGCAGGGGTTTGCCCTGTATGTTGCAACCCTGCATATGGAGAGGTGCCAGAGTCCGGCCGATCGGGCCTCCCTGCTAAGGAGGTGGCGGGTAACACCGCCCGTGGGTTCGAATCCCACCCTCTCCGCTCGCAACGATGGGTCTCGCTTAGGCGGGGCCCATCACTCTTTTTGGCCCAGGCTTCAGAGCACTTTCACAACACCACAAATTCGCAGGTTGGCCCCGTGGCATTCGCCAAACGACGGTCGGTGGTCACTAGCGGAACGCCGAAACGTTCGGCGATCGCTACATACCAAGCATCGTGCGCAGTGACGTTGTGGCGCAGTTCCCAAACCCTTGCCGAGAAAGTCTCAAACGGAAGTCGGTCAATGTGAAGTCGGTTCACATTCCAGATCGCACGTCGAGCGACGGTTTCGGAACATTCCCCTGAAGAAACCAGTCGGCGAAAGCCCTGCACCACTTCAACGCCCAGCGAATGCGGAGCAAGTAGTGCGTTGCCTGCAAGCTCGTTTCGAGCGCGATCAGCGGCCGGGCCAACGCGGTTGGCGGTGATCATCACCGAAGCATCGACGACCACTCTCATAAGCGATCCCACTTTTCGTCGGCCTCGCGTCGGCCTTCGTGGATGGCATCGAGAATCTGTTCGCTCGTCACCGAGCCCTCCCACGCGGACGCGATTTCGTTCATTTCCGCCAGAATCTCGGCCAACTCGACCCGCCCGCCAATCGCCACCAGCTGGGCCAGCAGATATTCCTGCAGCGACTGGCCTGCCTGTGCCGCCTTCGCGGCCAAGGCGTCACGAGTCGCTTCCGGCACGTTACGAACTGAGATTGATGGCATGCATGCATTTTGCAGGCAGTCCTCGCAGCGGTCAATCATTTTTCGCTCCCCACTTCGCTCCTAGACCCCTTGTCCCCAGACCAAATGGGAACTCAATCACTTGGGGGAACTAGCGTCATGGGCCATTCGCAGTAGTTCTTCGACACCGGAAAAGGCCATGGCGACCGACAGTCACACCATCATTTACACCCACACCGATGAAGCCCCAGCGCTGGCGACCAAGTCGCTGCTGCCGGTGGTCAACGCTTTCACCAACGTTGCTGGGGTCACGGTTGAGCTTCGAGATATTTCGGTTGCCGGCCGCATCCTGGCCACCTTCCCCGAGGCCCTCACTGCCGATCAGCGTGTGAGCGACGATCTTGGCGAACTGGGCGATCTTGTGACCCGCCCCGAAGCCAACGTCATCAAACTCCCGAACGTTTCGGCATCGCTTCCGCAGCTCAAGGCCGCCATTGAAGAACTCCAGGCCAAGGGTTACGCCGTTCCGAACTATCCGGAAGATCCGCAAACCGCGGCCGAAAAGGACATCCAGTCCAAGTACGACAAGCTCAAGGGCTCAGCCGTGAACCCGGTGCTGCGCGAAGGAAACTCCGATCGCCGCGCGCCACTGTCGGTCAAGAACTACGCCAAGTCACACCCGCATTCAATGGGTGCTTGGGCTTCCGATTCAAAGACGCACGTTTCGACAATGGGCGGCAACGACTTTTACGCCAATGAAAAGTCGATCACGTTTGAAAAAGCCGACACACTCAAGATCGAACTTGTTGGCGATGACGGAACTACCACCGTTCTGAAAGAAAAGCTTCCCGTTCTTGCCGGCGAAATCGTCGACGCAACCTTTATGAGCGCAAAGGCGCTCGACACGTTCCTTGCTGCACAGATGGCCGATGCCAAAGCACAAAACGTGCTCTTTTCGATTCACCTCAAGGCCACGATGATGAAGGTCTCCGACCCGATCATCTTCGGTCACGCGGTCAACGCCTACTTCGGTGACGCATTCGCCAAGCACGCTTCAGCATTCGATGGTCTTGGTGCCAACGTGAACGACGGCATGGCCGATGTTCTTTCCCGCATCGAAACACTTCCTGAAACGCAGCAGACCGACATCGAAGCCGACTTCGCAATCGCCATGCTCAACGGCCCCGAACTGGCAATGGTTGATTCCGATAAGGGCATCACCAACCTCCACGTGCCGAGCGACATCATCGTCGATGCGTCCATGCCCGCCATGATCCGTGACAGCGGAAAGATGTGGAATCCCGAAGGCGACCGCCAGGACTGCAAGGCCGTCATTCCCGATTCTTCTTACGCCGGTGTGTACAAAGCCGTCATCGCCGATTGCAAAGCCAACGGCGCGTTTGACCCGACCACGATGGGTACCGTTCCCAACGTTGGCCTGATGGCGCAGAAGGCCGAGGAATACGGCTCGCACGACAAAACGTTCGAGATCGCAACTGCTGGCACCGTGCGCATCACCAACAGCGCCGGCAACGTCGTTATGGAACACGTTGTTGAAGCCGGCGACATTTGGCGTGCATGCCAAGCCAAGGACGCACCGATTCGCGACTGGGTGAAGCTCGCCGTTTCTCGTGCCCGTCTTTCCAACACGCCCGCAGTGTTCTGGCTTGATGAGAACCGTGCGCACGACGCGCAGATCATCGCCAAGGTGAAGCAGTACCTCCCCGAGCACGACACCACTGGTCTCACCATCGAAATCATGGCCCCCGAAGCCGCGTGCACGTTCTCGCTCGCTCGTGCCCGCAAAGGTCAAGACACCATTTCGGTTACCGGCAATGTGTTGCGCGATTACCTCACCGACTTGTTCCCCATCATGGAACTCGGCACTAGCGCCAAGATGCTTTCGATCGTTCCGCTTATGAATGGTGGCGGCCTGTTTGAAACCGGCGCCGGCGGGTCCGCTCCGAAGCATGTGCAGCAGTTCGTGAAGGAAAACCACCTTCGTTGGGATTCGCTCGGCGAGTTCCTCGCGTTGGCCGCGTCGCTTGAACATCTTTCACAGACCACCAACAACGGGACTGCGCAGATCCTGGCCGACACGCTCGACCGGGCAACCGGTTCAGTGCTCAACGAGAACCGTTCGCCTTCACGCAAAGTGAACGAACTCGACAACCGCGGCAGCCACTTCTTCCTTGCGCTCTACTGGGCCCAGGAACTGGCCAAGCAGACCGACGACACGGCACTTGCTGAGAAGTTCGCGCCGATTGCCGAAGCACTCACCGCCAAGCAGGCCGAGATCGTTGATGAACTCAACGCCGTACAGGGCAAGCCCGTCGACATCGGTGGCTACTACATGCCTGACGATGCGAAGACGATTGCCGCGATGCGCCCGAGTGTCACATTTAATGCGATTATCGACTCGATCTGATTGCCGCCGCCGCACCGGTAATCTTTCGTCGTGAAACACGCTCTTAAGATTCCCGGCGCAACGAAACAACAACGGCGCAATCTCATCGTTGCCGGTGTTGGCGCGGCGGTGGTGATTGTGGGCCTCGGCTTGATTCTGTTCGGCTCGGTTTCCGAGGGTTCTTCGACGACCAAAACGGTTGAGACGAACAAGGCTTCCTCAGGTTCGGGCAGTACCGGAGCGAACGAGGCCAACAAAGACGGTTCGTCGAGCACGGTAGCTGGCGCTGGCAAAGCCAGGACGGGTGCGAATCGTGCCCGCAATAGCGGAGGCGGTGCTGGGAAAGCAGCCAAGAACAACCAAGAACAGCGAGATCTGAACCGCTCGCAACGAACGCAAAAGTCGTCGACAACGACAACTCAGATGGCTCCTGACACCACTGCTGCACCAGTCACAAGCACAAGCACAACAGTCGAGCCCACGACGACATTGCTGACGGAAGACACTTCCACCACGACCGAAGCGACAACGACGACCACCGAAACGACCAGTACTCCCTGACCTCGCGCCACGCAACCACGCGCTGCGGAACGATGGCGAGGGAACTACAGCGCGGGGATTCCGTAGTGCGCGCGTACGTCTTCGATCGGCCACTCAATCATCGAAATATGATCGCCGTTGGAAAAGTCGATCCCTGTCATACGGCCGCGATTCATCGCACGCACCATCAACTCAATATTCTCTGGGTTTGTCAGCGGTGGTTCGCCTTCGGTGTATCCCTCGAGGAGGATTCCAGTTTCGTGAATCATCACGCTGCCAAGAAACTCGATCCAGTGAATATCGCTATCGGACTTCATTAATTTCATAGCGTTGAGGCAGATCTCGCCTTCCGGTGTGGCCTCGTAGCCACCGATCACATGCGACATGTCATGACCCATAATCGGAATCGATTCCGGGCCAAACGTGAAACCGTTGCGGTCGTAGAACGACACAAACTCCGCCCCCAACGTTCCGGGTGCACATGTGTGCAGCGCTTCAGTGAGTTCGCTAAGACGAACGGCCACCTCGGCTTCGTCTGCCTGTGAAAGTTCGATCATGAGCGGCTCCATCATTTCGGGAGCCTTCTCGGTGAACCGACGCATCCAATCGGCGACTGCCGCATCGGCACCCTCCAACACGTAGTTGCGCGTCAGCGCAAGACCAGGTCCGTCGCCATCGAGCGCGTGGCAATAGTCCTCGACACGCTGTTCATGCGATGCCTCGAGGGGATGGCGACATAATTCGAGCAACACCATCAGTTCACGGGTACGACGACGCAAACGCTCGTCGGTGATCGTCGCCGCCGCTTCTTCCGGGGTGAATGCCTGCTCGGGCGAAAGGTCGACGCTCGGCAGTGCCCAGAAGTGCGAGCCGATCGAGTTCAAGATCGACAGTTGCTCATCGGTGGGACCGTCGGGACCGCAGATCGACCCGAGACAAGCTCGGACGATGAGAGTCGCATCTGATTCGCTGATATCTATGGCCATATGGCACGGTAATGGAGCGCCGCTGGCGGTGCGCTCTGGATGGGAATTATCCAAAAGCGCCAATTTCTCAGGAGCTGACGGGGCCGGTATCATCGTTATCTGCTGCGCTCGTAGCTCAATTGGATAGAGCATCTGACTACGGATCAGAAGGTTGGGGGTTCGAGTCCCTCCGAGCGCGCTTTACAGATTCCTCGCCGAAACAAACATGCTTGGCCTTGTCTGCCCCACCTCGGGAATTAGTACAGGCCTACAAGCGAGAAAACTGCTCCGACCAGTGCAAAGAATCCAATAAAGGCGACGACCGACAATACCGGTCTTCCCTTGAATTTCGGATCGATGCGATCGC
>Ga0209296_1003197_pt1 | contig 11229 bp, 18 predicted proteins | sample S_130206_EF_Meta_FD_187319 | JGI IMG/M metagenome (GOLD analysis project Ga0209296, IMG submission 187319) | Freshwater microbial communities from Lake Simoncouche, Canada to study carbon cycling - S_130206_EF_MetaG (SPAdes) (version 2) | ecosystem: Environmental > Aquatic > Freshwater > Lake ...
AAGCGGCATGACTATTAACGTGCCATCACTTGTTACATCAGCAGGCGGTCAGTCAGGCGTTGCACCAGTTGTAACAGTCGAGGCAGAAGCTGGCGCAGTACAAAACACAGGTATGGTTACAGAATACCTATCAGGTACAGTCAATAAATATTCAGGTATGAATACAATCTCAATCGAGTTGTTGGAAAGATCAGATCCGAATTTTTATTCCGAGCTTACTACTCAACTTCAAAATGCGTATTTGAAAACACTTGATACAACAGTATTAGCTGCGCTTATTACAGCAGGTACAGTTGCAACTACTGCACAAGCTGCTACTTCAGCAGGCATTATTGGTTACACATCGGAAGCTGCTCGCCTTGTTTATGAAGCAACAGGTTACTTTGCTAATAACTACATCGCTAACGGTTCACAATGGCAGCTGCTACTTGGCGCATCAGATACAACAGGCCGCCCAATTTATTCAGCATCACAGCCAATGAACGCAGCTGGACTAACACAACCTGGTTCAATTCGCGGCAACGTACTAGGTCTTGATCTCTATGTTGACAAGAACTTTGCAGCAACAACAACTGTAGATGATTCAGCAATTATCCTTGCACCAGAAGCATTTACTGTTTACCAATCACCACAGGCTTACATGTCTGTAAATGTTGTAAGCAACCTACAGGTACAAGTAGCCATCTACGGCTACATGGCAACAATCGCCAAGATGCCTAAGGGAATTATCCGTTACAACTTCACCTAAGAAATAACCCTAATAGTCGGTGGGCGATTAGCCCTTTCGCCCACCGACCCCTATTAAGTAAGGAGTTCCGATTATGGCCGCTACGTATGTAACTGTTGCCGAGCTGCGTTCAAATCTCGGAATTGGAAGTCTTTACAACGATAGTACAGTCGAAGAGTGCTGCCAAGCCGCGCAAGATCAGATCAACAGTTTCCTTTGGTTTGATTCTGCGCCAGTCGTGGGGACTGCATTGGTAAGCAACGTTGCGACAGTAATGTTGGCCAACCCCGGACTATTTACTACAGGCGAAAGCGTGACAATAGCCGGGGCTGGCTCAACATTTAACGGTACTTACACAATTACTGCCACGCTGCCATTTAGCACAGGCACTACAAATTTATTGCCAGCATTTAATATGAACTTAAACTATTACCAGCAACCACAGGGTTATAGTTTTATTCAGTTTGCTAAGACTGCAGCTAATGAAAACTTTAGGCGCGTAGTGCCATCGGGTTCAGCTGTGGGTGCAGATACAAAGACTGCTACCTACGTTAATACAGCAAGCGTTAGACAAGCTGCGATGATCTTGGCCGTAGATATTTGGCAGGCCAGGCAGGTCAGTCAGACTGGGGGCGTGGGATTAGATGGCTTTAGCCCTAGCCCTTACCGCATGGGCAACAGCATGATAGGCAAAGTACGCGGCCTACTAGCCCCGTACGCTAGTCCGAATAGCATGGTGGGATAAATGCCTACGGCAGCTATTACAACCCTGCGTAGTACCATCGCAACGGCTTTAACCAATAACGGCGTATGGTCGGTATTTGCATATCCACCTGCCACAATCTTGGCTAACAGCTGCGTGGTAATCCCAGCCGATCCATATTTAACACCTAGCAATAACAGCCAAATAACTATTTCACCAATGGCTAATTTTAAGATTTTGCTAACCGTTCCCATGTTCGATAACCAGGGCAACCTGCAGGGCATTGAGGATTTTATCGTTGCAGCTTATACAAAATTAACTGCATCTAACCTTGTATTTAATATAACTAGCGTTAGCGCGCCCGGCGTATTAAATGCAGATAGCGGCGATCTATTAACAGCCGAATTTAATATAACCATACTAACGAGCTGGAGTTAAAAAATGCCTGATAAAGATACAGAATTAGCTTGGCTAATTAAAATTGGCCAAGTGAAAGAAAATGCAACACCATCTAAAGCCACTACAAAAACAGACGAGGAATAAACAAAATGGCAATTTATCTAAATAATAATGTTGGCGTTAAACTTGCCACAGCGGCCGCGCCAACAACTCCAAGCATTGACATTACAAGTTATGTAACAGCTGTAACGCTTACACAAATTTGGGATGAACTTGAGGTCACGACAATGGGCGATCTTTCTCATCGTTTTACGGCGGGTCTCCAGGCTGCAACTTTACAGCTTGACTTTCTAAATGACTGGGCAGCATCTCAAGTTATGACAACACTTAATGCTGCAGCTGGTCAAACTTTAGCGGTATCAATGATTACAGTTAAAGGTGTCGCAGTATCAGCTACTAACCCTTCATACCAATTTAATATTTTGGTAAATAACTTAACACCTGTAGGTAGCGGTGGCGTAGCTGATGAAGCTGCATCTAGCCTATCTTTCACAGTCAATTCCGTTGTAACCGTATCACCTACGGTTGCGTTCTAACCTAAATACGAAAGGGCAAACAAATGGCAAAACTCAAAATAACAAGGGCAACTGGCGAGGTAACTGAACATCAGATTACGCCGTCCATCGAGTACGCCTTTGAATTATATAAAGGTAAAGGTTTTCATAAATGCTTTGTTGAGGATCAAAAACAAACCGATGTTTATTGGTTAGCTTATGAGTGTCTTAAAAGAGCAGCTGTAACAATTCCGCTATTTGGCGCAGAGTTCATGGACATGCTTGCCAAGGTGGAAGTGTTAGACGATGACCCGGAACTATAGGGCGCGACTCATTTACTTATCTGATCGCACGGATCAGTTTGGAAACAAGTATCGCGCCACAGTATTTATTGGAACTAGATCACAGGATGTTGCAAGCGATGTTAATGGGATTAAAAGACCGAAATAAGGAGTCACGAAATGCCAGTCGAGGTAAAGGGCGCAATAGAACTGCGTAAAGCTCTACGCGCCTATGCCCCTGATCTGGCAAAATTAGTTACTAAGGAGATGGGATTCGCCCTACGGCCAGTTGCTAAAGCTGCTCGCGGTTATGCCGTGGGCGATTCTCAAATCCTAAGTAATTGGCGACCTAAGACAAACAGTCAAGGCACTTTTCCAACCTACAATGCTAAGGCAGTCGATGCAGGCATTGGTTATAAGACATCGCCAAGCAAGTCAAACACACGCGGATTTAGATCGTTAGCAAAATTGTTTAACAAATCTGCAGCTGGTGCTATCTATGAAACTGCTGGCCGAAAAACGCCTAATAGCGTATTTGTGCAGAACTTAAACAATAAGGCAGGCGGTTCTATGAAAGGATCGCAGAAAATGCAAGGGCGCGTTTTGTATCGTGCCTATGAGGAAAACCAAGGTAAAGCTCAAGATGGTGTTTTACGCGCTATTGAACAAGCCAGAGTAAGACTTAACAAGCGATCTAAGGTGGTGAACTAATGGCCTCTAATATAGTCATTGATATTGCCGCCGAGTTCACCGGTAAAAAGGCATTTAACCAAACTGAAAAGGCTATAGACAAGTTAGGCAAAAGACTTAAAGGCGCGTTAATTGGCGGCTCAATTCTTGCTTTAACTAATCAGGCTATAAAGGCGTTTGCCGAGGAAGAAAAGTCAGCAGCTCTACTTGCTAACACTTTGAATAATTTAGGTTTTGGCATGGCTACTCGATCAGTAGAGGCGTTTATATCTCAGCTTCAATTAGCCACAGGTGTGTCTGATTCTGAGTTGAGGCCAGCCATGGCGAAACTTGTACAGACTCTAGGCTCAGTAGCCTTAGCGCAGGATGCATTAACCCTGGCGATGGATGTAAGTGCGGCTAGTGGCATTGACTTAAACACAGTTGTATCAGATTTAGCAGCTGCACAATTAGGTAATTTTAAGGGACTAAAGAAATACGCACTTGGCCTTACACAGCTTGAACTCAAAACCATGTCTGCAACTGAGATCATGGCTAGGTTTAATGACATATTTGGCGGCGGTGCTGCCGTAGCAGCCGATACATTTGCAGGCAAGTTGGCGCGCATTAAAGTTGCCCTAGATGAGGCTAAAGAGTCATTAGGTAAAGGCATCATTGATGCTTTAATGATTGCTACCGGATCAGCAGACATTGAAATATTGCAACAAAAAATTATTGATTTTGGAAAATTTGCTGGAGAAGCGGTTCGTAATTTAGGTACAGCATTTGTAGAATTATTACCAGTTATTAAAGTAGTTGGTGCAGCGTTTGTGGCTCTTTGGACTATTAATAAATATTTAGGTGCAATAACTGCATTTAAGAATATTATTAAAGATATTACAAAAGTGATGAAAGCCTTACGCATTGTTGCAATTTCAACTGCTATTGCCGAGGCATTTGTATTAAATCCGCTAGGTGGCGTTGCTGTTGCTGCTGGCATTATTGCAGCCATCGTTGCCGTTGGCGTAGCGGTAGATGGCCTTGATGCCAAGTTCAGCACATTAGGTAAAAAATCTATAGATTTCTTTGCTCAAACTGATGGATTAAAGTTTGGTCAACGCTTTGACCTTACTAAGTATAAGCAATTACAGGCCGAGGCCAAAAAACAAGCTGCGTTAGATAAGAAAAATGCCGATGCGCTTAGAAAGGCTGAGGCTGCAGCTGCGGCTGAACGTGCAAGACAAGCAAAATTAGAGGCAGCGGCTAAACTAAAATCAGACAAATTGGCCAAGGCATCTGCCATGTTTGACCTTGATAAGATTCAAGTAGCAGCAGCCCTTAAAGGCAAAATCACCGATGAGGAAAAACTACGCCTTCAATTACAGCAAGCAATTTTAAATGAGAACGATGAATTAGCAGATAAATTACAGCAAAAACTAGAAGCATCTCAAATAGCAACTGCTAAATTAACTGCCCAAATTATTGGCATTAAACCTGCTGTAAATCCCTTCGATGCTTGGCTAAATACTTTAAGTGATATTGCTGTAAAGCTAGGACAAATTGCAGACGTAACAATAAATCCTTATCAAAATAGGGATCGTAATTTTGACGATCTTGTTGCGGCTATTTCAGCAAAGGCTGCTGCCGCTGCTGCCGCTGTTGGTGGCGCATCGCTTGGTGCTGCGCTTGGTGCTATTACATCTGTCCCAACCGAGTTACCAATTATGACAGATCCTTATATTTCAATGCCTTCAGAGCCAACTTATTCAAGTGGCCTTTATGGCAACACAGGCGGTTTTGGATTTAGTTTGCCAAGTTACTTACAAAATACAATTCCACAAGTAACGATAAATGTTGAGGCTGGCACGTTAGTTATGCAAGATGATCTAGTGACCATTATTAACGATGCTGTTATTGCAGCTAATAAAAATGGGTATATTCAAACCCCTAACGGGGCGATCTTGCCGTGACAATTCCAGTAATTAACGCGGTAATTAACTTTAGTACGGGGCCATCGTTCGCCCAGGCTTTTATAATCGGTGAAGGCATACTAGGTACTAATATCCTTGCCGATTCAGCTGCAGTAATTGTGGATGTAAGTAACGTAGTAGATAGCGTAAGCATTAAGCGTGGCCGAAATCCGCAGGTAGATGAGTTTCAAACTGGCACTATGACTTTACGCATTGTTGATCAAAATGGAGATTTCAACCCACAAAATCCGAGCAGCCCATACTTTGGCCTACTTGATCCAATGCGTAAGGTATCTATATCGGCTACCTATGGCGGCGTTACTTATCCAATGTTTTCGGGATTCATTACCAGCTACACCACCACTACCCCACGCATGGCTACAGATATAGTTTATACAATCATCCAGGCAGTAGATGCCTTCAGGTTGGCGCAAAATGCGCAAATTAGTACCGTAACCGATTCAGGTGCAGGGCAATTATCAGGTACACGGATCAATAAATTACTAGATCAGATTTCATGGCCTACCTCTATGCGCGATGTAGATGCAGGCTTAACTACTATGCAAGCCGACCCCGGCACAGCTCGTACATCTTTAGCTGCATTACAAACAGTCACAAATTCTGAGTACGGCGCGTTCTATGTTGATGCATCGGGATCGTTTGTTTTTCAAGATCGAACAGTAACTACGGCAAGTGTGGCAGGTACGCCTGTAGTATTTAACGATAATGGTAGCGACATCCAATATGCCAATGCCGTGTGGCGTTTGGATGATACTTTAGTTTTTAATCAAGCCAACGTAACTCGAACTGGGGGTAGCGTTCAGTCCGCAGTAAACGCAGCTAGTGTCACCAAGTATTTTGCCCATACTTACAATATTCAGAATTTATTAATGGAAACGGACGCCGTAGCACTTGATTACGCACGGGCTTATGTTGCAAGCCGTGCAGAAACTAGCGTGAGATGTGACTTCATCGAGCTAGACCTATACACCGACAATTACAACACAGGCATTATCGCAGCCCTAGATTTAGATTTCTTTGACCCGGTAACTATTACTACTAATCAGCCAGGTGCATCTACCCTTACAAAGACCCTGCAAGTTTTCGGCGTGGCGCATAATGTGACACCGAATAGATGGCGTACAACCTTCACTACACTTGAACCCGTGATAGACGGGTTTATTTTAGATTCAACCCTGTATGGCGTATTGGATACGTCAGTTCTAAGTTACTAAGGAGATAACAAAATGGCTAAACAGACGTTTACAACTGGTCAGGTGCTAACGGCTGCACAAATGACCAGCCTGCAGCAGACTGCTATGGGCGGTGGATCTACTACGGCTAAGACCGTAAGCTACACGCTAGTAGCTGCCGATGCTGGCACGGTGATACAAATGAACAGCGCAAGTGCCACAACCATTACAGTTAATACTGCCCTGTTTGCTCCCGGTGATACCGTACAGATTCAAAATATAGGCGCAGGTGTTTGCACAGTAACGGCTGGTACGGCAACAGTTAGCACAGCTGGATCGTTGGCGTTAAGCCAATATGAAGGCGGCCAGCTTTACTTTACTGCAACTGGTGCATCCATATTTTTTGACACAGTACAAACCAACAAAGTTATACAGGTGGTATTTGGATCAACAGCAACGGCGGCATCAAATACAACAACTACTTATGCTGACACAAATTTAACTGCAACAATCACACCTACATCTGCTAGTTCACAAATTTTAATTCTAGTTAGTCAAAATGGCGTTTTAGGTACAACGGCATCAAACGGTGTCAAATTAAGGATATTGCGCGGCGCAACTAGCATTTCGGATTTTGCAGGTTCGTTAGGTTATAGCCAAGCAAGTTCTACTCGAAATGATACTGCTGGTAGCTGTAGTTTTCTTGACTCACCAGCAACTACATCGGCCACTACTTATAAAACACAATTTGCACAACGTACAGCCGATGCGACAGCTTGTCAGGTGCAAGTTACATCTGAGTCTAAATCAACAATAACTTTAATGGAAATAGGTGCATAAAATGGCAACAGGTGCAGAAGTATTATCTTTACTAATCCCTAAAGGCGGTTGGTATATCTCAGGCGATGATTTTGAAGGTATCCAATTTTTAGAGTGCGACCCGATTACTAAGGCAGAATTTCAGGCTGGCTTTGCAAAGTACGATGCTTGGCAAGCTGCAAAAGATGCACAAATTGCAAAAGACAAAGCTGCACTATTGGCCAAGCTAGGCATTACAGCCGATGAAGCGGCCCTATTGCTGGCATGAGTGCGATCAGTTATAACGGCTGGCCAGCCTCTAAAGAGGTTGAGTCAATCCGTATCAAGTCTTACGCGATTAAGGGCAGCAACGTTAAGCTGCGCTGCGCATATTTTGCTGCGCCTTTACTGGTTGCCTTTGCTGGGGATTTTAATGAATTAATTGAACCGATCGATGGCGGTGCGCTAGATGATTGGGGCTACTGCTATCGAGATGTTAGAGGCGTACCGGGCAAGTTGAGTAACCACAGCAGCGGTACGGCCATAGACCTTAACGCGACTAAACATCCTTTAGGCAAGGCAGGCACGTTCCCAGCTGAAAAAATTCCAATGATCCAGGCACTTACAAAAAAATATGCTCTTAACTGGGGTGGTAATTGGACTCGAAAAGATGAAATGCATTGGGAATTAGCACTAGACCCAGTTAAGACAGCCAAACACATTAAGAAGTTAGGATTAAGTTATGCCGAGTAGCGCACAAATATCAGTAGGAACCACAGCCACGCTTTTAGTAGCTGCAAATATTATGGATCAAACAGTACAGCTGCATAACCTTGGTGGCGGTGCGGTTTATCTGGGTAACGCAAGTGTTACTACATCTAATGGTTACAAACTAGATAACACAGATAAATTACAAATACCTGTAGGAGATAACGAGGCTTTATACGCTATTACTGCCAGCGGTACTCATATCGTTGCAGTATTGTCACAAGTCAACTAAGGGCATTTAGGAGTAACACCATGAAAGAGCAATTAATGGCCGCTGGCCTGTCATACCTACGTCACGCCGCAACCTGCGCAGCTGCGCTTTACATGTCTGGGATTACTGATCCTAAGATTCTGGCTAACGCGTTTCTTGCTGGCCTGCTTGGGCCGCTGATGCGTGCGCTTAACAGCTCAGACAAAACTTACGGCGTTAAGTAAATGACTACAGCCCAGTCGCTTATTACAATGGCAATCGCTGTTGCGACCCTATTGGGGTGTGCGGCTGGGCTGGTACGTCACCTAGTTAAATACTATCTATCTGAACTAAAGGTAGATGGTAATGGTGGCCATAACCTTGTAGGTAGAGTTGAACGTATAGAACAGCGGGTCGATTCTATCTACGAGCTTCTTGTGCGTAGTAAGCCTGAATAGCAGTTAGCTGATCGTTAGACCGTTTGGCACTTGTGCTACGCATATCTAGCCCAGGCTGACTTGCCGGGGCTTGTAGCCAATCCTTGTTTTCTTGCCATAGCCGTAAGGCATCTACTACATGGTCAAAGAAATAGTTAATGTCCCTACCCCGTAGCCGTATGGCTATCTGCGTTTCGACCTCTTTCAAGCCATCCCGCATGAAATTGCTGCCTACTATCAGCAAATCCCCTGGGTTAATTACTCGATCATCTTGCCCATATCCGTAACACGTCAAACGCCCATTTGTTACCGCCGAGCTAGTCACAGTAACTGTGCCGCTAGGTTGCATCTTTGGTGCTCCCATAATTTGCCCTTCCAACTGTGGCGTGTCGGATCTTGAAAAATGTCAGGGGATGCCCTTACACTTTTCGTAATGAGTGTCAGCACTCATTGTTATACAGATCACAGCGATCGCCAAGGGCTTGGTAATAACAATTAAATAACAGTTTAATAATGGAACTAGCTAGTGGTTTCGTGAGTGCTACCACCGACTTGTTACATTATGTTAAGTGGAAATAAGCGCAAACTTATTTCATTTACTTAACAAAACTATTTTCTTGCTATTGCCTGGCCCTTGTTTCAATCATAACAGATAAGGGCTTATCTAATGACATGGACACTTATGTTACAGACGTTAGTTTTAACTGCGTTCATCGCAGTAACGTCATCCTTAGCCAGTTTCATCGTGGCTTACAAACAAGGCGTAAAAGATGGATATTTAAAAGGTCGCGCAGCTGGTATGCGCATTGGTCGCGATCGTGACCGGGTACTTAAATGAGTTTTGATCTAAGTACATACGAGGATGTAAATAGTCGCATTAAACGATTTAGAGCAGAACACATCACTGGTCGAATCACAACTGACATAATCGAAATTAACGTCAAAGATGGTTACGTCATTATCAAGGCCAGTGCCTACCGTGAGCATGAGGATCAAGTACCGGCAGCTGTTGATTACGCTTTCGAACAGCGTAGTGATCGAGGCGTTAATAGAGATTTTTGGATTGAAAACTGCGCGACCAGTGCCATAGGTAGATGTATTGGCCTATTGATGCCCAGTGAGTCACGGCCTACAAAACAAGATATGGAAAAGGTCGAACGACTTGCTACTGCTACCCCATCGGTTGAAGCTGATTTATGGGTGACACAGAAGGTAACGGAAGGCGTTGGAAGTGTCCGCCCCGCAGCCGAAAGCATCGAGGCCATCCGTACGCAGCTAGGCAGCGAGATTGTCGATCAATCCCCTGTTTGCTCGCACGGTCGCATGGTCTTTAAAGAAGGCGTAAGTGCCAAGACTGGCAATAAGTACAGCGGTTATACCTGTAGCAGCAAAGTAAGGGGCGATCAATGCAAGCCAATCTGGTTATAGTGCCCACTCCTTTGCCAGCCGTTGTACTTGATTACAGCCAAGAGGTACAGGCACACGCATCAGGCTTTGCTCGATCGACAGGCGTGGTTGCTAATCGGCCCGATCATGCTGGTAGATATAACAATAAACTTAATTACCATGAATTTGTAACAGAAAATAGCGAAGCTGCTGGCAGCGAGATCGCTGTTGCCCAGTATATGGGCATTAAAAACTTTATACCTACTGTAGATACATTTACCGAGCAGGCAGATGTAACCATTGGCAACCTGGGCTTTGAAGTTAAATGGACTAGATACATCAACGGCCATTTAATCATTCACCAGGATTACATGCGTTTACAAGATGTAGCAATTTTGGTCGTTGGTAAAAGCCCGGTCTATCAATTAGCAGGCTGGATGCCTGTGCTATGGGCTAAGAAAGCCAAGTATTACAACGCTGCAGACGGCAACTTTTGGGTGTCACAGCGCGAATTATTTGAGATGAACACACTGCGAAAGTCCGTTTATGGAATTATTGAGGATTAAATGCCGGGTGTGCGCCCTTAAAGGATACGGCGTACAACCGCACTCGATCATTACAGAGTTTACGCATCCAGCAAATGACAAGGTTTTTGTACAGTGCCTTGGCTGTGGCATCTATGGCTATGAGGAAAAACAAAATGCCGAATAACCTAGAGATACGTTGTAACTGCGAGGACTACAAAGAAATGAGCCTGTCGGTTCACCTTGTAAATGGCATAGTGCCAATCATCATTATTAAATGCGAAAACTGTATCAGTGCTTACACAGTCATGCCTAATTCGGTGCAAAATGCCTAGTTACTTATATCGATGCGATCAATGCGGTTCAGAGCTTGAGTTTAATCACCCACGGCACAGGCCAAATAGTGTTTTACCGCTTTGCTGTTCTACCCCTATGAATCCGGTGCCTAATGCCTAAGCAACTGGGATCGGTTTACTACGATGTTAAAGATTTTGGCATTTATAACCCATGCTGTGACTCAATTCAGTTTAAGTACGTGTGCATAACCTGTGGACAAAATGCTGGTTGTTACTTCTGCACCTTTGATCCTGAGGAAAAGCATGATTGCGAATAGTATCGACACGCCGAATA